>ERZ780195.1895-NODE-1895-length-15568-cov-2.821053_pt1 | contig 15568 bp, 12 predicted proteins | sample MGYA00511017_ERZ780195 | MGnify/ENA primary metagenome ERZ780195 (study PRJEB29588, sample SAMEA2159974) | human gut metagenome | biome: human gut; feature: human-associated habitat; material: faeces | place: Denmark | collected 2008/2010 ...
GGCGGCGAACGTCAGCGCATCGTGCTGGCGCGGGTGCTGCTGGGCAGGCCCAGCCTGATCATTCTGGACGAGGCGACAAGCGCGCTGGATTACGAGAGCGAAATGGCCTTCCGCAAGGTGATTCAGAGCATGAGCGGAAACGCCGCCGTGGTGCTCATCGCCCATCGGCTGGCGACCGTGCGTATGGCGGATCGCGCCGCCGTGCTGGAGAACGGGCGAATCGTCGAGGAAGGAACCATCTGCGACCTGCTGGCCAAACCCAACGGGTATCTGGCCGGCATGGTCGGGGTGGAGTAGTTGAGAGGTAAGAGGTAAGAGGTAAGAGGTAAGAGAGAGAAGCAAGGGAGAGAACGGTATGCTCACTTCACAGAAAATGACGAAGTCCCTCCGAATGCGGGTTTTGTACCTGCTCCATTTTGTCCTGATGACGGCGGTGATGTCTACGGCGTGGCTGACCATGTACGCGCCGTCTTTGGAAGCGCAGTACGCGCAGACCGTGAGCACCGCCGTTTTCCTCTGTTATCTGATCCTGTCTATTTTCTTCTATCGCACCTATAATGCCTATAAAATTGGGATGTATCGCGCAGGAGAAACATTCTATTCTCAGACGCTGGCTAATCTGTTCAGCAACGCCCTGACCTACATATTTGCCTGCCTGATCCAGCGGCGGCTTTTGAACTGTCTCCCCGCGCTGGCAGCATTCGCAGTACAGACGATAATCAGCGGGATATGGTGTCTGGCGGCGAACCAAATATATTTCCGAACGCACAAGCCCTTGCGGACGCTGGTGATCTACAAGGAAGACGAGGATCTGGACAAGTTGAACGAGATCGTCTTTTTCGAGAATCGGTTCGATGTGATCGAGAGGATCCAATCCCTCGGGGACGTGTTCGAGCTCCTGCCACGGCTCAACGGGTATCAGGCGGTGATCGTGTCCGGCGTGGAGGCGACGCTGCGCAACGGCATCGTAAAGGCGTGCATCGATAAGAACATCGACTGCTTCTTCATCCCCCACACCGGCGACGTGATTATTGCCGGAGCAAAACATGTGCAGTCCTTCAGCATCCCCATCATGGAGACGGGGCGTGCCGTGCTCAGCCCGGAGTACGCGTTTATCAAACGAGCGATGGACGTTGTCTGCTCCGCGCTGGCGCTGGTGGTGTTGAGCCCGCTTATGGCGGGGACGGCGCTGTGTATCAAGGCATACGACCGCGGCCCCGTGCTGTACAAGCAGGTGCGACTGACGAAGGACGGCAAGCGCTACAGCATCTTAAAATTCAGATCAATGGTCACTTTTGCCGAGAAAGACGGTGTAGCGCGACTAGCGTGCGACCATGATAATCGCATTACGCCGGTGGGCAGAGTCATCCGTGCGACACGCATCGACGAGCTGCCGCAGCTGATTAACATTCTCATGGGCGACATGACCATCGTGGGCCCGCGCCCGGAGCGCCCGGAGATCGCGGCGCAGTACGAAAAGGAAATGCCCGCATTCAGCCTGCGCCTGCAGGTGAAGGCCGGTCTGACCGGCGTGGCGCAGGTCTACGGCCGCTACAACACCGAGCCGAAGGACAAGCTGAAGATGGATCTAATGTACATCAACAATATGTCCCTGCGAGAGGATCTGAAGCTGATCTTCGCCACCATCAAGATCCTGCTGGTAAAGGAAAGTACCCAGGGCGTAGCGCAGGGACAGACCACGGCGGTCAAGACGGAGAAGGCAATGGAGAAGTCGGCGTAAGGAAAACACTGATATTATTGTAAAGGCGGAAACATTGTTATGACAAAACGAGTAGCCTATTGCACGGGATTTTGGTGTACGAATATCGGAAATGCTTTTTTCAGTATGGGCGTTGAGTATGCATTGAAGAAGATACTGGGATCAGAAAATGTCACCGTCGTTTCCGATTATCAGACGTATACAACTGGTTATGGAAAGCGACTTTATCCACATCCAAAGCAACTTGAATATATATCCTATTTGGATGTTGATTATGTCGTATTAGCTGGTCCTGTTCTTTCCAAATATTTCTTAGGTTTGTGGAAGGACATTCTGGAGAGACTCAAAGACAGGGGCATAGGCTATATTCTTCTGAGTGCAGGCACGATGAAACTCGATCCAGAGTCCAGGAAATCGATCAAGTCCTTTTTTAAGAGCTGCCCGCCATTCATCCTTTCATCGCGCGACCGCTCCGTATACGAAGAATTTGGACAATTTGCGATTCACGCCTATGATGGCATTTGCTTTTCATTCTTTGTTTCAGATCTATATGCGCCTGCAAAAATGCTGTCGGTCGGAGAGTATGTCGTCTGCAACTTTGATAAAATCGGAGAACCGAAAATATGGCGTGATACAAACGACGGACGTCACGCAGACCGTCGGTTTTCTTTCTGCGGCAACACGTATGACGTCTCATATCCGAAGTTGCTGAATCAGGCCATGAGCAAAACGGATCGTTTTACTGATGCGCTCATTTACGCACTCAGCTTGTTTCCAGCACCGAAGCGCACGGATAATATCGGCGAGTATAAGGTCATACGCACAGACCAACGATTTCATCCCCACTATCGCAATAAAATTTATCGGCAGAACAATTCATTTTGCGCGGATCTGCCATACGGATATTTAAATCTGTATGCGAACGCCGTGCTAACGCTGTCTGACCGTGTACATGCCTGCGCGGCGACGCTTGCGTTCGGAAACAGCGCGATGTTATTCGCCAATACGGACAGGCTGGGTCTGCTGGGCAGAGTCGGCGCAGAAGATATCACAAAGTATCCCGTACAGTTGGATTTGAAACGATTGTCGGACGAAAAGAGCGAAATGATCGAGTGGTTGCGAAGGGTACTTGTTGAGGAAGAATGTATAGTTATTTCATGAGAACTGCACGGAAGATAGATGATAGGTCGTCATCGAGAAGGGTGAAAAGCATATGAAAATGCTTTATATAAAACATCGGTCGGGAAAGCGAATGAATAATTTTGCTATTTCTGCGATTCTTGCAGCTCGTGAACTGGGCTTTGAGTTTACGATAGCCAACAACATGAGCTTAGCAGAACCAGGGCATTTTGAAAAGGTTTGTACGCAATATGGAATAAAAATGCTTGATATTCCATTCAGCCGCAATCCATTAAGTCCTGATAATGTTAAGGCTGGTAAGCAATTGTTGGCGCTGATGAAACAAGAAAAGTATGACATCGTCCACTGCAATACACCCAGTGGCGGAGTGGTTGGGCGAATTTGCGCGAAACTGGCGAAAGTTCCAGTTGTGATTTATCAAGCACACGGATACCACTTTTGGAGAGGCGCTCCACTGAAGAATTGGCTCTTTTATTACCCGATAGAAAAGTTGCTATCTTACTGGACGGATATTGCCATTACAATTACACGCGAGGACGAAACCCTGGCCCGGAGAAAACTTCACGCAAGGAAAGTTGAGTATGTTCCGGGGGTTGGCATAGATTTAACGAAATTTGCTGCCCCTGCGATTGAACGTAACGCGATGCGTGCTTCCATAGGTGTTCCTAAAGATGCGGTATTGTTGCTCTCGGTTGGTGAACTCAATGCCAACAAGAATCAAGAGGCGGTCATTAGAGCCATAGCCGGGACAGGTATTTACTACATCATAGCGGGCATTGGCAAAAACTATGAACGATTGCAAAATGTTGCCGCAGAGGTCGGGATGGCGGAGTATGTTAAGTTGCTCGGCTTTCGTACCGATGTCCGTGAACTCTATGCGTGTTCAGATGTGTTTGTGATCCCCTCCTTTCGGGAAGGGCTTTCAGTTAGTATGATGGAGGCTATGGCATCCGGGATCCCCTGCGTCGCGGGAAGAATTCGCGGGAACGTGGATCTATTGCCGGAAAGTGAGCTACTTTTTGATCCACATAATGTAGAAGAACTAAAAAGCGCGATACAAAAGGCACTCGATAAAGATATTGCAAGCAGGGAAGTAGCCAGGAATATGGTTAACGTGCAGAAGTTCTCAATGCCGGAGGCAGTATCGGCCATGCGCAGAATTTATGAAAATGCCATCGAAATTGCAACCAGATAGGATTATTTTGAAAACACTCTGAAAAAGAAGACAAGGAGACATCATGAGTATAATCCATATACTGAGAAAGGCTTTCATGGGTGGCTTTTGGACCGTATTGTATCGGCATAGAGATGAAAAAATATACCGAGAGGTGAAAACCCCAGAAGGGACGTGGATTGCAGATCCATTCGTATATGAAGAAAATGGAGAGCATTACCTCTTTGCTGAAGTGTTTGTAAAAGACAGAAATAAAGGTGTTATCGGATATTTTCGGTTTATAGATGGGGAACCAGTATATCAGGGAATTGCAATAGAGCAATCTTATCATATGAGCTACCCATGCATCTTTCAGTATCAGGGCAGCTATTTTATGATTCCGGAGACATCCGCAAACAAGACCATAGAGATGTATCATGCAGAACATTTTCCTGATAAGTGGGTGTTGGACACAGTACTACAGAAAGGCGAAAAATGGGTAGACACAACGGTACGATTCCAAGAAGGAAATCCGCAATTGTTCACATACAGAAGAGCGAGCAGAGAGTGGCGACTAACACAGTATAATCTCGATATGTCCAAGAGAAAGATAACCGCCGCAAATGAAGTTCGATATCATGCGAATTCTGGACGCCCAGCAGGTTTCTTTTTCGGAGAGAAGAACAACTTGCGTCCGGCACAAAACTGTATTCGAATGTATGGAGAAGAAATTATCGTTTATGAGATGGATTCCATAATGCCTTATCTGGAACATGAAAGCTATCGCATTCCAGTAAGCCGAATAGCCACGGAAAGAAAATATGATCGCATTCATACGATCAATTCAGACAGCGCATACGACGTGGTTGATGTTCGCAAGGATAGATTAGACCTGCTCCAAGGCATTAAGACGCTCATAAGAGTTTATATGACGAGATAAGATATACAGAAAGAAGTAATTAGCACGGTTAGGAGCATTATACAATGAAAGAAGTTGTAGTGGTTACTGGTTCGATGATTCGTGGTGGCGCTGAAGGGGTTATAGCCTCTGTAGCAAATGGTTTAGCTCAACGAGGATGGAGAATTCATATAATCTCCATCCTATTTGACAAATGTGATTATTCTTTAGATAGCTCAATTAAATGTGTCAATGTTTCAAAAACTAAGAACAACCAAATTCTTGACACGCCACGTATGGTGGTTGCCTTGAGAAGAAAAATCAAAGCAATCAAGCCAGATGCTGTTATTTCATTCATGGTGACCGTTAATATTGTGACATGGTTAGCAACGCGAGGACTCAATGTGCGGTTTATCCCATCAGAGAGAAGTGATCCTGACAAAGGCGCGAATACTGTGATAAAGATACTGCAACAAAAAGCATACGGTGCTGCGGATTGTACGGTCTTTCAAACAACAAAGGCAAGGGATTTCTTTCCCCAAAGGACTCGGGAAAAAAGTATTATCATCCCCAATCCTGTTCTTAAGATGCCAGAGGCAACTTCTATAAAATCTAAACGAATTGTCACTGCTGGCAGGCTTGAAGAAGAGAAAAATCATAAGCTGTTAATTGATGCTTTTGCCAACGTATATAAGAGACATAAAGATTTCTCAGTGGACATATATGGGGATGGAACATTGAGAGGAGAATTATTGGATTATATAGAAAAAAAGGGGCTCTCAGGTGTTGTACACCTTTGCGGGAAAGTCGAAAATGTACCTGAGCGTATTCGGGATGCATATATGTTTGTGCTTCCCTCAAACTATGAGGGTCTTTCAAATGCATTGCTTGAGTCAATGGCAGTAGGGCTGCCGTGCATTACTACAAACTGTGCGGGATCAGATGATGCAATTATGAATGGGGTTAACGGATTGATTGTGCCCGTAAAAGAAGAAAAGGATATGGAAGAAGCGATGTGCTGGTTGATTGACAACCCAATGGAAGCCGCTGAAATGGGAAAGAAAGCGCGGGAATCAATGGATAGATATGAGTTCGATGCTGTTATTGACAAATGGGAATCGATACTCAGCAAGTAAATAACTTGACAGTGCAAGGCTACTATTCGGCTTCGATGGTTCCACAGAACAATCTGTGGTTTCAGCAAAGGTATATCAGGAAACGAGACTCGTAAACGATCAGCATGAAACACTTGTTTACGGGAGAAGAGTTTTGTGAAGGCAATGGACATTTGTTTGCAAATTGCAGGACTAAAGATGTCTTTACGTTCATGGCCTGTGGGACATTAAAAAGCTGCGACATATTTGCAAAAGAAAAAGTCGATAACGAAAGGAAAAATACAGTGTCGAATAGAGTAAAAGGCAACAGTGTTATGGCAGGGTTGTTTTGGAGCTTTGGCGAACGAATTACGGCCCAGCTGGTCACGTTTATTATATCCATATTTCTTGCAAGAATACTAACGCCGGAGGATTATGGCGTTGTATCATTAATACTGGTTTTTATAACATTAGCAAATGTTTTTGTTTCAAATGGATTTGGCGAAGCTTTAATTCAGAAGCAGGATGCGACAGAGAAGGACTTTTCCACTATTTTCTGGTGTAGCTTTTCCTTTTCTATTATGTTATACGGCATTCTTTTTTTCGCAGCACCAAGCATATCTTCCTTTTACAGGAATGAAAAGCTATGTCCGCTAATCAGAGTAATTGCAATTAAACTACCTATCTCCTCCATAAGTACAATTCAGCATGCATATGTGTCAAAGCATATGCAGTTTAAGAAGTTTTTCTTTTCAACGCTTGGAGGTACGATCGTATCTGGAATAATCGGAGTAATAATGGCTTATTGCGGCTTTGGACCGTGGGCGATCATCGCTCAATATCTGATTAATACTACAATTGATACGTTGGTTCTTTTTTTTACGGTACCCTGGAGACCTCATTTTTGGTTTGAAGGCGGCGCTGCCAAAGAATTAATGAGATTTGGGTGGAAAATGACCCTCTCGTCGTTTATCAATTCAGCTTATGGTGAAATACGGTCATTGATCGTTGGAAAAATCTATTCTTCAGAATCCTTAGCGCAATATAAAAGAGGACAGCAATTTCCACAGCTTATTATCACCAATATAAACACTGCAGTGAGCGCAGTACTATTTCCAATGATATCGCTTGTAAATGACAATTTATCTGAGGTCAAGCGCCTTACGAGACGATCGATGGTTATGACCTCCTACATTATTTTTCCAATGATGATCGGCTTAAGTATTGCTGCCGAACCACTTGTTAGGTTTTTACTAACGGACAAGTGGCTGCCTTGTGTACCTTTCTTGCAATTGGCTTGTATATCATTCGGACTGCAACCAATTCAGACTGCTAATTGCCAAGCAATAAAATCCATCGGTCGCAGTGATGTTTATCTGGTGAGCGAGGTTATAAAAAAAACAGTAGGTATTGGGTTGCTTCTTTATTTTATGAATAGAAGCGTAATGGCTATAGCAATATCCGATGTCGTTGCTATCATTATTTCAGCGGTAATTAGCGTTATCCCTAATAAGCGTTTAATTGGGTATAGCTGTTTTGAACAGCTCAAAGATTTGATTCCATCTCTACTGCTTAGTATTGCTATGGGAGCAGTAATATATCCCGTAGGGAAACTGGCGCTGCCTTCAGCCGTTATTGTTATAATGCAAACTTTTATGGGGGCAGGTGTTTATTTGGGGCTATCGATGCTGACAAAGAACGAATCTCTTCTGTACATTCTGAGGATGGTAAAAACGATTCAAAATAAAGGTGGCAGAAATGCGTAACGACAGAACTGGTGGGATCGTATCAAGAAATAGATTTCCGACTTTGCTGGTATTCTATATCCTGTTTACAGTCGGTACTCTGTTTATGCTGAATCGTGAGGTATCAGCAATGAGCCAGGTATCCTGTCTTGTTCTGATAGTAGCGGGTATATTTCTTCATATTGATGATTTGATTTGTTTAATAGCCGCCATACTTCCAACCGGAAATGTCTTTATGCTTGGTGGAGGAAACACAGCTATACCGTTTCTTCTGCTAATATATATTATGAAATCCATAATTCGATGCGGAGGGCGAATCGACATAGATGCAATGAGGCCGCTGCTCTGGGCAATGCTATTGCTTGCCATCAGTATAATTACAACGACTTTGCACAGTGTAAGTATAATGAAAATTATCCCGTTCTATATGCATATTGTTTTTATTGTATTTGCTTTGCGCGTTAATCATATCAATGATGAAAGTATGTATAGAAAAATGTCACTGTATTTTGTCGCAGGTACGTTACTTGTCTGCGCCGGAACTGTTTTCTTCCCGAAGGTTTCAAGAGCATTGGGCAATGCAAGTGTCTATTTGCAGGAAAACGCAGGATTTTCCTCGACCTGGGATTTTGGTCGTTCCCTCACAGTTTCAATTGCATTTGTTGCAGTGGATATGATAAAAACAAAAAAACGAATCGTTTTAGATATCGCGCTCGTTTTGATATTGATGTTTTTTGTCGTTCAAAGCGGGAGATTCAGTATGTTGATTGGTTTGGGCGCAATAATTGTTTGTTTACCGTTTGTGTCTGGCAGAGATAAACCCCTAAAACAAAAAGTGCCATATACAGTATTAATGTTGGTTGCCGTGGCAGTAGCCGCCTACGCTCTCTATAAACTGGTATATACACCAATGACGAAATTAAGGGGCATAGAGGCTTCAGATAATGGGCGATTCGATATATGGAAAATTTACTTCGATTATCTTAACAAAAATCTATCAATAGTATTATTTGGAGTTGGCGGAGGAGCAGTTTCCTCTTTTGCAGACATGCTGGGAACGGCAACTGCACACAATATAATTTTGGAGAAAACCGTTGAGGTAGGGATTGTCGGTTTATTCCTATTCATAATGTATTTTCTGTCATTATATAGAAATATGAATCTAAACCCGTTCAGAAATGAAAATGTTTTGCCGTTGGTTGCCTTTCTTGGCACAGCACTTACGCAGGGAACTAGCGGAAATGTTGCTTTTGCGCTACTGCTGGCCATGTGTGCAACAGATGTAAGTGATAGAGGTGATAATATAATAGTACAGCAAAGCATCAAATGTTAAGCAGCCACAATGAAGGACAATATGAATCAGAATTTGATGATGAGGAAGGTAACGATTGACGCAAGTCGTTATAACATATTCTCGCAGAGGAGTAATAGCATGAGTGTTTACAGTGGACTTCTAACGGGTACAGATAAGCTTTCACTAGTGGGTCTTGGATACGTAGGCATGCCTATTGCAGTAGCGTTTGCCAGGAAGATCAATGTGATCGGCTATGACCTGAACGCAGAAAAAATTAAACTATACAAATCTGGCATCGATCCAACCAACGAGGTGGGTAATGATGCAATACGAGAGACAACCGTCGATTTCACAAACGATGAAACGCGGCTACGCGAAGCGAAATTCCACATCGTAGCGGTACCCACTCCTGTGTATGAGGATCATAATCCCGATCTGACGCCCGTGATCGGCGCGAGCGAGATCGTTGGGCGCAATTTGATCCACGGCAGCATTGTCGTGTACGAGTCTACGGTTTATCCCGGTGTGACAGAAGAAGTATGCGTTCCCATTCTGGAGAAAGAATCCGGCCTCAAGTGCGGCGTGGACTTTAAGGTAGGCTATTCCCCCGAGCGCATCAATCCCGGCGACAAGGTACACAGGCTGGAAACGATCACGAAAATCGTCAGCGGTATGGACGATGAAACTCTGGATACCATAGCAAAGGTATACGAACTGGTTGTTGAGGCGGGTGTACATCGTGCTTCCAGCATCAAGGTAGCCGAGGCGGCGAAGGTCATCGAGAACAGCCAGCGGGACATCAATATCGCCTTCATGAATGAGCTGTCTATCATCTTTAACAGGATGGGCATCGACACGCTGGAGGTACTCGAAGCGGCGGGAACGAAATGGAACTTCCTTCCCTTCCGACCCGGTCTTGTGGGTGGTCATTGCATCGGCGTTGATCCGTATTATCTGACCTATAAGGCCGAAACGCTGGGTTATCACAGTCAGGTGATCCTCTCCGGTCGCCGCATCAACGATGACATGGGCAAGTATGTAGCGGAGCAGACGGTCAAACAGCTGATCAAGGCGGATAAGCCGATTCGCACGGCAAAGGTCGGCTGTCTCGGCATCACCTTCAAAGGGGACTGTCCGGATGCGCGCAACAGCAAGGTCAACGACATTCTGAAGGAACTGCGCGAATATGGGATTCATCCCCTCGTCTGCGATCCGGTGGCCGATGCGCCGGACGCAAAGAGATTCTACAATGTTGATCTTGTGCCGATTTCCGAATTAAAGGAGTTGGACTGCCTGATTATCGCCGTCGCGCATCGGGAGTTTAAGACGCTGACAAACGAAGAGATCGCCGGCATGTTCAAGGATGAGCCAAACGATAAAAAAGTGCTGATCGACGTAAAGGGCGTGCGCGACAGGAAGGAAATGCAGGCGCTGGGCTACAGGTACTGGCGGCTGTAAATGTTCATATAAAGGAGTTTGTTATGAGCTATAAGGATTTGCAATTTCCGAGGGACGCGCTGTTTCTGGTGACGGGTGGCGCGGGTTTTATCGGTTCTAATTTGTGCGAAGCCATTTTGAACATGGGCTATCACGTGCGCTGTCTGGACGATTTATCGACCGGAAAGCAGGAAAACGTAGATATGTTCCTCGGAAACCCGAATTATGCGTTTATCAGGGGCGATATTAAGGATTTTGATACCTCCATGAAAGCCTGTGAGGGCGTGGATTACGTTCTCAATCAGGCGGCCTGGGGCAGCGTACCGCGCAGCCTTGAGATGCCGCTGTTTTACTGTGCCAATAACATTCAGGGAACGCTCAATATGCTGGAAGCGGCACGGCAATGCGGCGTAAGGAAATTTGTATACGCTTCCAGCAGCTCCGTGTATGGCGACGAGCCGAACCTGCCCAAGACAGAAGGCCGGGAGGGCAATCTGCTGTCACCCTACGCCCTGACCAAGCGCTGCGACGAGGAGTGGGCAAAGCAGTACACCATGCACTATGGGCTGGATACCTACGGGCTGCGATACTTCAATGTGTTCGGCAGACGGCAGGATCCGGACGGCGCGTATGCGGCAGTCATCCCGAAGTTCATCAAGCAGCTGATGAACGACGAGCGCCCCACCATCCACGGCGACGGCAGGCAGAGCCGAGACTTTACATATATCGAAAATGTGATCGAGGCAAACCTGAAGGCGTGTCTCGCTTCGCACAAAGCGGCGGGACAGGCGTTCAATATTGCCTACGGTGGTCGGGAGTATCTTATCGATATCTACCACGCACTGACAAAAGCGCTGGGCAAGGATATCGAGCCGATCTTCGGGCGCGACCGCAAGGGTGATATTAAACATAGCAATGCGGATATTGGCAAAGCTCAGAGATTGCTCGGGTACGAACCGGAGTACAGCTTTGAACGCGGACTGAATGAAGCGATTGCTTGGTATAAGGAGAATCTATGAAAAACCCCGAAGTTCTGTATATAGGAAATTTCCGACTTCCGGATCAGAATGCAGCTGCACATCGTGTGCTAAATATGGGGAAATCATTGCGGGATCTCGGATTCAATGTCGTTTACTTCGGCGTAGGGAAAAGAGCGGATCCATACACTCCGCTGTACGCAGAAGGTTTTCGCTATTATAATGTGTTTTCGATACGACAGAGAGACTTTTTCCGTGAGGTTTTTTGTATTTCACATATCAAGCAGTATATAGAGAGCAATCGACATGTGCGAATGGTCATTGCATATAATTACCCGTCCATCGCACTGGGGCGGTTAGTTCGCTACTGCCGTAAACGAGGCATTTGCATCATTGCCGACTGCACTGAATGGTATAACGGTAGAGGCATCAATCCGCTAAAGGGACTACTTATGGGAGCCGATTCGGCATTAAGAATGCGTGTTGTCCATAAACGGATGGATGGAATAATTACCATCAGTTCCTATTTGCATCAATATTATTCAAGATGGCTTCCTGCTTTGATTGTTCCGCCGACGGTAGACCTATCTGATGAAAAGTTTAAGCAACAGCCAAAGAACCATAGCTGCACAGTAATTGTCTATTCAGGAAATCCGAGTGCATCCAAGGAATCGCTTAATCGTGCAGTGGAGTGTGTGGCGGCAATGGCAGATAGATCAATCGAACTGCATATAATTGGTGTCACTAAGGAACAATACATGCGAATCTATGGAGATGTACCAGAAGCGAGAAACGTCGTTTTCTTTGGATATCTTTCACATCGGGAGTCACTTAGTGAAGTAGCCTCAAGTGATTACGCACTTATCGTGCGCCCGAATAATCGAGTTACGAAGGCAGGATTTCCGACAAAATTTGCCGAAGCGATTTCATGTGGCACTCCTGTCATTGCAACACGGACAAGTGACTTGGAGAAATATCTTACTGGTGATACGAATGGCTTTCTTGTGGAACCGAGTGGACTGAATACGCTCTTTGATCAGATATGCTCTGGCGTGAAAACACCAGAAGTCAAACGCTCACTGTTTCATTACGAAAATTATACGAAAGAAATTGGAGACTTTCTTGTACGCATAGGTGTGGAAGTGTGCATAGATCCGAAATAAAGCAATATATTGCTTATTATCATGCCAAACAAAACAACAGGATCGAATACAGAGTATAACCCAACGAGTAATTGAAACCGAAATTCCTGCGTTTGCAGATTCCCAAAGAAAGCTTTTGACAGTTGACACGCAAAAGCAAGAATTGGCAGATTATCAAAACCCACTTGCACAGAGGAGAAATATAATGTCCGCATTCACCAACGCCACCCTGATGATAACCGGTGGAACCGGATCCTTTGGGTCTACCGTGCTGAAACACTTTCTTGATTCTGATCTCAAGGAAATCCGCATCTTTTCCCGTGACGAGAAGAAGCAGGACGATATACGCCATGAGCTTCAGGCAAAGTATCCAGAGTATGCGAAGAAAGTCAAGTTCTACATCGGCGATGTCCGCAACCCACAGTCTGTGAAGGACGCCATGCCGGGGGTGGACTACATTTTCCATGCGGCGGCGCTGAAGCAGGTGCCATCCTGCGAGGTTGTCCCGATGCAGGCCGTGCAGACGAACATCATCGGAACAGACAATGTACTCCACGCAGCGATTGATGCGGGCGTGAAGCGTGTGGTCTGCTTGTCTACGGATAAGGCGGCTTATCCCATCAACGCCATGGGCATCTCAAAGGCCATGATGGAGCACGTGATTTACGCCAACGCGCGCGTGGCGGCGGAGCGCGGCGGCACGACCATCTGCTGTACCCGCTATGGCAATGTGATGTGTTCCCGCGGCAGCGTCATCCCGCTGTTCATCGATCAGATCAAATCCGGCAACCCCATCACCATTACGGATCCCAATATGACCCGCTTTCTGATGAACTTGGACGAGGCAGTGGATCTGGTGATGTTCGCATTTCAGCATGCCAATCCGGGCGATTTGTTTATCCAGAAGGCGGACGCTTCTACTATCGGTGATCTGGCGAAGGCTGTCCAGCAGCTATTTGGCGACACTGGTACGAACATCATCGGCACCCGCCACGGCGAGAAGCTGTTCGAGACCCTGATGACCCGCGAGGAGCGCCTGCGCAGTGAGGACATGGGCGGTTACTACCGCGTGGCCGCCGACAACCGCGACCTGAACTACGACAAGTTCGTCGTCAAGGGTGAGGTCCACACGATGGCCGACGACTCCTACACGAGCCACAACACGCACCGTCTGGACGTGGAGGGCACGGTTAAGAAAATTTTGACCACCGACTACGTCCGGAACGCCCTGAAAGAGATGGAGGCCGAGAAGGCATGAAGATCCTTGTGACCGGCGCTAAAGGCTTTGTGGGGCGCAATCTCTGCGAGAACCTGAAGGCTGTCCGCGACGGCAAGAACCGTACCCGCCCCGCCTTGCAGATCGAGGACGTGTTTGAGTATGACCTCGACACGCCCCCCGCAGAGCTGGACCATTTTTGTGCGGAAGCCGATTTTGTGTTCAATTTAGCGGGTGTCAACCGTTCCCAAAATAACGACGAGTTCATGCAGGGCAACTTCGGTTTCGCCTCTACCCTGCTGGACACGCTCAAATCTCACGCCAACCGCTGCCCGGTCATGCTGTCCAGCTCGATCCAAGCGACGCTGATCGGCCGCTACGGCGAGAGCGACTACGGAAAGAGCAAGCTGGCCGGTGAGGAGCTGTTCTTCACCTACGGGCAGGAGACCGGCGCACCGGTGCTGGTCTACCGCTTCCCGAATCTGTTCGGCAAGTGGTGCCGCCCCAACTACAACAGTGCCGTGGCGACCTTCTGCAATAACACCGCCAACGACCTGCCCATCACGGTCAATGACCGCGCCACCGAGCTGGAGCTTTTGTACATTGACGACCTGGTGGAGGAAATGCTCGACGCGCTGGAGGGCAAGCCTCACCGCTGCGATTACGACGGTCTGACGCCGGTTTTCCATGACAGTGGGCGCTACTGTGCCGCGCCGGTGACCCATAAAGTCACACTGGGCGAAATTGCGGACCTGCTGGAAAGGTTCAAGGCTCAGCCCGCAACGCTCGTACTGCCGGAGATTCCGGCGGGCAGCTTTGCAAAAAAGCTGTACTCGACGTATCTGTCCTATCTGCCCAAAGAGAAGGTCATCTTTGACCTGAAAAAGAACGAGGACGCCCGCGGCAGCTTTACCGAGCTGCTCAAAACCGAGAGCTGCGGCCAGTTCAGCGTCAACGTCTCGAAGCCCGGCATCACAAAGGGTCAGCACTGGCACAACACGAAGTGGGAGTTTTTCATCGTGGTTTCGGGCCACGGTCTGATTCAGGAGCGCCGCGTCGGCAGCGGCGAGGTGCTGGAATTTGAGGTGACCGGCGACAAGCCCCAGGCCATCCACATGCTGCCGGGGTACACTCACAACATCATCAATTTGAGCGAGACCGAGAACCTCGTCACCCTGATGTGGGCGAACGAGCAGTTCGACCCGGCCCACCCGGATACATTCTTTGAAAAGGTGTAAAACGGGCGCATTGTAGGGGCGAGCAGCGCTCGCCCGTGCCCGTGTGCGGCAGCGGCAAAGTTCCCGGGCGGATATGGAATCCGCCCCTACGATGTAGGGGCGGATGCTCGTCATCGACCCGGAAGTTTGCCCCGGTCGTAACGTTTCTGCGGGCGAACGATGTTCGCCCCTACATCCCCTGCACATAGTAGCTACTAAGGAGAAAAGTATGTCTGACTACAGCAGCATTTCCTTTAAAAACAACGGCAAGCTGAAATTGCTCATCATCGTCGGCACCCGCCCGGAGATCATCCGTCTGGCCGCCGTCATCAACAAGACTCGCAAATATTTTGATGTTATCCTGGCCCACACCGGCCAGAACTACGACTACAACCTGAACGGCGTGTTCTTCCACGACCTGCAGCTGGCCGACCCCGAGGTCTACATGAACGCCGTCGGCGCGGATCTGGGCGAGACGATGGGCAACATCATCTCGGAGAGCTACAAGCTCATGGCCGCCATCCAGCCCGACGCC
>ERZ780195.1905-NODE-1905-length-15506-cov-23.236425_pt1 | contig 15506 bp, 17 predicted proteins | sample MGYA00511017_ERZ780195 | MGnify/ENA primary metagenome ERZ780195 (study PRJEB29588, sample SAMEA2159974) | human gut metagenome | biome: human gut; feature: human-associated habitat; material: faeces | place: Denmark | collected 2008/2010 ...
TATAATGCGCCAATATGTGAAAGGTATCGTCCAGCACCAGCAGCGGGCAGTCCATGAGAGTCCCCGCGTCCTGAGTAAGCTGCTTCAGATCGCCCTTTTCAAAGAAGTCCGCGAGCAGCGCACTGGCCTCCTGCAGCGCCAGTCGTTCTTCCATGTATGTCTTCATCCTTTCATGTGCTCTGAGCACAAGCTATTCAAGAGAAATTATATCATTTTTCCATTGCACGGTCAACGAAATCGAGTAAAATGATACTTGCAACCAAGGAAGAAAGGAGTGTGGATGCATGAAAGCAATGAGGTTCATCAATAACCTTCAAGCTCCGAAAAGAGGTCTGGTAGCTGCAACAGCGAGTTACCCGATTCGTGTGCATATCACAGACATGCATGCGAACTCCTTGATAGAAATTAAGAGCTGTGCTCTGTGTGGTGAGGAACACGCTCCTCCGAACTGGAAAAGGGGATGCAGTCTATGAAGATGCTAATCCAGGACGTGGGGTTTGCTGCGGCGGAACAAAAAAGTTCTGCCAAGGCGCTCACCGTCCGTGAATTACTGCATCACGCCGATACTGGTGCAGGTGCAGTTTTCGGAACAGGAGACGCAGCCATTTTTGAGGACAGCGTTGCCTATAGAGCGCTTCCGGGAGGCGGGATCGAAATGATGCAGCCGCTGGAAGGTCTGACATTCGGAGTTGCGATAAAGTTTGAAGAGACTGTCCCGGAGGTTATGCTAACGTGTATTTCCGATCTTGCTGCATTCAAAAACACGTTGCGGTTCTATGCAAAGGACGATGTAGGTGCCTGCTATATAATGAAGGCGTGCGGCATGCTCAGAACAGTGTGCGTGAGCAATCATTCTTTCAGCAACGCAGCAAAGGTTCCGCAGCAGGCTCTGTTTGAAAACACGCGAGGACGCATAGTTGGCATATATTTTCCCGCGTGTGCGAAAAGCGCCAAATCGCCGGAATGGCAGTTTTATTATCTAAGCGGTGATAAGTCGCAGGGCGGTTTTGTGCTGGATCTGTCGGCAGACTGCCTGCACATGAAGCTCAACAAAATAGAGCGGCTTGATCTATTGCCGCAGTCACGGAAAGAAAATAAAAGGAGGCCTTGAAAATGAGTACGAAGTCCATGCGAATCTGGAGTATTATTTCGGGCGCGTTGCTGATCGCGGCCGGTATCTACTGCCTGTGCAATCAGGATGTGGCGGTTATGTCTGCGGGTCTTCTGCTGGGCGTGTTCATGCTGATTTCCGGCATTGCGGAAATTGTGGTTTTTGCGGGAACCAGTGGGCTGCTGCTGGGTTCTGGCTGGCTGCTGCTGGACGGCGTGCTGACGGTCATTCTGTCGCTGTTCCTGCTGCTGAATCAGTGGTTTACGCTGATGTCGCTGCCGTTTCTGTTTACGGCGTGGCTGCTGTTCTCGGGCGTGTCCCGGTTCGTCAGCGCCTTTGATCTGAAGGCTCTGGGCGTACGCGCCTGGGGCTGGGTGCTGGCGCTGGGCATTGTGCTGACCGTGGCGGGCTTCGTCTGCATGATGGATCCGTGGGTCAGCGTCGCCGCCATGGGCGTAACCGTGGGCGTGGTGTTCCTGCTGGAAGGCGTGAGCGCCATCTTCTACGGCTGCATTAGCAGAACAAAGCTGTAAGGAACGCCGCATAAAATTTCCTCCGGCTGACGCGGCCGCGCCGCCGGGTTGATGATAGATAAAAAGTTTTGAACGACCAATATGCAATTCGAATTTGAATGGAGGGTTTACTATGCTGCCCAGCATTTTCGGTGAAAATATGATGGATGAGTTCTTTGATCGTGACTTCTTCGGCGAGCGCAATCCGCTCTTCGGTAAGCACGCCCGCAACCTGATGAAGACTGACATCCACGAGAACGACAAGGAGTACGAGCTGTCCGTGGAACTGCCCGGCTTCAAGAAGGAAGAGATCAGTCTGGACGTGAAGGACGGCTATCTGACCATCAGCGCTCAGAAGGGTCTGGACAAGGATGAAGAGGACAAGAAGGGGCGCGTGCTGCGTCAGGAGCGCTACTCCGGCGTGTGCACCCGCAGCTTCTACGTTGGCGATGTGAAGGCCGAGGACGTAAAGGCGAAGTACGAATCCGGCGTTCTGACCATCGTCTTGCCGAAGAAGGACGCCAAGAAGCTTCCTTCCGAAAGCAAGATCGCCATCGAATAAATCATATCCGCCGCCCGCCGTCTGCCTTCCCCCGCAGGCGGCGGGCTTTTTTGAAAAAAAAGCATTTTTGAGAAGGTGTGCTTATGGATTTCAAAGCATTGCTCGACGGCATCATCGACATACACGTTCACACCGCGCCTGATCTGGTGAAACGAACCTATACGGATATGCAGATGGCAGACGCTGCGGCTCGCGTCGGCGCACGAGCCATCGTCATCAAGGGACATCACTGCGGTACTATGGCGCGCGCGGCGCTATGCTCCGAGTATGTCCGCAAGGCATACAAAAAAGCGCCTTTACCACGTACGGCGGTCTGGTGCTGAATCGCGAGGCACAGGCGGATTGAATCCTCAGGCAGTTCAGTCAGCGCTTGAGTTGAGTGCGAAGGTCATTTGGATGCCCACGGTGGACGCAGCCAACGAGTATCACCTTCGCGGGAAAAGCGGCGGGATTTCTATTTATATGAAAACGATTCGCTGCTTTCGGCGCTCCACTCAATGACCACCGGCATTTCTCTCGGTCTTGCCATTGGCATGAGCCTTGGCGTACTCTTCGGGATCGTGACGGACAATATCGGTCTTGGTATGATGGTCGGCACTGCCATAGGTCTGTGCGGCGGTTCGGCTGCCGATGCTCTGAAAATAAAGAAGAAGGAGACAAGCGATGGAGAAAAGAAAAGCGACGAAAAATAGCCGCGGATTTTCAAAATATCTTGTTTCGATCCTGCTGTTTCTGCTGTTTGAGGCGGTGGCGGTCACACTATGGCTCACAAAGGACAACCTGTTCTATCTACTGAATTTCAGCTACATAGGCTGCTGTCTCGCATTGGGGACGGCGCTCTTCACTGCCGGGAAACAATATGCCCGGCATTTCGTGCAGCTGGCGGTTGGAAGCTATATGCTGCTGTACCTCGGCGTGATCTCCCGCGAGAATATGCAGATTGAGGGCTTCTGGTACTACCTGTTTCTCGGCGTTTTTGAGGCGGCGACCATTCATTATGCGGTGGCGAAGCTCTTCGGCCCGCTGCTGTTCGGGCGCGGCTGGTGCGGCTACGCCTGCTGGACGGCGATGGTGCTGGATTTTCTGCCTTATAAGCAGCCGCAGAAGCCGCGAAAGGAAAAGCTGGGCGCTCTGCGCTATGTGATGTTTATACTGTCGTTGGCGCTGGTTTCCAGCCTGTTCCTGATGAAGGCCGCGAATCTGGAGCAGATCATGTTCTGGATGTTCTTGGCCGGAAACGCACTCTACTACATCGCGGGCATCGCGCTGGCGTTTGCGTTCAAGGACAACCGCGCGTTCTGCAAGTATCTCTGCCCCATCACGGTGTTTCTCAAGCCCATGAGCTATTTTTCACTTCTGCGCGTGCACTGCAACGAAAGCGAATGCGTTCACTGCGGCAAGTGCCTGCGTGTCTGCCCTATGAATGTGGAGGTTAATAAAGAATCCCGCAGGCGAAAAAATGGAACAGAGTGCATTCTCTGCTATGAATGCACGAAGGTCTGCCCCAAAAAGGCGCTGCATTAGGATGGATCAGAGGCGCGGCCATGACCGCGCAAAAACCGCAGGAGTTACCGGCATACGCCGGGCAGATAAGGAACTTGATCGGGAACCGAAAGCACAGAATAGGAAACTGCCGGCGTTCGCTGCGTTTTTTCCGGCTAAGAATTCTGATTTTCCGGATAGCCTCATCCGTGCCGATCTGGCATACTTCTGTTTGTCCTGCGGGAAATCAGAGTGTATCGAAAAGACAAGCGATTGGCAGCCCAATTTTACGGTGAAATGCTGCCTATGCTCCGCGGTACGGAACCACTGCCCCGATATTCTTTGACCCCGCTGAAGACTGGCGTTTTCCGATGACTGTTACTTATCTATGCCAGCGATGGCTCAAGAACCGTGTAATCCTTCATTTCCCCTCAAATTCTCTCTTGAAGGGATGTCCATTTTTATCGTTTTGCGGTAAGCTTGAGCCATTCCAGAATACAGGAGGCGCATTTTGATGAACCAGGCGAACATCGGAAACTACATCGCGCGCAAGCGCAGGGAAAAGAATCTGACGCAGGAACAGCTGGCGGAGCGGCTGGGCGTGTCCAACAAGACCATCTCCAAATGGGAAAACGGCAAATGTATGCCGGATTACAGTGTGATCGAGGCGCTCTGTCAGGCGCTGTCCATTACGCTTCCCGAACTGATGGACGGCGAGGACGCGGCGGAGGACAGCGTGCGGGTTTATGACGACGCGCAGATGCTCGATCTGCTGCGGCGCACGCAGGAGCTGGAAAAGCAGAAGGGCGTTCTCTACGGCCTGATACTGATCGTGCTCGGAATCGCCTGCGGCGCGCTTTCCGCGTCTACCGGCGGCTCTGACGTACAGGACTTCGTATCCGGGCTGCTGATGGGGCTGTCCGTCGCAGAAATGCTGGCGGGCATTGCGGTCATCGGCAAAAAGCTTCTCCGAGGATAACGCGCCGCCATTCGCCGGTTTGCTTGAAAAGATAACGGCGGGCTGGTATAATAAAATCAATCTGACATATTAGAATGCTGCTGAGGCCGCTTTTTATCTTGAGGTAACCGGTCGCACGGACGCGATGCCCCAGCCTGACCTGACCGCAGACGCGGAATAAACTGCAAAGGACGTAAAAACCATGAAGGAAAATCGAAAGCTGCTCAAGGAAGTGCTTCGAGATATTCAGAAGGACATGACGGACGAGGAGGTACTGGCGCTGCTGGCGGACAGCCGCGTGTCCGTCAATCCCGCTGAGGAAAAGGCGAAGTACACCCTCGGTCAGCGGGCGGCGGACGCGATCGCAAAATTCGCCGGAAGCTGGGCGTTCATCTTCTCGTTTACCGGCGGACTGGTGCTGTGGATGGTCGTAAACACCTTGCTGGCCACCCGGGCGTTTGACCCGTATCCGTTCATCCTGCTGAATCTGGTGCTCTCCTGCATCGCGGCCATTCAGGCGCCGCTGATCATGATGAGCCAGAACCGTCAGGAGGAAAAGGATCGCCGCCGCGCCGAGAACGACTACAAGGTCAACCTGAAAACCGAGATCATGATCGAGGATCTCTACGACAAGGTCAACGCTATACTGGCCAAGCAGTCGGCGCTGGAAAAGCGTTTGAACTCTCAAAATAGCGAAGCTGCCGCAGGCGCTCCCTCGAACGAACCGAAAAAGAGCTGAAGCGTCGGCGCACGAAAAACCGCCCTTCTTTCCGTACAGGATCGAAGGGCGGTTTTAACTATTTCATTTTTTCTTCCTTGTCAGCAGCAGGCCGCTGGTGATGGCGGTCAGGGGCGCGACCGTTACCAGCCCGAAGGAACCCACCACGGTGTGCACGATCTCGGCGGCGACATATTTGTAGTTGAGCATCATGCCCACAGGCGTGCCCTGCGCCATGAACACCATCATCAGCGTCACATAGCTGCCTGAATAAGCCAGCAGCAGCGTAGTCGTGGTGGAACCGCAGGCTGCGCGCCCCACGGCGAAGCCAGAAGCAATGGCCTCCCGCGCGGAAATCTCCGGGCGTTTCTGCACCACCTCATACACAGCAGAGCAGATGTCCACTGACAGATCCATCACTGCGCCGGACGAGCCGAGGAAGATGGACGCGACGAATATCTTCGTAAGGTCGAGGTGGGCATAGCCCGCATACAGCAGGCTTTCGCTGGACTCCATCACCGCCCCGTGAATGCGGAACAGATCGGTAAAGAAATATCCCAGCACCGCCGTAACCAGTATGCCCAGCGCCGCGCCCGAAACCGCCGCCGCGCAGCGCCTGTCCAGCCCATAGATCAGGCTGAGAATCAGCACCGTCAGCAGCATGACCAGCCCCATGGCCCCCCAGATGGGATTATAACCCTTCAGCAGACACGGCACCAGCACCTTCCATATCAGAAGGATTGTATCCACGAAGGACAGTATGGCGCGCAGACCCGTACCGCGCGCGAAGATCAGCAGAAGCAGCAGAAACAGTCCCGCCAGCAGCGCTTCCTTGTCCAGCCGGAAATGATCGGCCATGGTGACCGACGTGATCGCGCCGCCGCTGTGGCTGACCACCACATAGGCCGTGTCGCCTGACCTAAAGAGCTTGTCCTGCGCCAGCGAACCGTTCAGGCGATTGACCGCATCGGCTTCCTGCCCCTTGAACCGGCCGCCGAGGAGCTTCACCCGGCAGCACTGCTCGCCGCTGCGCACCAGCCCCGTGTCTACAATATCGCTCTCGTCGGTGGCCAGCACCAGCGCCCGCACGCGATCCGCGTTCTGATAACTCAGCGCCCCCTCATAGCCGGTGGGCAGAAGCAGCAGCGCGATCATGAGCACAAGCGACAGCGCCGTGGGAATGAGCGTCCTTCGCCCGCGAAGTCTGTTGAGCATTTCTTTTCCTCCCCGTATGCAAAGAGAGGGCGGTCGCCCGCCCTCAGGGGTTTCACAGCGCCCGGCTTACTTTACGTCCACCAGCGCGGCCAGCTTGTTGTAGATTTCGGTGTTGTCATAGTAGCCGGTGAAGGCGTCCTCACCCGCGCCCTGTGCGAACACCGCCACGGGCAGGCCGGTGTGGGAATAACTGGTGAAGTCCACGCCGGACTTGTTGTTCAGAATGTGGGTAACGGTCACGCTGAAGGGATTGTAGCCGCCGTAGAGCAGAGACTGCTCCTGCGTGTAGCTGTCGGCAGCCGCATCGCCCAGTACCAGCTCGTATGCAGCCTTCAGACGCTCGGTTTCGTACTCGGTCAGCACCAGACGGTCGCCCTCATCACCGGCGAGCTTCAGGCCGAAGAGCTCCTCCACATCCTTCATCGCGTCCTCGAAGGGCGTCTGGTTCTCCTTGTAGCCAGCGACGTACTGCTCATCGAACTGGGCGTAGGAGATCTTCTGGCTGCTCAGGGTGTCCAGATAGGTGTCGTAGTCGGTGCCCGCGTAGCCGATGGTCAGGCCGCCGGTCTCATGATCGCCGGTGACGACGATCAGCGTCTCAGCGGGATGCTCCCTGGCGAAGTCGATGGCAACCTGCACCGCGTCGGCCAGCGCCAGCGTGTCGGTCACGGTCGCGCCCGCGTCGTTGGCGTGGCAGGCCCAGTCGATCTTGCCGCCCTCGCACATCATGAAGAAGCCGGTTTCGTTGTCAAGCTGCTCGATGCCCTTGGCCACATAGTCCTTCAGCGCCCATTCGCCCTCGGCACGATCCATGTCGTAGTCCATGGCATCGCTGTCGGCCAGGTGCTCGTCGATGAGAACCACCTTTTCATCCTCGCGCGTAACGGCTTCCGCGTCGGCCTGGGTGAAGGTCACCTTGTAGCCCGCCTTCTCGGCCAGGTCGTACAGGCTTTCCTTGTCGCCCTCCGCGCCGTTGACCTTCTTCAGCGCGCCGCCGGCGAAGTATTCAAAGCCGGAGTCGATCATTTCCAGGCCGATCTCGTAGTAGCTGTTGCGGCTGGCCTGATGCGCATAGAACGCGGCGGGCGTAGCATGGTTGATGTTGACGGATGAGATGATGCCGATCTTCCAGCCCTTCTGGGAATGGAGCTTCTCGGCGATGGTCTCAAAGGAGACTGCGCCCGTTTCGTCCACGTTGATCATGCCGGAGTAGGTCTTGTGGCCGGTGGCAATGGACGTGGCGGTGGAGGCGGAATCCGGCGCAAAGCTGCAAGAGTCGAAGGTCACAGCGGAGCCGGCCACCGGGAAGTTCATGAAGTTCAGCGCCTTGGGGCCGTCCAGCACCGCGCCGCCGCGCTTATCGTACTTCACGCTGGGAAGCGCCTGCTCTGCGTCGTCGTCAGCCAGCGCCCCCAGATAGTCGGCTGCGGCCTGAAACTGGGGATAGCTCATGCCGTCGCCGATGAACAGAAACACGTATTTCGGCGCGGCTGCGGTTTCCTCCGCAAGCACCGGCAGCGCGGTCAGGCAGAGAAGACACGCGAGAACCAGGGAAACAAGCTTCTTCATGTAAGATATCCTCCTTGTTCGTTCGTCTGACAGAATTTGTTCCGTCGCGGGGGCGCTCGCCTGTTGCAATCGGCAGCCTCTGAATGAAGCTGCTTTTGAGTCCTTCCCTGCGACAAAAATATCATACCTCCAAAATGTCAGCCTTCTAACCGGCAAACGGTCAAATGTTTGTCAGGTTTTTCAAGTTTTATCCATTCCGCTCTTGCGGTTACACAAAAAAACAGGCTGTCAGCCGAAGCTGGCCGCAAAAAGCGTTGTTCAATTGCAGCGGGTTTCTTATAGTCTGCGCTATACTCCTCGTAGGTTGGGATGTTGGAACCTATGTACTCCTGTGTTCCCCTGAGCTCGAGAATTTCCTCGCTGTAATCCGATGCAAAATGGAAAGCCTCGCCAATGTATTTATAGGGATGACAATCTGGATAGGCCCTTTGCATTTCCACTAGTTCTGGATACCATTTCTCCATAAATACAGAGCATGATGGATCACGTTCAAGCAACAGTGCGCGTCATTTATCAACTCCGGTGAATCTCAATTGGAGCTGTAAATACAATCCTTGATAATGGATAATGTACAATAAGTTGCGCAAATTCTGAGATATATGATTGTAGTATTGTTGAATACGAAAAACGTATCACGGAATAATTCATTCCAAACAGAAATGCTCATACCGAAGTCATGCTTCCAGGTATGAGCATTTTCTATATTTACAGAAATCTTCAAAGCCACGTCATCCCGATGCCCCTGATCGCCATGGTGATTCCTGCCGCCAGCATTACCACCACTGTAAAGCGCTGAAATATGCGCAGTGCTCTGGTGGGAAGCGTCTTGCCCAGAATTGAAAAGATCGCCATTGCCGGCAGCGTGCCCAGACACCAGACCAGCATGGAAACGCCGCCCTGCAGCGCGCTGCCACTGGAGGCGGCATAGAGCCACATGGCGCTGGAAGCGGCGCAGGGCAAAAGGCCATTCAGAATGCCAATGACAAAGGGCTTTCCGCCTGCATGACGCCGCCAGCCCTCCGGCAGACGGCAGACCGCCGGCAGCTGCGCCTGAATGCGGCGCAGGGCGGGGAAAATTCCCCAGGAGCAGAGACCAATTAGCAGCACCGCCATGCCGCACAGGGTGTAGATCATGCTTTTCAGTCTGGACGAAAAGGTCAGCGCCTGTCCCGCCGCGCCAAAGATCAGCCCCAGAAGAAGTGAAATCAGCAGCCGTCCCGCCTGATAGCGCATAAAGGCGTGCGGAACAGGGCGTTTCCTGCCCTGCAGATCGTTCGCAGCGGTCTGCGAGAGCAGGATGCCGCCGCACATGCAAATGCAATGGGTTCCCGTAATCAGACCCACCAGCAGCAGAAACAGCAGCGACGCGCCGCGCTGCACCTGCGGAATGGAAGGCAATGGCAGTATCGGCAGGAGAAACGCCGCTGCCAGCGCTGCAATGGCCGTAAGGATTTCCGTCGGCAGTCCGCCGTGCGCCTGCCGGCAGGGCGCATAGCCGATCCCGATCAGCAGGTCGCCCAGCGCTTCCGCACTGGTGAGCGCCGGATCGTAGGTGATCCGCACGGCGGATTTCCAGTAGGAAACCTCTGCGCGCAGAACGCCGGGCGCGGCAAGCACCGCTTCCAGAATGGTGTCTTCGCAGGGACGACAGGTCATGCCGGATACAGACGTTTCATAGACGGCGGTTTCCATTCAGCGCTTCTCCTTCGCTTCGGCTTTTTTCAATCGCAGCGCATGCATCAGCACGGCAATGGAGGAAAACGACATGGCGGCGGAGGCGATGGACGGGTTCATCACGCCGCACGCCGCCAGCGGAATACAGAGCAGATTATAGCACAGCGCCCACAGCAGATTCCCACGGATATTGCGCATCACGTCTTTGGCAAGCCGAAGCGCCAGCGGAACGGCTGTCAGGCGATCTGCGGTCAGCACAACGCCCGCCGATTCCCGCGCCGCATCGGTGGCGGAGGGCAGCGTGATGGAAACATCCGCGATGGCCAGTGCGGGCGCGTCATTCACCCCGTCGCCCACCATGACAACCGTTTTTCCCTGTTGCTTCAGTTCCCGAATGCAGTCGGCCTTCTGTTCCGGCGTGGCCGAGGCGATCACCGTTTCGATGCCGGCCTGACGCGCGAAGGAATGCGCGATTTCAGGCTTATCGCCCGAGAGCATGACCAGCGTCAGTCCCTGCGCTTTCAGCTGGCGCACCGCCTCCGCAGCGTCTTCCCGGAGCGTATCCGGCGTGCCCTCCCGGCGGGCCGCCCCCAGCGTCAGCGTCCCTGTTTTATCAAAGACGACCACCTGCGCGCGGGCGACGGCTTCCATCTGCTGTGCATTGCGGAACAGGATGCCCAGCTCCGCCGCGCGGCCGGCGCCCACCATGATGCTGGTCGGCGTGGCCAGCCCCAGCGCGCATGGACAGGCGACCACCAGCACGCCGCAAATGGTCAGCAGCGCCGTGCCCAGTTCGCCCGGCGCTGCCAGAAAAAACCAGATGGCAAACACAATCCCCGCAATGGCCAGCACTGCCGGAATAAAGATCCCCGCAATGCGATCCACCAGCGCCTGAACGGGAGCGCGGGAATTCTGCGCCTCCTGAACCATGGCAATCATGCGCTGAAGCGTCGTATCCCGTCCCACGCGGGTCACGCGCAGGGTGATCGCGCCGCTGCGGTTCAATGCGCCGCCGGTCAGCGCATCGCCCGGCCTGCGGGCAATGGGGTCGCTTTCGCCGGTCAGCATGGATTCATCCACAAAGCATTCGCCCGTGAGCAGTACGCCGTCCGCGGGAATGCGCTCGCCGGGAGATAATTGCACAATATCCCCGGGGCGAAGCGCGTCGGCTGCAATCTGGATGGGCTTTCCGTCCTTCAGAAGCGTTGCCTTCTGCGGAATCAGATGCACCAGCGCCCGGATGGAGGACATGGTTTCGCCTCGGGCGACAATCTCCAGATACTTTCCAAAGAAAATAAGGCTCAGCAGCACGCCCTGACAGAGAAAATACAGCTTGATATCCTCATGCACGGTGAAGGTCAGAAAGGCGCTGTAGGCATAAATGACCGTAGTGGAAAGGGCGATGAGAAAATCCATGTTCAGCTGCCGATTGCGCAGCGCACGCCATGCGCCCCGGTAAAAATATCGACCGGGGCCGAGCTGCAAAAGCGTTGCCAGCGCCAGCTGCACCATCGGCGCCGGGCTCCAGAAAATGGGCGTTGCCAGCACTACGGAAATCAGCAGCCGGCGCAGCATGGCCAGCTGGCTGTTCTGTTCAAGGACTTCTTCGCCGCTGTCCCATTGCAGAACGTCGAAAGGCGTTTCGGGAATGATCTGCTGCATGTCCTGCGCCGTTACCCCAACGGGATACAGGGAAAGGAGAAGTGCTTCGCCTTCCTGTGCAGCGGCTTTCACAAGCGGAAGGGCAGCCAGCTTCCCCAGGGCAGACTTTGCGTCTGCTTCTTCCGAAAAGCCCAGCCGCACCTGCTCAATGGGCAACGCGAAGCCTGCCCGCGTTATAGCGCTTTCAAGAACCGGAAGCTGCAAGGCTTCATCGTCCACTTCCAGAATCGCTCTGCCGCCGGCGTACTGTACATCCGCGCGTTTTACCCCTGCCTGACGGAGCAGCGTTCTGCGAAGCTGGGGCGCACAGGCCGCGCAGTCCATGCCGAAGATGCGCAGCGTCAGGCGGCTCATGGCTTCTGCGCCGCCTTTTTGAGCTTCAGATACTGACGGAACGCAACCGCCGAGCTGGGCAGACACAATGCGGGCACCTCAAATAGGAAAACCCAGCTGATCCAGTCTACCCCCTGATAGAATACCCCCTGCCACGTTACGCCGCGGATCAGCTCGAAATAGGATAAATTCCATACGCCCCACAGCCCGGAGAATGCGCCGCACAGGTGAATGATCAGAAAGCCTGCCGTCGTAAATACGCCCGCAAAGGCCGTTACCAGCGAGGCACTGGCGCGCTGCATTCTGGTCAGGAAAATCGAAACAACCGGCAGAATATACACCACCAGATTCAGCACCAGCAGCGACAGCGGGATGCTGTAGCCCCAGTTGAACGCCTGGCGGAGATGATCGCCGTCGTGCATCAGAACCGATGCCAGAATGACCAGACAACAGGTCATCAGCACCCTGGACATATGCGCATCCAGCTTTTACGCCAGCAGCTTCAGTGTTTGACGATTCTTCTCGGACATGGGAAAGCCTCCTTTTTATGTACCATGCGGTAAAAATAAAATAGCACATCATTGCTTTTTTGTCAACCATATGGTATACTAAAAATGATTTTTTACGAAGTGAGGGCTGCGTATGCCGCTGATTGTGGATAAGGAAGCTGTTCGGGCGGAGATTCTGTCCGCCTTTGAAGCCTGTCTGGAGGAAAAGCCCATGGAATGCGTCTCGCTGCGTGACATCGCCGCACGGGCAGGCATGACGCATCCGAAGCTGCTGCACTATTTTCACAGCCGGGATGAGCTTGTGCTGGCCTATTGCGAATATGCCCGCCGATACATGACAGCGCATTGCGAGGCGTGGTTCCGCGCCCATCAGGCATCGGATTATGCGACACCGCTGGATTGCATGAACGCCTTCATGCAGTACGTTGCCGAGGGCGGCACGACGGAAAACCGTCCCCGCGCCACCATGCAGACCTATGTGCTGGCGAAGTATAACGGCGATATTCAGCGCATGGTATCAGAGGAGTTTGCCTCCTGGCGCGAAACAATGCTGGGGTGCCTGAAAGGCATTTATGGAGACCAGGTTCAAATGGCGCAGGCGGAAGCGATGATGATCCTGATTACAGGGACGTTCGTCTGTAACTATACTGGTGCGCTGACGGGAAAAATCAATTTGGGAATCCTCTCTTCATTCCTGCCGCTGGTTGAGAAGCAGTAAAACGGTTATGCCAATGCCACGCCTCCATGCAACTCCTTCTCGATCATTATGGCATCAGTTTTCCTCTCCGATGTGAGAAAAAGGAAAAAGCCTGACAGTCCGCATAAAAGCAGACCATCAGGCGTTTTGGTATTTATTGCAGATACTCACATTTCATTCCATTTCTAAAGCAGAACTCCATGCGTCCGTCGTGTTGGATGATTACCCTATCCACCAGCGCCACGAACGTCCCCGGCTCAAAGCTTGCGCACTCTTTCTGTTCTTCCATCATATGGAGGAATATTTCGATGCGCCGCCGGCGTTCCGCCTTATCCCTTTTCTGCTCGGCAATGGCCTGAATTTTCTCGCTGAGCCTTGCGTGCTCGGCGAGCAGCGCCTCGTAATCGTTCTTAAACTCATCCTGATCCCTTTGCACCCGGGCGTTTTCATCCACCAGCTGCCTGACGCGCGCCGCCATGCCCAGCGCCTGATCCTGCAGCCGCGTGGCAGCCTTATCGAGCTCTGCGGTATCAAAAGCTTCATACAGCGCTTCGCGACAGGCGGTCAGAACCGCATCTTTCTGAGAAAGCATCTGCTGTATGACCTGCACGAAGGCTTTCTCCAATGTCTCCTGCGTCACATGAGGCGTTGCGCATTTTGTTTCTCCCGCATACTTATTGTTGCAGCGCCAGATGGTGCGCCGGTATTCGTCCGTGCTGTGCCAGACCTTGCTGCCGTAAAACGCACCGCAGTCTCCGCAGACGACGCGCGAGGCAAAACAGCTTCTTCCACTGTATCTGCCATTCAGGCTTCTGCGCCACGCCAGCTCCTGCTGTGCCAGATCGAATACCTCCGGGCTGACGATGGCGGGATGGCTGTTCTCCGCGTAATACTTGGGCACCACGCTGCCGTCGTTTACCACAAAGGTCTTCAGAAGATAATCCGTGCAGTACGTCTTCTGCAGGATGGCGTCGCCTTTGTATTTTTCGTTGGCAAGGATGTTCTCCACCGTGGACGTGCCCCAGCGGGAGGTTTTCTTTCTTGCCTTGGCGATTGCTTCTTCATTCGCACTCAGCAAACTTTTGCGGGAGGGGCAGGGAATGCCGGCCAGATTGAGTTCTCTGGAGATCATCGCCGGGGTCGCGCCCTCCAGAAAGCGCCGGAAGATGGCGCGCACGATGTCCGCCTCTGCTTCCACAACCTCCGGCGCTCCGTCCTTGCCGCGGCGATAGCCCATGAACTGTCCGTAGGGCATGGTCACTTTGCCGTCCGCGAAGCGCTTGCGCATCCCCCAGGTCACGTTTTCGGAAATATTGCGGCTTTCCTCCTGCGCGATGCTGGACATGATGGTCAGCAGCACCTCGCCCTTACCGTCCAACGTGTAGATGTTCTGTTCCTCGAAATAGACCTCCACGCCGTATTCCTTCAGTTTTCGGATGGCGGTCAGTGTGTCCACCGTGTTTCTGGCGAAGCGGGAGACGCTTTTGGTGATAATCAGGTCAATCCTGCCTGCCAGCGCATCCTGTATCATGCGGTTGAAGCCCTCGCGCTTCTTTGTGCTGGTGCCGGTGATACCCTTATCGGTATATACGTCCACGAACTGCCAGTTGTCAGTGTGCTCTTTGGATTTGATATGCTCGGTGTAATGCTTGACCTGCGCCTCATAGCTGGTCAGCTGCTCCTCGCTGCTGGTGGAGACGCGGGCGTAAGCCGCCACGCGTCTGGGGCGCGCCGAAAAGGCAGGAATGTCGGTTAACGGCTGAATGGTCGGCGGGATGACCCGAACCGTTTTAACACGCGTGACTGTGGGTGTATAAGCTCTATCAACGGTAGTTCCTAATGCTCTGGCTTCGCTCATTGTTCCTGCTCCTTCTTTTTCTGGTGCTGGATTCTGGTTTTCTCCGCGGCTTTCTGACGCTTTTCCGCGTCCCAGCTGTCTTTGCGGGAATGGTCTTCCCAGAAGTGTTCCTCTGTGTGACCGTCCTGAAAAACAAACAGCACCCGGTTGCCCGGATGCATCTCGATATGATGAACGCTGTCTTCCGTGTGGATCGTTCCCAGAACGGAGGTAATCAGTTCTTTCAGAATGTCCTCGGGAATCTGCTTCGAAGCGCAGTACGCCTTGCCACGGTAATTGAACGTGCTGCAGATCCAGACCGGCGCAGCATAGGGCGTGCCCAGCCGTGTGACCTTGTATCGATATTTCTTTCCGCAGACGCCGCAGTAAATGCGGTCGGTCAGAGGGATTGCTTCTCTCTCGGTATGTCCGGACGACGGCGTACGCTCTTCGCCCGAAGAAAAATCTGATGCGGTCGCCTGAGATTTTTTCCTCTCTTTTGTTGCCTTTCGCTGCGCCGTTCGCCGGGCGATTTCCCGCTGCACCGCGTCGAAGGTTTCCCGGTCAATAATTGGTTCATGATCCTCGCCCACAAAATACTGCGGCAGCTCCCCGCGATTGTGAAAACGCTTCTTTTCCACATGGTTGTTGGTGTAGAACTTCTGAA
>ERZ780195.1912-NODE-1912-length-15448-cov-3.023972_pt1 | contig 15448 bp, 12 predicted proteins | sample MGYA00511017_ERZ780195 | MGnify/ENA primary metagenome ERZ780195 (study PRJEB29588, sample SAMEA2159974) | human gut metagenome | biome: human gut; feature: human-associated habitat; material: faeces | place: Denmark | collected 2008/2010 ...
TCGGCGGAGCGGAGCGATGTCATCATTCTGGTCCTTGCGAATATGGCGCTGTTCGGCAGTCTGGTGTGGCTCTATACGCGGAACAATCTGCTGGCGCGGCTGGGTGTGCTGGCGCTGCTGGCGGCCCTGCGTCTGGGCAGCGGCGTCGAAGGTTCGTGGAACGAAGCGTTGTGGAACTGGTCGCCTGTGCCGTGGCTTTTCCGCTTCGACTACCTGAAATACCTTTGTATCATCATTCCCGGCACGATTGCGGGAGACCGTATCTATGAATGGATGACGCACGGCGGCGAAGATGCGCCGGGGGCGTCCCGGCGGCGGGAGGTCTGGATACTCGTTCTGCTCGTGACGCTGATATGCCTGAATATGTGGGGGCTTTTCGCACGGCAGCTGGTCGTGAATCTCGTGGCGGGCGTCCTGCTCTGTCTCCTGCTCCGGCGTCTGCTGCGTGGAGACGGTTCCGCGACCGGAAGACTGCACCGTTCGCTTTTCGGCTGGGGCTTTTTCTGGCTGGGGCTGGGACTGGCGCTGGAGGCGTTCGAGGGGGGCATCAAGAAGGATTACGCGACGTTCAGCTATTTTTTCGTCACCTCCGGGCTGGCTTCGTTTGTCCTGATCGCCGCCGGAATCGCGATGAGGCGGCTGAATGTGCGTTTTTCGGCGCTGGTCAAATGCGGGCAGAATCCGATGGTGGCCTACACGGCGGCCGGATTCCTCATCATGCCCCTGCTGACGCTGCTGCATCTGTCGCCCTGTTTGCAGGCCTTTGCCGAGCTATGCCCGTGGATGGGCGTGGCGCGGGGCGTGCTGGTCACGGCCGCGGTTATGGCCGTTACGGTCTTTTTTACGAACCGCAGGCTTTTTTGGAGAACCTGAATTTGAACTTTAAATAAATGAGTTATGCGAATAAAAGGAACTTTTCTCGACGAAATCAGCCATGATATTCCCCATCAGAACTGGGGCGAAGCCGAATGGGACCGTGATTTCGGCTACATGCGCGAAGCAGGCATCGACACCGTGATCCTGATCCGCTGCGGTTACCGCCGCTGGCAGACTTTTCCCTCGCGGGTGCTCACGGCCGAGGAGGGGTGTTACGAACCTCCCGTCGATCTGGTCGATATGTTCCTGCGCCTAAGCGACAAGTGGGGGATGAACTTCTGGTTCGGACTCTACGATTCGGGCAAGTACTGGGACCGCGGCGAATACGAACAGGAGGTGGCGCTGAACAAGCGTGTGATCGACGAGGCGTGGAGCCGTTACGGGCATTGCAAATCCTTTGCGGGATGGTATATTTCGCAGGAGTGCAGCCGCAATACCGGCAAGATCGTCGATCTGTATGCGAGTCTGGGATGCTATTGCAAGGAGGTTTCCGGCGGTCTTCCGACCATGATTTCCCCTTATATTGATGGCAGCAAGAACGTCAGCCAGTACAATGCGTCGACTTCGAAGGAGAACGTTGTGACGCTCGAAAGCCATGAGCGCGAATGGGACGCCATCTTTGCCGGAATCCAAGGCGCCGTGGATATCGTCGCCTTTCAGGACGGCCATGTGGAGTATGACGAACTGGTCGATTTCCTGAAAGTCAACAAGAAACTGGCCGACCGTTACGGACTGGAGTGCTGGACCAATTCCGAGACCTTCGACCGCGATATGCCGATCAAGTTCCTGCCGATCAAATGGGAGAAGCTGCGGCTCAAGATGGGGCTGGCGGCTCAAGCCGGTTACCGGAACGCCATTACGTTCGAGTTCTCGCACTTTATGAGTCCGCAGTCGGCCTACCTGCAGGCGGGGCACTTGTACGACCGCTATATGGAGTATCTGAAAACCTTGGAATAGAGACCCGATGAACGGACATAACCTTAAACCGGGCGGTTTTGCGGCAGCGCTGGCCGTGCTGATCGCAGTCGTGCTGGCGTCCTGCTCCCCGAAGGGTGCGGCGGGCGGCGACGCGGCTTGCGGCCTGTCGGACGCGGATTTCAGGACCGAAGGCATCCTCGAAGCGATTCCTGTCCGCGCGACGTTTCTCGACGAGGTGAGCTGGGACATTCCCCACCAGAACTGGGGCGTCAGGGAGTGGGACGCCGATTTCCGGGCGATGAAAAACATGGGGATCAATACCGTGGTGCTGATCCGCGCCGGGCTGGGACGGTGGATCGCCGCGCCGTTCGAGTGCCTGCTCGAAAGCGAGGAGGTGTACTATCCACCGGTCGATCTGGTGGAGATGTTCCTTACGCTGGCCGACAAATACGGTATGGCGTTCTATTTCGGCATGTACGATTCGGGCAAATACTGGCAGGAGGGACTCTTCCAGCGCGAGATAGACCTGAACCTGAAACTGATCGACGAGGTGTGGGCCAGATACGGACATCACAAGTCGTTTCAGGGGTGGTATCTGTCGCAGGAGATCAGCCGCCGGACCAAGAACATGTCGCGCATCTATGCGGAAGTGGGCCGCCATGCCAAGGCGGTTTCGGGCGGCCTGAAAACGATGATTTCGCCCTACATCCACGGCATCAAGACCGATCAGGTGATGGCGGGCGACAAGGCCCTTTCGGTCGAAGAGCACCGTCGCGAGTGGAACGAGATACTGGGCAATGTCGCCGGAGCGGTGGACATCCTCGCGTTTCAGGACGGGCAGGTCGATTACCGCGAGTTGTACGATTATCTGGTGGTGAACAAGGCGCTGGCCGACAAATACGGCATGGAGTGCTGGACCAACATCGAGTCGTTCGACCGCGACATGCCGATCCGCTTCCTGCCGATCAAATGGGAGAAACTGCTGCTGAAGCTGGACGCTGCACGGCGGGCCGGGATGCAGAACGTCATCACGTTCGAATTCTCGCACTTTATGAGTCCCAATTCGGCCTATCCGCAGGCGGGACATCTTTACGATCGCTACTGCGATTATTTTAAAATCGACAACCCTTACCGGAAACGGTAAATATACTCCATGAAACGGCGCGGCAACATATCCTACATGCTTTTTCTTGCGGTCACGGCGGCCGTGGGCGGACTCCTGTTCGGATACGACACGGCCGTGATTTCGGGCACCGTCGAGCTGGTGACGGCCCGCTTCGGGCTGGACAGCCTGCAGCAGGGGTGGTATGTGGGGTGTGCGCTGGCCGGCTCGGTCGCCGGCGTACTCTGTGCGGGCGTGCTGAGCGACCGGCTGGGCCGCAGGCGGACGATGCTCGTCTCGGCCGTGCTGTTCACGGTGTCGGCCGTGGGATGCGCCCTTTGCGCCGATTTCACGCAGCTGGTCGTCTACCGGATCGTGGGCGGGCTGGGCATCGGCGTCGTTTCGATCGTCTCGCCGCTTTACATCTCCGAGGTGTCGGCGGCGCGCCGCCGGGGCATGCTGGTCTCGTTTTACCAGCTGGCAGTCACGATGGGATTTCTGGCGGCCTATACGGTCAATTACCTGCTGCTCCGCATGGGACAGACCGCCGGTTTCGAAACGGCGTGGGTGCAGCGGATCTTCGTCGATGAAGTGTGGCGGGGCATGCTGGGGGCCGAAACCCTTCCGGCGCTGGTTTTCTTCGTCATCATCTTCTTTATTCCCGAAAGTCCGCGCTGGCTGGCGCTGCGCGGACATACGGACCGCGCCCTGCGTGTGCTCGGCCGCATCAACGGCGACCGGGCGGGAGCCGCCGCGGAGCTTGCGGCCAGCGAAACGGCCGTCGGCGGCGGTCAGGCCCCGCAGTGGCGGCTCCTGCTGTCGAAAGGCATCCGGACGGCGGTGCTTGTCGGCACGGCGATCGCCATTCTCGGACAGTTCATGGGCGTCAATGCCGTGCTTTACTACGGGCCGTCGATTTTCGAGCGGGCCGGATGGTCGGGCAGCGACTCGCTGTTCGCTCAGATACTGGTCGGAGCGGTCAATATGCTGACGACGGTGCTGGCACTGGCGATCATCGACCGCGTCGGGCGTAAGAAGTTGGTTTACTGGGGCGTGTCGGGCATGGTGCTGTCGCTGCTGCTTATCGGGACCTGTTTCCTGACCGGGGAGCGGCTCGGACTGCCGGACGGCGTGCTGCTGGCGGCGTTCCTGTGCTATGTTTTCTGCTGCGCCATCTCCGTCTGCGCCGTGGTATGGGTGCTTTTGTCGGAGATGTATCCGATTCGTGTGCGCGGCGTGGCGATGTCGATCGCGGGGTTCTCGCTTTGGACGGGGACCTATCTGGTCGGGCAGCTTACGCCGTGGATGCTCGCGAATCTGACGCCGGCGGGGACTTTTTTCCTCTTCGCCGCGATGTGCGTGCCTTATATGCTGCTGATATGGAAGGCGGTGCCGGAGATGTCGGGCCGCACGCTCGAAGAGATCGAACGATACTGGACAAGGTAACAATATAAATAAGATAAGATTATGGACTTCAAAAGATTAGCGGAACAGTACAAAACCGAATTGCTGGATGGTGTACTGCCTTTTTGGCTCGAAAAATCACAAGATAGGGAATTCGGCGGCTATTTTACGTGTCTCAATCGTGACGGCAGCGTCTACGATACCGACAAATTCATCTGGTTGCAGGGTCGTGAAGTGTGGATGTTCGCCATGCTCTATAACAAGGTGGAGCGTCGTCCCGAATGGCTCGAATGCGCCGTGCAGGGAGCCGAGTTCCTGCGCAAATACGGCCACGACGGCAACTACAACTGGTATTTTGCGCTGACGCGCGAAGGCCGCCCGTTGGTGCAGCCCTATAATATTTTCTCCTATACGTTCGCGGCGATGGCTTTTGCGCAGGTCGCCGTTGCGACGGGCAGCGACGAATACGCCCTGATCGCCAAGCGGACTTTCGACCGGATTCTGGAGAAACGCGCCAATCCCAAAGGCGAGTGGTGCAAGGCTTATCCCGGAACGCGTTCGCTCAAGAGTTTCGCTCTGCCGATGATCCTCTGCAACATGGCGCTGGAGATCGAGCCGATGATCGACAAGCAGTTGCTGGCCGACACGATCGGGGAGTGCCTGCACGAAGTGATGGAGGTGTTTTACCGGGAAGAGCTGGGGCTGATCGTCGAGAATGTCACGGAGGACGGACAGCTTTCCGATACGTTCGAGGGCCGTCAGATGAATCCCGGACATTCGCTCGAAGCTATGTGGTTCATTATGAACCTCGGCGTGCGTCTCGACGACCGTGCGCTGATCGACAAAGCGGTGAGAATCGCGCTCAATACCGCCGAATACGGCTGGGACAAGGAGTACGGCGGCATTTTCTATTTTCTGGACCGCAAGGGCGCGCCCCGCGTGGAGCTGGAATGGGATCAGAAGCTCTGGTGGGTGCATATCGAATCGGCGATCGCGATGATCAAGGGCTATCAGCTGACCGGATCGAAGGAGTGTCTGGAGTGGTTCGGGAAACTGCACGAATATACGTGGGCGCATTTCAAGGACGCGGAGCATCCCGAATGGTTCGGTTACCTGAACCGCCGCGGCGAGGTGCTGCTGCCGCTCAAGGGCGGGAAGTGGAAGGGATGTTTCCATGTGCCGCGCGGGCTGTTCCAGTGCTGGCAGATTCTCGAACAATGCAAGCAGCGTTAAAATACGGAACGATGAAAAGATATTTACTGACAATTCTGTTGTCGCTGTGGTGTGTCTGCGCATGGGCCGCGGGCAGCGTCACGGTCAAGGGGCGCGTCCTTTGCGGCGGCCGGGGCGTGGAAGGCGTCTGGGTCTCCGACGGCGAAGAGTTCGCGCGCACGGACAAAAGAGGAAATTACAGCCTGGAAGCCGGTGCGGACAACCGCTTCGTCTTCGTTTGCGTGCCTGCGGGCTACGACGCTCCGGTGGAAAAGGGCGTGGTGCGCTATTTCCACCCGCTGCCCGCCGAGGGCAAATCCTGCGATTTCACGCTGCTCCGCCGTGCGGGCGACGACTCGCGGTACGGGTTCATCGCCATCGCCGATCCGCAGATATGGGCGCCGAAGGAGTTTGCGAAACTCGCGGCGGCGGCCGACGACATCGCCGCCACGGTCCGCAGTTACGGCGGTATGCCTTTCCACGGCATTTGCTGCGGCGACATTGTGTCGCACGACCATTCGCTTTACGGCCGGTACAACGAGGTGATGGAGCGTACGGGAATTACGTTCCGCAACGCGATGGGCAACCACGACATGGAGGTCTACGGACGCTCTTACGAAACCTCCTTCTCGAAGTTCGAGGAGATGTACGGCCCGGTCTACTATTCGTTCGACGTCGGACGCATCCACTACGTGGTGCTCGACGACAACTTCTTCATCGGGCGCGACTATTTTTACATCGGCTATCTCGAAGAGCGGCAGATGCGCTGGCTCGAAAAGGACCTTGCCCGCGTGCAGCCCGGTTCGACGGTGGTCGTCTGCCTGCATATTCCTTCGACCTGCGAGGAGCAGGACCGCAAGCAGTTCCGCTACGACCGCGCCGGATCGACGATGACCAACCACAGGGGGCTTTACGAAATTCTGAAACCCTACCGGGCGCATATCATTTCGGGCCATACCCATACGACCTTCAACCAGTCCATCGCCCCCGGTCTCTACGAGCATGTGACACCCGCCCTGAGCGGCGCATGGTGGCAGGGACCGCTCTGCACCGACGGCACGCCCGCCGGGTACGGCGTCTATGAGGTGAACGGCGACCGGATCGACTGGTATTACAAATCGACGGGTTATCCGGCGGATTACCAGATGAAAATTTACAGCGGCCGCGAATATCCCCAGTTCGAAGGGTACGCCGTGGCCAACGTCTGGGCCAGCGACCCGGCGTGGGAGGTCCAGTTTACGATCGACGGCGTGCCGGTCGGTCCCGCCGAGCGGTTTCAGGCTTACGATCCCGCCGCGAAACAGCTCTATTCCGACACCAGTCAGATGGACCATAAATGGATTTACCCTTCGATTTCGGACCACTATTACCGCGTCGCGCTGCCCGAAGGGGCGAAGCGCGTCGAGGTGTCGGCTACGGACCGCTTCGGGCGGATCAGCCGGGCCGCAGTCGATTTAAAATAAGCGACCGAATATGAGATTTACCGGACTGAAATATTTGCAGCTGCTGGCGTGCTTGGGGCTGTTTGCATGCGGTTCCGCCGAGCGTTACGACGTGGTGATCGTCGGCGGGGGAGCGAGCGGAACGGCGGCCGGACTGCAAGCGGCCCGCATGGGGGCGCGAACCTTGATCGTCGAGGAGTTCGACTGGCTCGGCGGCATGCTCACCTCGGCGGGCGTGAGCGCCACCGACGGCAATTACCGCCTGCGCGGCGGCATCTGGGACGAGTTCTGGACGGAACTGGCCCGGCATTACGGTTGCGATTCGGCCTTGATGACGGGGTGGGTCAGCAACGTGATGTTCGAACCTTCGGTGGGCGACAGTATTTTCAAACGGCTCGTCGCCCGCGAACCGAACCTCACCGTGTGGTACCGTTCGGCGGCCGAGACGGCCGAGCGCGAAAAGGATGTATGGCGGCTGGGTGTCCGGCGGGACGGCCGGCTCCGGCAGGTCGAGGCCGACGTGCTCGTCGATGCGACGGAGCTGGGCGACGTCGCCCGGATGGCAGGCGTCCCTTATGATGTCGGCATGGATTCGTCGGCCGTCACGCACGAGGATATTGCCCCGGCCGAAGCCAACGGCATCGTGCAGGACCTGACCTATGTCGCCGTATTGAAGGATTATGGCCGCGACGTCACGATTCCGCGGCCCGACGGGTACGATCCGTCGCTTTTTGCCTGCTGCTGCGTGAACGATCTTTGCGTCGCTCCGAAGGAGCCGCATCGCATGTGGTCCCGCGAGATGATGATCACTTACGGAAAACTGCCCAACGGCAAATACATGATCAACTGGCCGATCGAGGGCAACGATTACTACGTGGACATGATCGACATGACGCCCGAAGAGCGGGCCGACGCCGTCCGCAGGGCCAAGAGTCATACGCTGTCATTCGTCTATTTCCTTCAGCATGAGCTGGGATTCAATACGTTGGGATTGGCCGACGACGAGTTCCCTACGGAGGACCGGCTGCCGTTCATTCCCTATCACCGCGAATCGCGGCGCATTCACGGGGCCGTGCGTTTTACGCTCAACGACATCACCGACCCCTACGCAGGAACGCTTTACCGTACGGCGGTCGGCGTGGGCGATTATCCGGTCGATCAGCATCATACCCGTTATTCGGGCTGGGACGATCTGCCCGACCTCTATTTCCATCCCATTCCCTCATACGGTTTTCCGCTGGGCATCGTGATTCCCGCAGGATTTCCGGGGTTGCTCGTAGCCGAAAAATCGGTTTCGGTAACCAACCTCGTCAACGGCTCCACGCGCCTGCAACCCGTCGTGTTGCAGATCGGGCAGGCAACGGGAGCCTTGGCGGCGTTGGCCGCGGCGGCGGGCGTCGATCCGTCCGAAGTCGCGGTGCGCAGGGTGCAGGAGGCGGTGCTCGATGCGGGCGGCTACCTGCTGCCGTACCTCGACCTGCCGGCCGGTGATCCGCGTTTCAAGGCGATGCAGCGGATCGGCGTGACCGGAATCCTCAAGGGGCGCGGAGCCAATGTCGGCTGGGAGAACCAGACATGGTTCGACGCCGATCGGACGATCGCGGAATCCGAACTGCGCGAAGGGCTGCGTGAAGTCTATCCGTCGGTACGCTCCTCCGTTCGGGAAACGCCGGTCGACGGGGCGCTCCTGACGGCGATGCTGGCCGAAGCGCTCGGCAAGCCGGCCGGGGACATTGCGGCGCAGACGGAGCGCGCCGCCGCCGGACTGCTCTCCGGTTACGATCCGGTGCGTCCGCTCACGCGACTCGAATGCGCGCTGCTGATCGACGCGGTGGCCGATCCTTTCCATGCGGCCGAAGTCGATATTTACGGAAACTACAAACGAAAATAGCTTTTAATTTTCCATGAAAAAATTGCTGACTGTATGCCTGCTGGCCTTTGCCGCGGCAGGTGCGACCGGCTGCCGGAGTGCCGCCGAGGGGGTGAAACCCAAACTGATGTGGCTCGACTGTTCGGCCAACTGGGTGCGCTTCAGTTACCCCGATTCGATCCGTTATTATGTGAACAAGTGCCGGGAGGCCGGCATGACGGCGCTGGTGCTCGACGTCAAGGGCACTTCGAGCGAAGTGGTGTATCCCAGCGAATATGCGCCGCAAGTTCGTGAGTGGAAGGGCTTTACCCGTCCCGATTTCGACTTTGTGGGAACTTTCGTCGATGCCGCGCACGATGCCGGACTGGAGATTTACGGTTCGTTCAACACCTTTGCCGAAGGCAACGGCGTATTCCGCCGCGGACTGATCTACGACGGTCATCCCGAATGGCAGGCCGTGAACTATGTTCCCGGCAGGGGATTGATGCCCCAGCTGGAGATTCCGGACAAGAAGGTGCTGTTCGCCAATCCCGCGCTTTCTGCCGTTCAGGATCACGAAATCGCCATTTTCAAGGAGGTGGCGCAGAAGTACGATTTCGACGGCCTGCTGCTCGACCGCGGCCGTTATGACAATATCCAGTCCGACTTTTCGGATTTCTCACGCAGAGAATTCGAGGCCTATATCGGGAAAAAACTGGATCGTTTTCCGGAGGATGTCTATGCGTGGGAGGAGGACGGCGACGGCGGCTGGAGACGTATCGACGGCCCTTATTTCAAACAGTGGATCGAGTGGCGCGCGTCGGTGATCTACAACTTCTTCAAACGCACCAAAGAGGAGCTGAAAGCCGTGAAGCCCGGTCTGAAATTCGGCGCTTATACGGGCGCGTGGTATCCGTCCTATTTCGAAGTGGGCGTCAATTGGGCCAGCAATACGTACGATCCTTCGCAGGACTTCGCATGGGCCACGCCCGAATATAAGAATTACGGATATGCCGAACTGCTGGACATTTTCACCAACGGCAATTATTACTGGAACGTGACCGTTGACGAGTACCGTCGCAGCAACGGCCTGCATAAGAACGAGACCGACAGCGAGATGTCGAAAGGCGACCACCTCAGCGTTGAGGGCGGATGCCGCTATTCGCGCCGTCTGCTGGGCGGCAGGCCCTTCTTCGGCGGTATGTATGTCGAAGATTACAAACGCGATACGACCCGGTTCAAGCGGGCCGTGGAGATGAATCTCCGCGAGTCCGACGGGCTGATGGTGTTCGACATCGTACATATCATCAACCGCGACTGGTGGGGACCCTTGCAGCGGGCCGTCAGCGCCTATGAAGCGGAGGCGAAGCAATGAACCGACGGCTGATTTTTGCGGTGCTGGCGCTGTTGTGCGCCGGCGCCGTTTCCGCCCAGAAGCGGACGGAGACGCCCGCCGCGTCGTCCGAGGTGCGCTATGTCGGACGTACGCAGACAAACGGCGGCGACGTGAGTTTCGACTGGAGCGGAACCTGTTTCGAGTGTCGTTTTACGGGCGGCTCGCTGGCGATGCGCGTTTCGGATACGAAAAAGAATTACTACAATCTGACCGTCGACGGCCGCGACGCCGGTGTCGTTACAACGTTCGGGACGGATTCGGTCGTGGTGCTGGCCGAGAAGCTGGGGCGCGGCGAACATACCGTGCGGATGCAGAAACGCACCGAAGGCGAGCAGGGGCGCACGACGATCCATGCCTTCCTGCTTGACAGGGGACGGCGTCTGCTGCCTGCGGCGCCCGCGCCCGGACGGCATATCGAATTTATCGGCAATTCGCTGACCTGCGGTTACGGGACCGAGGGGCTTTCGAAGGACGAGCCGTTCAAACCTCAAACCGAGAACTGCAACAAGGCGTATGCCTGCATCATCGCCCGTTATTTCGGCGCCGACTATACGCTGATCGCCCATTCGGGACGCGGCGCGGCACGCAATTACGGCGATAAGAACGCCACTTCGCAGAATACGATGGCCGACCGCATCGCCAATACGTTCGACGAGGCGGCGGAACCGGCGTGGGATTTCGCGGCGTCGCCGTACCGTCCCGATCTGGTCGTCATCAATCTGGGGTCGAACGACTTTTCGACCCTGCCGCATCCTTCGCGCGATGAGTTTGCGGCCGCCTATACCCGTATCCTGCAAACCCTGCGCGGCGCTTACGGCGACGAAATGCCGATCCTCTGCGTGGCGCCGCGCGTCAGCGAACCGGCCTTCACCTATATCCGCGACTTGTGTCAGTCCGGCGTCGTGCCGAACCTCCATTTCGCGGCTATCCTGCCCGGCTACTGCAACGACGGGAGCGAACTCGGATCGTCGGCCCATCCCAATTATGCGGGACATCGCAAGATGGCGATGCTGCTGATTCCCTACGTTTCGACGCTGACGGGGTGGGAGGCGGAGATCAAACCGATCGAATAGGCGTTTGGCCGTATCGCGGCTTTTTGCTACTTTTGTCCCCCGGTTAGGAACGGAGTAGCGAATTATGGAATCTCACAAGAACAAATTGCCCTCGGCATGGGTGTCGGCGCTGCCGCTCGCAGTGCTGACACTTCTTTTATATGTGGTCATCCGCTGTTTCGGGGGCGATGCGATAAACGGCGGAAGCCAGATCGCGCTGCTCTCGGCCACGTCGGTCTGCGTGATGCTCTCGATCGGCATCTACCGCTGCCGCTGGGCCGTGCTCGAAGAGGCCATCATCGACAACATCCGCGCCTCGGCGTCGGCCATCGTCATCCTGCTGCTGATCGGCGCCATCGCCGGCACGTGGATGATCTCGGGCGTGGTCCCGACGATGATTTATTACGGACTGCAAATCCTCCACCCGTCGTTCTTCCTCGTGGCTTCGTGCGCGATCTGCGCCGTGGTGTCGCTGATGACCGGATCGTCGTGGACCACCATCGCCACCATCGGCGTGGCACTCATGGGCATCGGCCAGGCGATGGGCTTTTCGGAAGGATGGGTCGCCGGAGCCATCATCTCGGGAGCCTATTTCGGCGACAAGCTCTCGCTGCTCTCCGACACCACGGTGCTGGCCTCGTCGACGGCCGGCGTCGAGGTCTTCACCCACATCCGCTACATGCTCTACACCACCGTTCCGTCGATGCTCATCGCCCTCGGGGTCTTCACCGTCGCGGGCCTGGCGCTCGACCACGGAGTTTCGACCCATGCCGAAATGTATGCCGCGACGCTCGCCGCGACGTTTCGCATCACGCCGTGGCTCCTCGCGGTGCCGCTGGCCACGGGAATGCTCATCGCGCGAAAACTCCCGGCCATCGTGACGCTGTTCTCGTCCGTGGTCTTCGCCTGTGCGGCGATGCTCCTGGCGCAGCCCGAACTGGTGGCCCGGGTGGCGGGCGTCGGGGAGCTGGACTTCATGTCTGGGTTCAAGGGGGTGCTGATGACCTGCTTCGGCCCGACGGCCATCCCCACGGGCGCGCCGCAGCTCGACGAACTGGTCGCCACGCGCGGCATGGCCGGGATGCTGAACACCGTGTGGCTGATCATCTGCGCCATGTGCTTCGGCGGCGTGATGACCGGCAGCGGCATGCTGCGGTCGCTGACGTCGATCTTCCTGCGCTGGGTGCGCCGCGCCTTTTCGGCCGTGGCCTCGACCGTCGGCGCGGGCATCTTCTTCAACCTCTGCACCGCCGACCAGTATATCTCGATCATCCTTTCGGGCCGTCTGTTCCGGGAACTCTATGCCGAACGGGGGCTGGAATCCCGTCTGCTGAGCCGCTCGGTCGAGGACTCGGCGACGGTCTGTTCGGTGCTCGTGCCGTGGAACTCGTGCGGCATGACGCAGGCCACGGTGCTGGGCGTCTCGACGTTCGTCTACATGCCTTACTGTATCTTCAATATCGTCAGTCCGCTGATGTCGCTGTGCGTGGCGGCTCTCGGCTGGAAAATCAAAAAGGCCGCATCTTCTGTCGGCCGCAGACAATGATTATGGAAACGACTGTAAATACCGATCTGGTCATCTTCGACCTCGACGGCACGCTGCTCGATACGATCGGCGATCTGGCCGTCGCCTGCAACGCCGTTCTGGCCCTGCGCGGCCTTCCGCAGCACTCCTATGAGGAGTACTGCCATTTCGTCGGCAACGGCATCATGCGGCTCGTGGAGCGCGCCCTGCCCGAAGAGCTTCGCACGCCCTATACCGTTGCGGCCGTGCGCGCCGATTTCGTGAAATACTATACCGAGCATATCGATGCCTATACCAAGCCTTACGACGGGATTCCGGAGCTGGTCGCGGGGCTTGTGCGGCGCGGCGTGCGTATCGCCGTGGCGTCGAACAAATTTCAGGCGGGAACCGAGAAGCTTGTCCGGCTGTTTTTCCCCGACGTTCCTTTCGCCGCGGTCTTCGGCCAGCGCGAAGGGGTGCCTCTGAAGCCGGACCCGGCCGTGGTGGAGGAGATTCTTTCGCTGACGGGCGCGGCGAAAGAGCGGGTGCTCTACGTCGGCGATTCGGGCGTGGACATGCAGACTGCCGCGGCTGCGGGCGTACGCTCGGTGGGCGTCACGTGGGGTTTCAGAAAACGCGGGGAGCTGGTCGAGTCGGGCGCCGTGCATATCGTAGACCGGCCTGCAGAGATTCTCGCCCTGCTGTAATCGGGCAGTTCGGTTCGAAAAAGCGACAACCGGTCCGTAAGGGCCGGTTGTCGCTTTTTCAGCAGTAGGTCTTCACGTCGTCGAGCGTGATGCGCTCTTCGCTGAGGATGATGAGCCGCTCTATGACGTTGCGCAGTTCGCGGATGTTGCCGCTCCACCGCATCGCCTGCAGTTCGCGCAGGGCGTTGCTCTCGATGCGTTTGGGCGGGATGCCGTATTCGGCGCAGATCGTGCGGATGAAATGGTCGGCCAGCAGCGGGACGTCCTGCGCGTGGTCGCGCAGCGCCGGAACGCGCACCACGATCACACCGATACGGTGGTAGAGGTCTTCGCGGAAGTTGCCCTTCGTGATCTCGTCGCGCAGGTTCTTGTTCGTGGCGGCGATCACCCGCACGTCCACGTCGATGTCCTTGTCGCTGCCCACGCGGCAGATCTTGTTCTCCTGCAGCGCGCGCAGCACCTTGGCCTGCGCCGCCAGCGACATGTCGCCGATCTCGTCCATGAAGAGCGTGCCGCCGTCGGCCTGCTCGAATTTGCCTTTGCGCTGTTTGATCGCCGAGGTGAAGGCGCCCTTCTCGTGTCCGAAGAGTTCGCTTTCGATCAGCTCCGAGGGGATGGCCGCGCAGTTCACCTCGACGAACGGCGCCGCGGCGCGCGAGCTTTTGGCGTGCAGCCAGCGGGCGACAAGCTCTTTGCCGGTGCCGTTTTCGCCGGTTATGATTATCGGTGCTAATTTAGCGTTAATGCGTAAATGTGCATAATTTCTGAAGTCAGTTAAAGTCAGGCGCGAAACGCCTGACTTTTCTTTGATAAACTGAGCCAGATTTAATGCTAAATTATCCATCGTGTCCTTATACGCGCATCGGCATCAAAACGTAAATGGCGCTGGCGTCGCTGGTATCATGAATAACCGAAGGCGAAGAACCGTCGGCAAAACTGATTTTGACGCTGTCGCCCTTGACTTCGTTCAGAATATCCAGCAGGTAGCGGAAGTTATAGCCGATTTCCAGCGATTCGCTGTCATACTTGGCCTCAACTTCTTCCATTGCGGAACCCAAATCGGGACTGGAAGTCGTAATCGTGACGTGATTTTTGTTGGTAATCATTTTAATCGCGCGGGTTCTCTCGGCAACGACCGAAACACGGTCAACTGCCGAAGACAGCTCCTTAACGCCCAGTTCCAGAACCTTGTCGTTATCGGTCGGAATGACGCGCTCATAATCCGGATAAGTGCCGTCAATCAGTTTCGAGGTCAGCGTAACGTCTTCCATCGTAAAGCGGATTTTGTTTTCAGAAAGGGCGATGGTAATGTTGTCGGTTGACGTATCGTCCAGCAGCTTGCGGATTTCTCCGACCGTTTTGCGCGGAACGATAAAGCCGGCCATGTTCTCGGCGCCTTTCGGCAGCGGCGATTCGACACAGGCCAGACGATGTCCGTCCGTGGCGACGACGCGCAGAACTTTGGCTTCGCCCTCATTTTTGGCATGAATATACAAACCGTTCAGATAGTATCTGGTTTCTTCGGTCGAAACGGCAAATTGTGTGCGGTCGATAACGTCTTTCAGCTCGTCTTTGCCCATTGCGAAGTTAACCGGCAGCTTGTCACCCGAAATAACCGGAAAGTCTTCAACGCCGATGGTTGACAGCGAAAACTTTGAACGCCCTGAAGCGATTGTCAGCTGGCCTTTTTCGTCCGGAAAAGTCAGCTCGACGTCCGAACCGTCGGAAAGTTTGCGGACAATATCGTACAGCATATGTGCCGGAGCCGTGGTTGCGCCGGTTTCAGCAGTTTTTGCATCGACGATTTCGGTAATTTCGGTATCCATGTCGGTCGCTTTAAAGCTGATACCGTCTTCCATGGCCTCAATTCTGACGTTGGAAAGTACCGGAATGGTGTTTCTTTTTTCGACAATGCTCTGAACATGGCTCAGAGTTTTCAGTAATTTTGCGCGCTCAATCGTAAACTTCATTTTTTTGTACCATTAA
>ERZ780195.1913-NODE-1913-length-15447-cov-5.164761_pt1 | contig 15447 bp, 15 predicted proteins | sample MGYA00511017_ERZ780195 | MGnify/ENA primary metagenome ERZ780195 (study PRJEB29588, sample SAMEA2159974) | human gut metagenome | biome: human gut; feature: human-associated habitat; material: faeces | place: Denmark | collected 2008/2010 ...
ATGGAAGAAGGCGCATGCGGAGCAGATGATTAATAATTAGGCAGACAGCTCAGTAGAAAGGAGGGGAAGTCTATGAACAGAATAGGTAAGAAAATAGCATGGATGTCATTATCAGGAATGATGATTTTCTCACTACCATCTTGTGGTAAGAAAGATAATGCAGCAGACGAGACACTTATTGATCCTGATTATATTGTACAGGAGTATGAAACTTCAACAACAGATGAAGGTTATACGATAATTAATGGATTCTACAGAATTAAGAGTAACAATGGTGATAAGGATACTATTCTGTATATCCCATATATAGAAAATAAGCAACAAGGTGTTTCTTATCTGGAGGAACTTCATATAAAATCGTCGACAGAAAGGCGGATTGACCTTGAAGCGGGTAATACACCAGATGGCGCATTATATAATAAGCAGACAAGCAGTGATTGTGGAGCACCATATGTAGAAGCCTGTATTGTACCTGATTTTGCATTACCTTACTATAATTCGAATGATACAATTCCCAACTGGTATCTGTCGGATAGTGCAGGGTATGCGTTTACATATAGAGTAGAAAAAACTGGAGATGTAAAATCTACATCAGATACGATGGTGAGTCTGGACATTGGAGCAATATCAGTGGCAATGTATGAAGATTTTTATGATGATATCCCTAAGATGAATATATCGGTATATGGAGTCCCAAAGACTTTATTTAAGAAAAAATTTGGAAAAACATTTGGCTCAAAAGAGTTTTTAAAATATAAGGACACGCTTAAGAAAAACGATTATAAAGATTGCGATTTACTTTGTTCAAAGGATATAACGGCAACAGGTGTATATTATGTTGATTATGCCCAGCTTAATAAGAAGGGAGACTACATTAATTATATAATAGAATATAAATTTTCAGATGCAGGGGAAAAGGTATATCTGAAGGCATGTGCGGCAGGCGGGTATAAGATAAACAATGAGAAGGTATATTCAGAATGGAAGAAGGCGCATGCGGAGCAGATGATTAATAATTAGGCAGACAGCTCAGTATACAGGGGGGAAGATATGAGATGGTATAATAAACTAAGGCTGGTTTTCAGGATATATTCAAGAAGAATGTTTGTGACCCTGCTTTTATTTGGCATGTGTTTTGTATCATTTTTTATGATAGACAGGGTGTTTACCGGATATATTGGAAGCAGATATGCGATAAGGCAGACAGAGAAAGAATTCGGTGTTAATACGGCTGATGCGGGATATGTTCATTTTGTAACCAGGGATATTAAACAGGACATATCAGATAAGGTGCATGAATATATGAGTACACTGTCGGAAGTAGTACGGAGTGGATATATTCTTAGTGAAACTCTCTTTGAAGAGGAAGATGAACCTATACAGGTAAATATAATAGATAAGGATATAGCTGCAATAGGAAATCTTATGCTCAGTGAAGAGGATAAGAAGATATTAGAGAACCTTGGAGAAGATGAGCGGATTGTATTTGCAGGATATAATTACAGAAAGCAGTATCATGCCGGTGATATGATTAGCTGTTATGTGGACGATGATATTGGGAAGATTAAGATAGGCGGTATCCTTAAAAAGGGTGCAGGATGGATACACGAAGACAGACTGTTTAAAGGTTCATATGGTAAATGGGATAATTACACGCTTGATGATTCCATGATTGTGATAGCGGGAAGTCTGAGAAAAGAATTAGAAGGTGTCAGCAGCGGGTATGCACATTCTATTTATTTTCAGTGTGAGTCCGGCACATTTGATGAAGTGACAGATAAGATTAAGAAGTTCTGTTATGACGAGGGTATAACTGTCAATATAAGTAACTATAAGGATGAGATTGATAAAGAAAAAGAAGATTCCAGCATTGTGGACGATACTGTTTTCATAGCAGCAATTATGATAACGGTTCTTGCAGCAGTATCAATTGCAGCGTCTAACATTGTGTATTGTCTTATGAGAAGAAAACATTATGGAATTATGCTTGCAAATGGTATGTGCAAGGCGGATATTATATGGCTTATAGCCATGCAGAATGCAATTGTCATGGTTCTTGCGGCTGTGGCAGCATGGATTGTACGGCTGAGGGCTGAATTTGAGACACTGTTTCCGAAAAAGGTATTAGAGGAAACAGGAAGACTGTATGAGGGGGCATATGTGGCACATATGCATTATATGCCGGTAATTCTGATAATATCAGTAATGATACTTCTTGTGATATCATGTGTGATACCTGCGGTAATGATTGGCAGGACTTCACTGGCGGATATGGTTTCGGGAAGGAGTGAAGGCTGATGGGAAAGATAAAAGCATTATTACGGAGTGTATTCAGGTACAGGCTGATATCAGCATTTTTTATAATAAGCCAGCTCGTTATGTTCTATGCCGTGTTCGGTGTGCTTTCAATATATAATAAGGCATATGCAAAGGAAACGGACAGGCTGCAGTCCATGTATAAGAACAGAATACAGTTAGATGTTACTGTCGGAAATAGTCAGGATATGTTTAATTATATAAGCAATGGAGTGGAAGACGGCAATATGATACTCGGCGGAAAGCTGTCACTTTCATATGCACAGATAAGTGCTAATACGAAATGCGAGGTTATTCTTAAGAGTAATGAGGAGCTTCCATATAAGATGGTAAGCGGACGGCTCCCGGGAAGCGAGCCGGGGGACAGCGGCAAAAGGCTTATTGCCGTTGGAAGATATAAGTATAAAGACGCATACGAAATGGACGGAAAGAAGTATGTGACTTTAGAGAATGAAGAATATGAGATATGCGGTGTTATAGGAAGCAGTACATCAGATTATTATGATTACAAGATGGTTCTTAATATAGATTGTCTCGGAACTAATGTAATGAATGAAATATGCAGAAAAGACAGCTATACGATTGAGCTGTCAAGTAACACCAGAAGTCTTGATAATTCTTATTCTGCGGTATTCGGTAATATAAGGAGTGTGGACGCAAAATCACAGATAAATGCCAAGAAGCTTAACTCAAAGGGTGAGTCAGATGTGGTTAAGGCGCTTCAGGGCGAGAATATGAAGATAAATGTGATGGTATATGTATTCTGCATATTTAACTGCCTGCTGATGTCACAGTTCTGGCTGATTCAGAGAAGCAGGGAGATTGCTGTAAAGAAGATATACGGAATGAGTGATTCAAGAATAATCGGTGCAATGGCATGTAATATTCTGGCTTTAAGCGTAACGGCTCTTATTATATTTGCAGTAAGTGCAGTTATTATAAATGTGGTGACTTCGGGGGCTGGTATAATAACCGTTAATCTTACAACATTGTTGACGACAATAGCAGCTATTGCGGTAACGATTATTCTTTCAATGGCATATCCGGTTATAAAGATACTGCATTATGATTCTGTAGAGGTTCTTGGAAGTGATGATTAATGGGAGATTATTAAATGATAAGATTAGAAAATATTACAAAGATATACAATGAAAAGGTTGATGATACGAAGGCACTTGATGATGTAAGCCTTAAGATAGAGGACGGAGAATTCGTTGCAGTCATGGGAGCGTCAGGAAGCGGAAAGAGTACGCTTCTTAAGATTATCGGCTGCATGGATACACCTACAGCAGGAAAGTATTTCCTTGATAATACCGAGGTGACAGTGGCAAGCCGTTCACAGGTTCATAAGCTGCGTAAGGAAAAGATTGGGTATGTGTTCCAGCATTTTGCACTGATGGATTATTATACGGCATATGAGAATATAGAGCTTCCGCTTCTTGCAGCCAATGTTAAGCGCAAGGAAAGAAAGAGAATTATATTAAAACAGATGGAACATCTTGGAATATTATCGGAAAGAAATAAGCTGCCGGGAAAGATGTCGGGAGGACAGCAGCAGAGAGTTGCAATAGCAAGGGCGTTGGTGACTAATGCAGATATCATACTTGCCGATGAACCGACAGGAGCACTTGACCAGAAGACAGGACATGAGGTGTTAGAGCTTCTTAAGGAGATTAATAAGTCTGGAAAGACTGTCATTATAGTAACCCATGATGAAGGGATTGCTAAGATGACGGATAGGATTATTACTATCAGTGATGGCAGGATTGTTGGGGATAGTAAAGAATAATGTGGCATGAATAATGTGGGGCGTGTTTGGATAAGGAGGTTAATATGGATAAAGAAAAATCAAAAAAGAAAAAAGTAACTATAATAGTAATAGTAGTTCTTTGTGTTGCCGCAGTAATAGGCTTTGTAATAACAAAGATAGTAACAACGCCTAAAGTAGAGATAGACTATGGAACTTCAGATATCTATACACAAAAAGATATGGATGAAGCTATTAAGGTAATAAAAAGAAAGATTAGGCATATGAAAGGATTTGAGCTTCATAAAGTCTATTATGCAGGTGATAAATCCAGTAATTCAGATAGTGTTTTGAAATGGATAAATGAATTAGCCAAAAGAGATGGCTGGACAGATGATTTTACTGAGGTTATATATTTCAAAAGTGATTTTCATACGTCAAAGAAAGAGAAAGATGTGGAAAATACCGGCTTTGATGTAGATGATGAGGAAACAGGTTATGGCTGGTATCTTGCTCGAACTGAAGGCGGTAAGTGGAGAATAATATCGAGTGGATATTAGGATTGTTGGTGATAGTAAAGAAAAATAATGCATTTCATGCCGCTTTTTCATCATTTCGTGACATCTATCTAGGATAAAATATAAAAAAAGCTATAATTAATGTAACAGAGATTGTGAGAATCTGAGAATCGAGTTGCATTGGATATAGCTTTTTTATAATTAAATTAGTAATTGTTGTGCGGAATGAAACTTATTTTCCAACTTTTTTTTAACAGGATTCGTATATATGTTCAGGGAAGGTAATTGCAATCGTGTTTATTAAAGGAGGGGCTTATGAGAAAGGTATTATTAACAACAGTATTATTGGGAGTTATGTTTACAGTGAGTGCATGTTCAGGAAACAAAGATGTTGTATCAGATGAAAGTTCTGAATTGCTTGCAAAACCAGAGGTTACACAGGAAGAAACCAAAGAAGGCGAAAGTTTTAATGATAATTCAGAAACAGATGAGACGGGAAAATATGAGAAAATCCAGTATGGAATATATGAATTATATTTTCCAATAATAAAAGAAAGTGACAAAATACGAGGCGTGGAGTATCTGTATGACGCGTATTTTGCGGAAAATGTAAATGTACATAAATCTATAAATCGTCCAGAAGGAACTTCTTCAGTAGAAGGTAATACGCAATTAAGCTGTTGTGCAGCAGCGCTTCCAGAATTTGCGGTTGATTCGGAAGAAAAGCAAATTACAAGAGATGAAATGGCTGAATCAAAGAATGAATTGATTAAGACGAGAGTGGCAAGTGCATATAGAGAATCAGATGAAGAAACAAATGTAAGTTATGAAAGAGATGAAGAAGCTGATAGAAATAAAAAAATGAAGCATGAGTTCAAACATGTAGATGTACAGGCAGTGTCATTTGCTTTATATGAGAGCTTTTATGAAACAATACCTAATCTTACAGTAAATGTTTATGGAATGAGTTATTCAACATGGAATAAATACATGCCAGAAGACGATGTATATTCTATTAATGATACTAAAGCCATGATGTCAGCACTGGCTGAAAATAATTATTCAGACTGTGATAAACTTGCCAGCAGGAAAATTGATAAGAGCGGTGTATATTATATGGATTACAGTGAGTATAACAAGGATAACAGATATAAACAGTTATTCATAGTGGCAGAATTTGATGAAATGCCGGTTGATTATGCAGTGGCTATCAATGATGACATGAATTATAACATAAGTAATCCACAAGATTATGCTAAGTGGAAAGAGAATAATAAGGATAAGTTTATAGAATAGAAGATGGGGATTGAGACAAAGGGGCGGATACTAATTGTGTATATGTATTGATAGTGTCAGATAGAACATGAAATCAGCTATAATTAAATGTATAAAGTAAAATAAATTGTGTGTATAATGTCGTATTAAAAAGTTTGGAGGGAACACATGAGAAGGGGATTATTAACAGCAACATTATTGGGAGTTATGCTTACATTCAGTGCATGTTCTGGAAACAAAGATGTTGTATCGGATGAAAGCTCCGAACTGCTTGCTAAACCGGATGTTACACAGGCATCAGCTAAGGGATTAGAAAGCGGAAGTGCAGATTCTGACAGTGCTTCTGCGGGGAAATTTAAGAAAATCCAGTTTGGGGATTTGGAATTGTATCTTCCTGATATTGCAGAAGCTCATAAAAAAAGAGGCGTTAAATATGTAGATGATGCCTACTCTTTAGATATGGATCTATATGAAATCCATAAAAAGATTAATAAGCCCGATGGCATGAAAATAAAGAATGCAGACGGATTTGGTATTGGTATGCCATATCGTGAATATAGTGAAGAATTGCAAAAGCAAGTAGAGGAATTTAATTGTACAGTAACAGAGGTGTTTTCTGATCCAGAAACAATCGAAGATGGAAATCGGGACGGAGGAAACGATGCAATATTACTACATGAGATTTCTGCAATTGATGTGCTGGCAATATCATTTGCAATATACGAGGACTTTTTTGACAGTGTTCCGGATATTAAGCTGAGTATATATGGCATACCACATGAGGTGTGGAATAAGTATCTTTCAGCGGATGACAGATATTCAAGGGATCAGAATACTAAAATGCTTGAAGCTTTTAGAAGCAACGGCTATTCAGAGTGTGACCTGATAGCGGACAGGGAAATAAAGACTACAGATGTATACTATATGGATTATGCCGGGTTTAATAAGGATAACAGATATAAACAGTTTCTTATGGTCCTTGAGATGGAAGATATTCCATGTGAGTATTCATTTTATATAAGTGAAGGAATGGGATATGTAATGGATGAAGGCGGGGAGTCTGCATATGCCGCATGGAAGGAAGCCAATAAGGCTAAGTTCATAGAATAGTAGATGGGATTGAGACAAAGGGGGCGGATACAATAGATGAAACTGGTTAATAAATTAATTATTATATACAGGGAGTATATAAAACGGGCATTTGTAACGATAATGCTTATGTTCATATGTGTTATATCCTTCTATATGACAGACAGGACATGGAATACATATACGAAGAACAGATGTGAGACTGGAATAAAACGGAAGGCTTACAGTATAAGTCCCTATAATATTAATAAGATTAAATTTTCTACAAGAAGTGTTCATGCTGAGCAGAGTGACATGCTAGAAGGACTTGCTTCAATAGAAGAAATATCAGCATATGGACTGATTATAAAAAATGATGTGCAGTTTGATAATGGTTATGTAAATGTTGTAATAAGTGATTCTGATATAGCTGACATGTGTAATACAGGAGTAAGCAGGGCAGATATTGAACAGAAGCAGGCAGAGTGGGAAGGATATGACCTTGTGTGGATTGGAAGTTCATATAAGGGAGTCTATGAGATAGGACAGAGATGCCAGACAATGGCATCAGAATGTGTAGTTGTGGGATTTCTTAAGGACGACGCACAATGGCTTGTTAATGAGACCATAACACTTGAGAAACCGGATCTGTCGGAGAGTGGACTTGTGGTAACAAAGGATACATCTAAGTATGACTGGGGAGAGAGTCTGGAATACACGACACCTGTCTATTATGTCGCAGATTATAAAGACAATGATGTAATAAAGAGTAAGCTTATGGATTATCAGGCTGAGAAAGGGATAAGGGCATCTATTATTAATGAAGGAGAGCAGCTTGATAAGGATGTTAAAGACAATTCAATAACTAATGACAAGACATTTATAGCATCGGTGCTTCTGTATGTTATAGCAATAGTTGCGATATCAGCAGTTACGATTATTGAGTGTCTTATTAACAGAAGAGATTATGCAATATTCATAATTAACGGAATCAGCAGAAAAGCTGTCTATTCGATGATACTGATTAAGAATCTGATACTGATTATAGTATCTGCACTTGCTGCATGGCTGTACTGTCAGTGGGAGACATTCGGAAAGATAATAGTACAGACAGCAGGTGAGTATGGGAATGAATTAAATTATACAGCAAAGATAATGGCACACTGCATATATGTTCCTCTCATTATTGCAGCAGAGGCTGTGATTATGACAGTCATATCATGCATAGTACCTGTTGTGTATCTGCATGGAAAAGGTCTTATAGACCTTATGAAGAAATGAGGTGGCGTGGTATGAATATAATAAAGAGAATCATACAGAATGTATTCAGATACAGACTTACAGCCTGCTTCTTCATAATAGGACAGCTTATAATGTACGTTACGATATTCGGGGCACTGGGAATATATAACAAGGCATATCAGAAGGAAGCGGACAGGCTTGCTGCACTGTATAAGAACCGTATAGAGATGTCAGTTGTATCATTGAATAAATCGGACATTTTATCGGCATGTACGGACGGAGTTACAGAAGGCAATATAAGGGCAAAGAAGGTAGGATTATATTATACGGAAAGAAAATCTTCCACTGTTGCACCGGAGATTATACTGGCAGTGAACGAAGAACTGCCATATGTGATGGAGAGTGGAAGGATTCCCGGAACATCAGAAGAAGATTATGGAAAGAGACTCGTAGCTCTCGGAAGGTCACAGTACAGATATGCGTATGAAGAAAACGGAAAGCATTATGTAACATTTGAGAATGAAACATATGAGGTTACAGGTATAATCGGCAATGAAGGCTCTGATTATTCTGACAACATGATTGTGTTCGATAACAGATGTCTTGGAGATAATGTAAGAAAATCTGTCAATGAGCTGAAGGAATACACAATTATGATTGATAGTAATACAACTGAACTTAATGATACATATGAAAAGGTATATAACAATGTATACGGAGCGGATATTAATTGTGCAATTGAGAGCCGTTCAGTATCAGGAAACGGACAGAGTACAGTTGAAAAAACTCTCCAGAAAGAGAATATCAAGATAAATAAAGTCGTGTATATTTTCTGTATTCTTAACTGTATGCTTATGTCTGAATTCTGGATTATAGAAAGAAATAAGGAATTTGCAATAAAGAGGACTTATGGCTTTGGGCAGTTAAGATTAATCGAAGGAATTGCAAGGGATATTCTTATACTTGGCTCGGCATCGCTTGTTATATATGTTGTTGTTCATCTGTTTGCAGTGGGAGTTCTTGGAATAAAGCTGTATACGATAAGCTGGAACTTAAGGCTTATAGCGTCTGTACTGTTTATTAACCTTACGGCTCTTGTGTGTACAATAATTGTTCCTGTATACAGGATAATGAGGATGAACCCGGCTGTTACATTGGAGGATATGGAATGATAAGATTAGAGAATATTACAAAGATATATAATGAAAAGGTTGATGATACTAAGGCGCTTGATGATGTAAGCCTTAAGATAGAGGACGGAGAATTCGTTGCAGTCATGGGAGCGTCAGGAAGCGGAAAGAGTACGCTTCTTAAGATTATCGGCTGCATGGATACACCTACAGCAGGAAAGTATTTCCTTGATAATACCGAGGTGACAGTGGCAAGCCGTTCACAGGTTCATAAGCTGCGTAAGGAAAAGATTGGGTATGTGTTCCAGCATTTTGCACTGATGGATTATTATACGGCATATGAGAATATAGAGCTTCCGCTTCTTGCAGCCAATGTTAAGCGCAAGGAAAGAAAGAGAATTATATTAAAACAGATGGAACATCTTGGAATATTATCGGAAAGAAACAAGCTTCCGGGAAAGATGTCAGGCGGACAGCAGCAGAGAGTTGCGATAGCAAGAGCATTGGTTACTAATGCAGATATCATACTTGCCGATGAACCGACAGGAGCGCTTGACCAGAAGACAGGACATGAGGTGCTTGAGCTTCTTAAAGAGATTAATAAGTCTGGAAAGACTGTTATCATAGTAACCCATGATGAGGGGATTGCTAAGATGACGAACAGGATTATTACTATCAGTGATGGTCGGATTGTTTGGGATAGTAAAGAGAGATAATGCATTTCATGACGTTTTTTCGTCATTTCGTGACATATTAAGGGATATAGAAAGCCAGTTGGAATATATACGGGTAAGGATATTGAAAAAGGCAGAAGATTTACCTGAATTTCTCAGGTAGTTCTTCTGCCTTGTGTTATATGTTTATGTGTTGTGCGAATTACTCTGCATCACCGAAGATTACATGTCTTACTGGTGTAAGTGCATATAAAAGTATCATGCCGATGATTCCGCATACGATTATCTCGCCAGCGCCAACTGTAACGAAGAACATTGCAAACATCCCTTCTGAGCCGTAAGCAAACTTAAGTACGAATGGTACAATGATTGTGTTAGCAACAATTGGTGGAACTGGTGCAAGCCATTTATGCTTTCTTAACAGGTATGTTCCGATTGCGCCGATAAGTGTTGCAATGCTTCCAAATACTACATCCCATACGATTGCACCACCAAGAATATTAGCAATTATACATCCAACAAATAATCCAGGGATTGCTGCAGGTGTAAAGTAAGGCAGTATTGTAAGTGCCTCTGCGATTCGAAACTGGACTGGTCCAAAACTGATGTAGTTAAAGATTACTACAAGTACTACGTAGATTGCTGCAATTACAGCGGCCTGTGTGATGAATTTCACACTCATTCCTTTTTTCTTCATATTCAATTCTCTACTTTAGTTTTGTTTTACGTGTGGAAGGTCTCGAACACACGATTTGTTACTGTGTCATAACACAGCCTGTGTAGTTTAGCAGATTATCATGAGATTGGCAAGTACAAATGTATATTATATGTGAATGTAAGCTGGATGTAAGTTTCGTGTTATATAATTACAGTAAATAAAGAAACACATTTTTAATAAGAGACATTGAAAAAGGATGGCGAGATTTATGGATGATAAAAATGTTGTTAAGAAAAGGGTGACACTTGCTATTGCATTTGCAGTATTTATTGTTGTGGTAATTGCAGTAATACTACTCATTAAGCCGGTGATGTCTAAGGTTCAGGAGAATCGCACAGCAAAGGTGTCTCAGGAAACGGCACAGGAAGCGGAAGAATTTCTTAAGACTAAGTATCCGGAAGTTGTGATTGAGAAGCGCGAAATGTATGTTAAAGAGCATAAGCCGCAGGAGAATACGCAATATATTAGCAGCAAGAGCATTGATACGGAATATTCGTATGCATCTTATGTATTCTATGGTACAATGGATACACCAGATGCGAAAGGAGACAGCGTCATAATCTATATGTCGGATAGCGGAAAGTCGCCATATTATGCTGTTAAGGACAGCACGGATAAAGATGATGCAAAATGGCAGATGTCGATTGTGCAGAATAAGTCAGGCAATGCTAAGACTTGGGATTATGCATTTAAAGAAAAGTAATGCTTAAGATTATAGGAATATATTTATTGATTATTAATGTAGTAACATTTGCTTTGTATGGAATTGATAAGTGGAAAGCGATACACAACAAATGGCGCGTAAGGGAGGCGACTCTTCTTATTACAGTGCTAATCGGCGGTTCGCTTGGAGCTTTTATTGCAATGCAGATGTTCAGACATAAGACAAAAAAGTGGTATTTTAAGTATACGGTTCCTGCTATGCTTGTTGTGCATGTCGCTTTGATGGTTTTATTAGTGGTGAAATTGTAGTGTATCGTAAGGCGCAGGCTTGAATGAGGGGCTTGCGTCTATGAAAATATATGATTCATAATGTGATTATTGAGACGATTCACGCAGGTTGTTTAGAAATTGGCAGCCTGCGTGAATTTTGTATCTGCAAAAGCGTATGAAACACAAAAGTTTTTGGGTTATAACCGAAAAACTTTCTGATGGGACTATAAATTAAGGAGCGTAACCGCATTTTTACCGAGTATTGCATCGGTATCTTTTTCTGAAAATCCACATTCCTTTATAAGTTCCACAGCGTCTTTCTGGTCGTCCCATGGGCTGTCAGAACCAAATAATATGCGGTCGGCGCCATGGGTGAGAACCATTTTCTTGAATTTTTCTATTGGAAGGCTTGCGTTGTGATTGAGCTTCTTGATGCATGATGAGGTATCAAGATATACATTTTTCATGTAATCTTCCTCTAATATGGAAGAAACATCGTTCCATTGTCCCCAGCCACCCATATGTGCAAGGACGAGTTTTTCAGGCTTTACTTCCTGAATCATTGTGGCAAGTCTGTCGACGCTTGACTCGTCGCAGCCCGGAAAACTCACATCGAAGCCTGCATGTATAAGTATTATAAGTCCGAGTGATGACGCATATTCCATAAGTCTTAATGATTGCATATCATCTATATTGGTTTTCTGGAAAACCGGGTGAAGCTTGATTCCTTTGAAACCGTTTTTGGAGAGCCAGTTCAGTATTTCTCTGAAATTCTCACAAGCCGGGTGTACTGCCCCAAATGAAATTAGCCCGGTTGTCTTACTTGTTTCATTAGTCTTTAAAGCAAGTGTATTGATTGTGTCGCACTGATTAGGCTTGGTTGCCACGGGAAGCAGTACGGAGTAATCAATGCCTGCCTTTTTCATGGATTCTTTAAGTGAGTCCACTCTTCCGTCAAGATAGTTATGGATGCCGCCACTGTGGGCTAATGTACCAACAGCCCTGTCAGCGAGTTCGTCTGGAAATGTATGTGTATGAAAATCTATTATCATAAAACCTCCTTGAGATTAGGTATATACGGCTGTCATCTGCTGTTGTATAGGTGACAGCCGTATATTAGTCATTACATATATAATAACCATTTTGACATGGTGTATACAATTGTTTAAGTGTTATATTTGCTCCGCTTTATTATGTATATATTTTTCGTATAAAATCAAGTTCTTTTTTTGGGGATGACCTACTAAAGCTAAGGGAAGTGGAAGATTAGTAGGTGAAATCAAGCAAGATAAAGAGCAGTAGGAAGGATAACAGCCGGGAAAGACCTACTAAAAAGAGCGTAAGCAGCAGATTAGTAGGTGAAATCAAGCAAGATAAAGAACAGGAGAGAGGATAACAGCTGGGAAAGACCTACTAAAGAGAGCGTAAGTGGAAGATTAGTAGGCGAAATCAAGCAAGAAGATGAGCGGATGGGAAGAAAATAGTTGTGAAAGACCTACTAAAGTTGAGGGAAATGGAAGATTAGTAGGAAAAATTAAGCAAGATAAAGAGCAAGAGAGAGGATAACATCCGTGAAAGACCTACTAAAGTTGAAGCAAGTGGCGGATTAGTAGGCACACAGCCAACACCCATCTAATACCATGACGAATAACCAGCACATACCACCAAATACTCAGCTAATACCCAGCCAATACCCAGCTCCCCCACAATTCAAATAACAAGAATCTGCAAAAACCCTATTGACAAATAGGAAATTGAGAATATAATGATTTACATACCAAGATACTATGTTTATATGGAATTAGATTTTGCAAGGAGGTACATGGAGGTTGAAGAATAGGATTATTGACACAGATGTACTTATTATAGGTGGTGGAACGGCAGGGTGTTTTGCCGGTATCACACTTGGAGGGAAGAAAGACCTTGATGTACTGATTGTTGAGAAAGCTAACATTGTACGAAGCGGATGTCTTGCTGCAGGTGTTAATGCAATTAATGCCTACATCACTAAAGGCAGGGTGCCACAGGACTATGTTGATTATTGTAAGAAAGATGCAGATGGAATAGTAAGAGAGGATTTGCTTCTTTCAATGTCTGAGAGGCTTAATCATGTCACTAAGATAATGGAGGACTTAGGACTTGTAATCCTTAAAGATGAGAATGGAGATTATGTTGCGAGAGGAAACCGCAATATTAAGATAAATGGTGAAAATATCAAGCCGATACTGGCAGATGCAGTTAAGAAGCAGGACAATGTAACGGTAATCAATCACCTTAATATTACAGATTTCATAGTGGAGAATAATGAGATTAAGGGTGCATACGGATTTGATGTCAACAATGCAGAGTTCTATGAGATAAATGCGAAGGCAGTTCTTGTGGCTACTGGCGGAGCGGCAGGTCTTTACAGACCTAACAATCCGGGATTTTCAAGACACAAAATGTGGTATCCGCCGTTTAATACGGGAGCGGGATACGCAATGGGAATAAATGCGGGAGCTGAGATGACAACATTTGAAATGCGTTTTATAGCACTCAGATGTAAAGATACGATAGCTCCGACAGGAACGATAGCACAGGGTGTCGGTGCAAAGCAGGTTAATTCAAATGGCGAGATATACGAGACAAAATATGGTCTTACAACTTCACAGAGAGTATACGGAACTGTCATGGAAAATATTGAGGGAAGAGGCCCTTGTTATCTGAGAACGGAAGGAATAAGCAAAGCACAGGATGAATCGTTAAAGAAAGCATATCTGAACATGGCACCGAGCCAGACATTAAAGTGGATTGAATCGGGAAAGAACCCAAGTGAGCAGAATGTTGAGATTGAGGGAACGGAACCTTATGTTGTAGGCGGACACACAGCGAGCGGCTATTGGGTTGACACGGAAAGAAGAACTACAATTCACAATCTTTTTGCAGCGGGAGACGTGGCAGGCGGCTGTCCTCAGAAGTATGTTACGGGTGCTATGGTTGAAGGTGAGATTGCTGCGGAAACTATGGTAAAAGAGCTTGATGCACAAAAGGTCAGCGAAACAACAGAAGATAAAAAGGCAAATAATGAAGATGATGATGTATGCGGCATTGATAAAGCTTTTGATGAAAAAGTAAACGAGTATAACAGAATTTTAAATAATAAAGATTGTGTATACACGACAGAACAGCTTGAAGATGCCATGCAGAAGGTTATGGATGCTTATGCCGGAGGTATCGGAAGCCATTATCAGTTCAATGAAAAACAGCTTGAACTTGCAAAAGAAAAGATAAAGAAATTGCAGGAACTTGCTGAAAATGTCAGTGCTGATGACTGCCATGAGCTTATGTTTGCATATGAGTTAAAGGAAAGACTTACAGTATGCCTTACACTTATAGAGCATCTTAAAGCAAGAAAAGAGACACGCTGGCACAGTTTTGATGAGAATCTTGATTACCCTGAAAAGAGTGACGAATGGCTCAAATACGTCAATTCAAAGAAAGTTGACGGAGAAATAAAGATAATCACAAGACAGCTTGTGGGAAGGGGTGAGAGCTATGAGCATAATAATTGATAAAGAAAAATGCAGAAAATGCGGCAAATGTACGCAGGTCTGTCCTGGAAGCCTTATCAAAAAAGATGAGGATGGAACGGCATTTATTAAGTATCCTAAGGATTGCTGGGGGTGCTGCTCATGTATAAAGGAGTGTCAGTTTGATGCCATAGGACTTTATCTCGGAGCGGATATAGGAGGAATGGGAAGCAGTATGACGGTAAAATCAAGAGACCATTTCCTTGACTGGAATATCCATAAAACAGACGGAAGCACAGAAACAATAATTATAGATA
>ERZ780195.1918-NODE-1918-length-15404-cov-27.425305_pt1 | contig 15404 bp, 34 predicted proteins | sample MGYA00511017_ERZ780195 | MGnify/ENA primary metagenome ERZ780195 (study PRJEB29588, sample SAMEA2159974) | human gut metagenome | biome: human gut; feature: human-associated habitat; material: faeces | place: Denmark | collected 2008/2010 ...
ACGCGGGCGCTTTCGGAAACGCCATCGGAAAGCTTCAGATTGTAATCGAGTAAGGCGGTGGAGCTGATGTCAACAGAAATCATCGTCTCCGTCATTTCTCTGCTGGGAACCATCGTGGGGAGCCTGGGAGGCGTTTTAGTTTCCAGCCGGCTGACCACCTACCGGATTCAAAAACTCGAAGAAAAAGTGGCTAAGCACAATAACCTGATTGAAAGAATGTATAAGGTGGAGGACAGCGCGAAAAGCGCCCATCACCGAATCGACGAGTTAAGGGAGGAACTGAAATGAAAATCAACTGGAAAGTACGGTTTAAAAACCCTGTGTTCTGGTTCAATCTGGCAGCGTCTATTTTCCTGCCCATGCTGGCCTGTCTGGGTTTCAATTGGGAAGACATGACAAGTTGGCAGGCTGCGGGAAACGTGTTCTTACAGGCCGTCCAGAGCCCCGTAATTGTGGTGTCGGTTCTGGTATCTGTATGGAACCTGTTAAATGACCCTACTACCAAGGGTCTAAGCGATTCCAGCCAGGCACTTTCTTATACCGAACCTAAGAAAAGCGAATAATAGAAAGACAGCCCCCGGGAATTTTCCTGGGGGCTTTTTTGTTTTTTTAGGGATTTAAGGACAATTTTTTCATAGAATAATATAATTTATAGAGGCAATTATCAATTTAGATAAAAGCAATTCTATTGTCAAATATCACCTCTTATCTATTTTTAACATTATTATTTATAAAGTAACGCTAAAGCTAAATTTACTTCTTAGGTTAATTTTATAATTGACACTCCATATTTCAGTTGTTATAATAAAATTGACCTTTTAGGTAAATTAAAAGGGGTGATTTGTTGGAAATTGAATATAGAACTAAAAACCTTGAGAAGGTTTGTACAATCGCTTCAGAAGCTAAAAAGAAATACGGACAGAAAATGGCCGAAAAAATTCACCTTCGAATCGATCAAATGCACGCTGCGGAAAATGTAGAGCAGATGATTCAATTTCGCATAGGAAATTGCCATTTACTACATCACAATAGACAAAATCAGTATGCAGTTGACCTTGTCCAACCAGTTAGACTGGTATTTAAAATAAAAGAAACAGAGATTCAAATCGTATCTATTATTGAGATAACTGACTATCATCGGTAATATCAATATTCACTTAAAGGAGGAACCTATCATGACGAGAAGTCGCAGTTATATTGCCATGCCACCTGGTGCGACTATTAAGGAACAATTAGAAGATCGAGGCATGAGCCAAAAAGAGTTTGCTTCTCGCATGGAAATGTCTGAGAAGCATATCAGCCATCTGATTAATGGCGACGTACAACTTACTCCTGATGTTGCCTATAGATTAGAACTAGTGCTTGGACTGCCTGCAAATTTCTGGAGCAGCCTTGAGGCAATTTATCGGGAAAAAATAGCAAAAGCGAATGCGGAAAATGCACTTGATGCGGATAAGGAAATAGCCAAAAAGTTTCCTTACCAGGAAATGGCAAATAACGGCTGGTTACCAGATACTAGGAAAATTGAAGAACGTGTTATTAATCTCAGAAAATATTTTGAAGTAGTACAACTTAAGTGTCTCACAAATGATAAGCTAATTCCCAATATCGTATACCGCCAACTGTCTATTACAAAAAAATCGGATTATGCTTTAATTGCTTGGGCTCAGCGAGCTCGTATTGAAGCAAGAAAAATTAGTACTGAGCCAATCAACTTGAAAGAGTTAGCGGCACAACTTCCCTATATAAAAGAAATGACAAAAGAAGATCCCTGTGAATTTTGTCAAAAATTAATTCAAGTGCTTTCAAAGTGTGGAATTGCGCTAGTATTTCTGCCGCATATGAGTGGTTCATTTTTACACGGAGCGACATTTTATGATAACAATAAAATTGTTATTGGTCTAACTTTACGAGGGAAAGATGCAGATAAATTTTGGTTCAGTCTTTTTCATGAATTTGGACATATTCTTTTAGGCCATTTAAACAAAGCAACTGAACTAGATAAAGATGACGAAATCGCTGCTGATCAATTTGCAAAAGATACTCTTATTTCACAAAAAGATTTTGAGATGTTTATAAAACAAGGAATATTCACCGAGGAATCTATTTGTGCCTTTTCCAAACAAATTAATATCGACCCAGGAATTACGGTGGGCCGGTTACAGAAGGAAGGATATATAGAATTCAGTTGGTATAATACTCTTAAAGTGAAATACGAATTAACATCATAATAATTAATTTTGTTGCCTGGCGCGGGGTATAAATCCAGGCTTGAACATATTGTCCGTTTGATGTATAATAATATCAGTAATTGGGGTGTGTGTTTTCGGATGCACACTTGAGAGAGTCGGAGTAATCTGGCTCTCTTTTTCATTATATAACTCCGCCCTCCTTACCGTTTTCGGTGGGAGGGCTGTTTATTTTATGTTTTGACTTGCATTTTGACTTGCATAATTTAAAATAAACCCGAAAAAAGCGGTTAAATTCTCAATTCTGAAAAACAAAAGAGCCCCCGCAAAAGCAGAGGCTCCAATGGATTGTAGGCCCGCAGGTTACTACAATACGATCACTAGCAATATGTTACCACGAGGTTGACTAAAAGTCAATAGCTATCTCGAACACATATCGCCTATCTCTATTTTATGCCATTTGTGAAAAAATATACACTTATTTTTACAACTTCATTCGTCATCGGCATTATGAGCCTTGTTTTGGCAATAAAAAAGAAGTAACCGCCCAGTTCCCAACTTAGCAGTTACTTCTATCGCTTTAAAGAGGGGCTAACCGTCTCAAAGGTAGCGCCTTACGCTTTTATTGTAACCGCTTCTTTTTTATATTGTCAATAAGTTTCCCCGCTTTATCCGAGATGGGTTGAGTCGGGGGATTTTTTATTTTCTGATTACACACCCAGCACCATCGGTAAAAGTGCCGGAAGCGATCTTCGCGATATCATAAATCCAACCGCACACAAATAAACCGCCAGTCAAAAACCATATAATCCCACTTCCTACTTTCCCCACGTAAAAACGGTGAATGCCAAGGCAGCCTAAAAAGATCGCTAAAATTAAAGCGACCATTTTACTCTTATGACTAATACCATTACCGCTGTATCCGGCATTAATATTAGTGTTTTCATTTTTGTTCACATTGTTGATGATGATGGTAGGTATTTGCTGAGAAGTAGAATTCCCAGCTTGTAATATGGTTCCGCAATTAGGACACACCTGCGCGTTTTCCACGTTTGCACCGCAATTTTGGCATTTCATATTTCCGATTCCTCCTAATTATAACACTGAAATTGATTAGAATACTTAATTCTGATCTTTAACACAATTATACATGGTTCACACTGTAAAATCAAGAATAAAGCGGAATATTAGCACATTATTCGCTAATAATAAGAATAAAGAAGGAATATTGGCACAATGAAAATATACGACTACAATGGAAAAAAGAATATTTGTGGGGAAAGATTACGAGAAGCACGAGTTGTTCAACGACTGCGTCAAGAAGATTTAGCTGCAAAAATCCAAACGATGGGCGTCAATTTGGAACGAGATAGCATAAGCCGAATAGAGATTGGAACGCGCTTTGTTTCAGATTTTGAATTAAAAGTATTTGCAAAAGCACTTGGTGTTTCTGTTGATTGGCTTTTAGACGACAAATAACGGCGGCGGGGTGATTGAACCGCCGCTTATTTTTTTTACTTTTTCCGCAAAAGCTATTGACATATACGCACGTATATGGTATAATAATATCAGAAAGGAGGTTAGGACGTTGAGCAAGAAAAAGCAAAAGAAAAGCGGCAATAAGAAAGACCAGCCAGCAAGCAAAATCAATCTTGTTACCGCGATCGTCAACCTTGTAATTGCAATTCTTCTTCTGATAGAAAAATTGACAAGGTAACGGGCAGGGGGAGCAATCCCCCTCGCCTTGATCAGTATAACAAAAAAAACGCTTGACGTCAACGGAGCATGGATAGAGCGATTTATATTCTTGCGGCGATTAGCATTGCTTTGTCGATCGTTGCTATCGTCTTATCCTTGAAGAGGAGGAAGTAACAGAATGAGCAAAAAGGACTATTCAGCGCAGAAAAAGCACATTCGAACGCATTACGCCCGCTTCCCGCTTGATCTTCGTCCGGAAGTGCTGGAGGAATTCAAAAAGGCTTGCGCGGACAACGGGACAACGCCGACAACGGAAATCAAGAAGTTTATTGCGGCGTATTGCGAAGCGGCGCGGGATAAGTAACTAACGACAGGGGCGGCGTTTCTGCCGCCTTTTTGTCATATTTGGAAACAGGAGGAAGGAAGAATGCACAAGCATTTAACATGGACAGACCGCCTAAAAATCGAAAAGGGCTTGAAAGAAGGCTTGAATCCTTGCAAGATCGCCGATTGCTTACACGTCCACAACACAACGATATACAGGGAGTTGAAGCGCGGTACCTATGTGCATTTGAATTCTGACTTAACCGAAGAAGAACGCTATTCGCCGGAGATTGCACAACAGCATTACCGTGAAAACCTCAAAGCCAAAGGCGGGGAATTGAAGATCGGCAGCGATTACGAATTAGCTGCTTTTATTGAAAAGAAGATCGGCGAAGAAAGATATTCCCCGGCAGCTGTCATCGGAGAAATCAAGCGGATGGGGCTGAAATTCAAAACACAAATCAGCGAAAAAACGATTTATAACTACATCGATAAGGGAATATTTTATGGGATCAGCCGCAAGAGCTTACCGGAATGCGGGGCACGGAAAAGGAAGTACGGAAAAATAGAACGCAAAAAAGCCGCCCGTGCGTCGGCGGGCGAAAGTATAGAGAGACGCAATCCAGAGATTAACGAAAGAAAGACGTTCGGACATTGGGAAGGCGATTGTGTGTGCGGCAAGAAAAAGACAAAGGAAACCTTGTTTGTTCTTTCTGAACGGTTGACGCGCGAAGAAATCATTATGAAAATACCGGATCAGACTTCCGCCAGTGTTGTGGCGGCGCTGAACAAATTAGAACGTCGTTACGGGAAGCGGTTTTCAAAGATATTCAAAAGCATTACGTTTGACAACGGTTCGGAATTTTTGGATTGTGCCGGAATAGAACGATCCGTTTATGGCAAAGACCGGAAGCGCACGAAAGCTTATTATTGCCACCCATACAGCGCATACGAGCGAGGAACAAATGAGAATATAAACAAAATGATACGGCGATTCTTACCGAAAGGAACAGACTTCCGGAAAGTAACCGCCGTATATATTCACCGCGTAGAATCATGGATCAATAATTATCCTCGTGAGATTTTAGGCTTTGAAACGTCGGGATCGCTCTTTGAAAGGTACGTCGCCGAATCCGATTGAAGCCTTCTAAAAAAACATTTTAATTTTTTCTGCTTTTACTCTTGACTTTTTCGGTTGGAGAGAGTAATATTAAAAGCAGAGGAAATCAAAACGATTTTTCTGCTTTATTTTTTTAATCTTAACAAAGAAAGGGGCCTTAAAAATGGGAAAATACTCATATTTGACATTTGACCAACGTCGCGAAATAGAATCGCTATACAATGATGGAAACAGAGTAGTAGATATTGCCTCAAAAATCCAAAGAAGTGTTGCTGCTGTTTACGAAGAACTCAAACGCGGATACACAGGGGAACTTGATGAAAATAAACGTCTTAAATACAACGCCGATCTCGCGCAAACAACAGTGCAAGCAAATATACGGCGAAGAGGCAACAAACAGTTAAATAAAAGCACTATCACTAAAACGTGAATATCTGTGGCGAAAAGGAAGCGGGATAACCCATGAACCAGCTTTAGCTATTGAATTCTGGTAAAAGAAAAAACGCCTGTGGTGGTTTCACAGACGGCTTTCCCCCATTTTTGTTTACCAAAAACTTTTGCACCTGTTTGGGCGCTGTGTAGCGTAGCACTGACGTTATTACTGTAACAATGACAGAAAATCAATTAATAAGTGAACTCAAACGAAAAATTGATGAAAAAAGGAGGACAAGCACATGAGCACAGAAATGACGGTGGCGTTTATCGTTCTGGCGGTATGGAGCGCCGTATTCACAGCGGCATATATTGGCGAACGGTACCGAAACCGGAAGCTGAGGAACGCTTTAAAGAAGAAAAGGAGCCGGTACATAAGAGAGGTGAGTTATGGAAATGAAACAATCCATCTGTGACAAAGACTGCTTTCACTGCCGTTTTTCAGATTGTGTTAATCACTACGGCCCATATACTGAGGCGAAAGACATTAAAAAGGCTTTGAATGGGCAAAAGAAAAGCCGCTCTCGCGACTGGCATCACGAAGAGCGGCAAACGAAAAACAACTGAGTATATTTTAAACCAAAACAGGAGGTTTGTCAAATGGACGATAAAGAGTTAATGATCTGTCTAATGAAAAGATGTTTAGAGCTGGAGAAAGAAATCGAAAAGCAAAAGTTATCCGGAGACTATTGGTTCCGGGAATGTGAGAGGCTGAAAAATGAACAGAAGCAATGACAGCGGCCTGTTCCGGGCGGAATGGGAGTATCTAAATCCACCGGATAACGAGGAACCGGAAACGGGTAAAAGCCCGGAATACGAAGCCCAGGAGTGGCTGAAGGAGGTATGTTATGCCTACCAAAGAAATAGTTGAATTCACCCGATACACTGTCCCCATAGAGATCAGATTTATAAACGGTCTAGAGTGCTGCGAGTGGTGTAATCATAGTTTTATGAACATGAAACGGCATTTTGAATGTGACCTTACTCATGAGGAAATGGCCAGCCCTAGAGATTCTATTGGGTGGAACTGTCCGATCAGAAAATTGGAGGTAGTAAATGGAATTCAGACTGTTGAAAGCTGATGAAATTGACGTGAGAGTAGCTCAAGTTAAAGAATCCGGCTGTTCCCTGCTCCTATATAAAGACGCCCGTGTCGATATGAATATCTTAGACACTACAATTGGCCTGGGAAACTGGCAGCGCAGGCATTATGAATGTAAGGGGAATTTATTCTGTTCTGTTGGTATCAAGATTGATAGTGAATGGGTATGGAAGGACGATGCGGGTGCAGAAAGTCAAGCTGAAAAAGAAAAAGGCGAAGCCTCTGACAGCTTTAAGCGGGCTTGTGTAAATTGGGGCATTGGCCGGGAACTTTACACGGCTCCATTTATTTGGATTCCGTCCTCTGAAATTTCCATTGTATCTAAAAATGGTAAGGCTACAACTTACGATAAATTCGAAGTAACAAAAATAGCCTATACAGAGGACAGAAAAATTTCGGGGCTTGCTATTTGGAGGCTTGCCAATAAGGATAAAGACCGCAAACGTGTATTTGTCTGGCAGGGAGGCACTAATGAATGACTTAATTAACGCGGTAGGCGAAAAGACCGCTTTACTTGACGCCGCGATCCGTCAGCTTGGAAAACGCGGACAGGCTTATGCCGAGGCCGAAAGTAATTATAGAATGGCGCTGTCAAAGGCAATTCTGGAAGAGCGTGCAAACGGCACTCCAGTAACTATCATTTCCGATGTCTGCAAAGGAAAATCTGATATTGCAAAACTGAGATTTCAACGTGATTGCGCCGAGGTGGTATATAAGTCTGCAATGGAGGCAATCAACAGTTATAAACTGCAAATCAGGATAATGGACGCACAGATAGAAAGAGAGTGGCATAGTGGTTAACGAATACGGAGCAAAGCTTGACCGGAACGGCTACGCGCCAAGCATCATACAGGACGAAGCCGATGAAAGCTGCTTTATCTGCTATACCAATGGGTATTATGACCCTCTCAACCGCCACGAGGCGTTTGGCGGCCCATTCCGGGACAAGTCAAAGCGTTTAGGCTTATGGGTTTCCCTCTGCCATTACCGGTGCCACCAGGAGGGAAGCAGCAGCGTACATAAAAACCGGGAATCCGATCTGCACATAAAGCGGATCGCCCAAATGAAGGCGATGGAAGCCTATCAATGGGACACAGAGGATTTTATCCGGGAGTTCGGAAGAAATTATTTGGAGGATTAACATGTTAAATACAGTGATTTTAATGGGACGGTTAACCTCAGACCCAGAACTGAGGCACACACCTAACAACGCGGCAGTTACCAGCTTTACCCTTGCGGCAGAACGATCTTATGTAAAATCAGGCACAGACCGCCAGGTGGATTTCATCGACGTAGTGGTATGGCGGCAAACCGCTGAATTTGTCTGCAAGTATTTTCATAAGGGTCAATTGGTAGCGGTGCAAGGTTCCATTCAAACACGCAACTACACGGACAAGGACGGCAATAAAAGGAAAGCGTTTGAGGTAGTCGCGGAAAGCGTACATTTCGCGGAATCCAAAAAAGATAAGAGTAATGAGCCTATTGTAACTATTCAGAGAAACGATGACTTTGAAGAAATAATTTCGGATGACGACTTACCTTTTAACCAACCAAAAGAAAGGCGGTGAGAACGTGGAGATATTAAACCTAATCCCTTATGGAAAAGAAAACGCCATAAGCCGGAAAGATTTGTCCAAGCTTACCGGCTGGGACGATAGAAGGGTAAGGGACGAAATCAAGCGGCTTATGAGAAACGGCGAACGGATTTTATCCTCCAGCAGTGCTAAGGGCTATTGGAGAAGCGACGATCCTGACGAAATCGAGAGATTCCTTAAAGAGAGCGATAACCGCCGCAGAACAGAGGCTTTAAATGTCGAACCTCTTCGTTTTTTCGTAGCCAAGTCAAAAGGAGAAGATTTAATTTCGATAAGAGCGCATTACCGCAGGATACATAAACAGGCATCAGGCAAAACCGATATTCAAGGCGGTGAATAAATGGCACGAAGGCGAATGATAGTTCCAGAAATATGGCAGAGTGAAAGTTTCGCTCAACTCTCCATATTGGCAAAACTGGTGTTTATTGGATTGTTTTCAAACGCAGACGACGAAGGCCGAGGAATAGCAAATCCGGTATATATCAAGTCCATACTGTTCCCTTATGACGATGGAATGCGGGTCATCGACATAGAGAAAGCCCTATCGGAGATAGGTCAGTTCATGTCCGTGACGCTGTACACTCATGACGGAAGAAAATACTATGCGCTTGATAACTGGAAAAAATCGCAGACTATAGACCGGCCCAAACCATCAAAGCTCCCGCCGCCAACAGACGAAAAATCAATCTCCGACGGATCACCGAAAGATCGGCGACAAGTCGATGATCCGTCTCCCCCTAAAAAGAAAGGAAAAGAAGAGGAAGAGAAAGAAAAATTAAAGGAAGTAGAAACTGACCTTTTTTGTGATTTTTCTGAGCCTATGCAGGAGACATTGCGGGAATGGCTGAAATACAAAGCGGAACGCCGGGAAAGCTATAAGCCCACCGGCTTAAAAAAGCTTATTGCCGAAGTGAAAGGCAAACTCTCTTTGTACCAGGAGACAGCGGTTATTTCCCTGATCGACGAGTGTATGGCTAACGGCTGGCGTGGAATTATCTGGGATAAATTGAACAAGAAAGGAGGCTTTTCCAATGTTCGAAAATCTGATCAGGAAAGCCCCTCCGGAGGTACGGCGGAAACTTCAAAACAGAAATACGGAAATTACATTTGAGGATATCCAGGAACGGCGCATTCAGGCCATGAACGAAGTTAAAGGAAATCTAACAGGGTATGACTGCCCAATCTGTAAAAACAAGGGCGTGATACATTACCTGAAGGACGGATACGAATTTGCGAAACCCTGTGAGTGTATGAAGCTTCGGGATAGTTTAAGGAGAATCCGGCAAAGCGGCCTGGGTGACCTATTGAACGAATATACCTTCGATAAGTTTCAGACAGAATCCCCCTGGCAGGAGGCTGTAAAAAACAGCGCCTTGAAATTTCTGGAGGATCACGACCGGAAATGGTTTTTTATCGGCGGACAGGTTGGGGCTGGGAAGACGCATTTGTGTACGGCTATAGTGGGTGAATTCTTAAAGCGTGGAATCAGCGCAAAATATATGCTGTGGCGGGACGAGGCGTTGAAGCTGAAAGCCGTTGTCAATGATGATACGGCATATTCAAACCTGATTAAACCCTTGAAAACCGTTCCTGTGCTTTACATAGACGATTTTTTTCGCACAGGAAACGATGAGACAGGCAGGAAAAAAGCCCCCACACAAGGCGATATCAACGTGGCTTTTGAACTCATTAATTACCGGTATAATAACAACCTGGCGACGGTTCTGTCCAGTGAATTGACTGTCGATCAAATTCTATTTTTTGACGAGGCAGTGGGAAGCAGGATTTACCAGAGAACGAAAGAATACCACTGGGATATTGCCAAAGACCCACATAAAAATTACAGGCTGAAATAACAAAGGAGGGAACAGTTTGGTTACGCTCTATATCCCCGGCAAGCCGCAGGGAAAAGCCAGGGCCAGGACATGTAAAACCGGGCACAGCTACACGCCGGAAAACACAGTGCTGTACGAAAATCTGATTAAAACTTCATTTCTGGAACGGTATGGAGCCCGGGGAAAAATCAGAGCCCAGGGAAAACAAAAGCCTGCGCTGAAGATGGAGATTTACGCGGGATTTCAGGTTCCCAAATCATTTTCCAACAAAGACAGGATTTCGGCGTTAAGCGGAAACCTTCTCCCCACAAAAAAGCCCGATTCCGATAACATTGCGAAGGTGGTTGCGGACGCTTTAAATGGGATCGCTTATGACGACGACGCTCAGATCGCCGATTTAACGGTTATCAAGCGGTACACGGAGAATCCCTGCGTAAAGGTAACCATCGAGGAGATCAGCCATGACCTTTGATGAACTTTGCGCTCTCGCCGGAAACGGGAAGCCTCTTCCCCGTTCCGTGCTTCCTTTAGAGCGTGTTGCATACCGCGGGCTTACCTGGCTGTACCATGCTTACCGGCGCGGCGCTTTTTCCAAGGACAAAGCCGCGGAGGGAAAAGAAGCCCTCAGGAGAGAGTACGAGGAAGCACGGAGAAAAGAAAAGGATGACCTGAAGCTTTACAAATACATCGACCAAATCCGTGTGGCGTTCGGCGGACAGTTCAAGGCTGTGAAAGAAAGCGGCTGTCCTGTATGCAGGCGGCTTGTTGAGATTTTGGACGGGAAGAATTTACCTCTCTAAATAAGAAAGGAGATTAGAATGAAAGACTGTAAAAACTGTAAATATTTTTGTGGTTATGATTATAGCGATGGAACGCCAATCTGTGAATATAATGGAGGTTATGAAGCGTGCCCTTATAACGACACTGCCGATTTTAAACTTAATGAAGCAAAGCTGGAAGTCGATATGACTAACCTGCTCGAATATATTACCCATACCGTTAAGAACTCAGTGGAAATGGGTATATATAAAATGGTGCATGACGAGATAGTAAGCTTAGTTAAGGATACTTATAACAAAACTTTTAAAGAATACACCAAGGAAGAGGTTGAAAAACAAATTTCCAATTCGGTTAACGAATTCATGGAAGAGATTGTAACTATTGGTGGAAATTGGGGAGAAGAACCAAAGAAACTTACTAGAAAGCAATACTTAAATGAATGTGTCAAGAACTCTTTAGAAGAAAAATTTGATATTGAACACATGAGGGCAACGATATTACAAACCGTTCAAAAAGAAGTAGAAAAAAAGGCAGATATTTTGAAACGCCAAGTAAATTCCGGAATTAAACAAACCTTTGATGATGTTATGGCTAAAACGCTGACGGATAATGTTGTTTCTATGCTTATGTGCAGCGATACTTATCAAAAGCTTAACGATTCCATGAAGCGTTTAATCCCTTGAATTTAACCCCGCCGCAAACAGGCGGGAGAAAGGAATTTTAAAAATGTATATTACTTACGAATTATTGAAAGAAAAAGGCGCATGTTCTGATGGTTTGAATTGGTTTAAACAAAATTTCCCGGAAGGTTGTGAACTTAACGAAGAAACCATTGCAAGGGTGGAAAAATGCGATACCCGTTTTGTATGGTGGTTTTATAACAATATCCAGCAGGATAAAAGATTATATAAGCTTTGCGGCGTGAACGGGTCTTTCGGCGTGAACTGGTCTAACGGTGTGAACAAGTCTTTTGGTGTGAACAAGTCTGACGGCGTGAACGGGTCTTTCGGCGTGAGCTGGTCTAATGGTGTGAACTGGTCTAACGGTGTGAACTGGTCTAACGGCATAAATGAGTCTAATGGTGTGAACAAGTCTGACGGCGTGAACGGGTCTTTCGGCGTGAGCTGGTCTAATGGTGTGAGCTGGTCTAATGGTGTGAACTGGTCTAACGGTGTGAACAAGTCTTTTGGTGTGAACAAGTCTTTTGGTGTGGACAAGTCTAACGGTGTGAACAAGTCTAACGGCATAAATGAGTCTAATGGTGTGAACAAGTCTGACGGCGTGAACGGGTCTTTCGGCGTGAGCTGGTCTTTCGGAATATTAAATTCATATGGGGTAGACCATGCTTTATTTTTAGCAAACAGAAAAAGAGTATATCTGATATTTGGAAAAGAAGTTTCAGAGGGCAGATTCCTTGAGGTAGAAAATAATTTATATAGAAAGCTAGGGAGCTGGAGACCGACATTCAACAACATAAAAGCCCTATATCTTAAAAACGGTTCAGATTGGAAGCTTACGCCTATCAAAAACGCAGAAGAAATTTCAAAACAAGAGGCATGGAAGGATATGCCAAGAGAAGCAGTCGAATATGTCGCTTCTCTGCCTGAATTTGATGCGGACATGTTTTTTGAAATCACCTGTATTGACTTGAGATAACCCAGCCGCAAACAGGCGGGAACGGAGGATAAAAGCAATGATTAACCTAACCTTGGGAGATTACAGAATCTGCACCTTGGAAAATGGGACTGTCGCACTATGTGAGCGCCATATCATTTCAAAGCGTTCAAGCCCGAATTTGGGCAAGACGGTTGAAAGGGTAATAGGGCACCATTTCTCCCTAAAATCCGCTCTAACGGCCTACACGGCAAGGGAAATGGCATCTGATGATTACTGTGCGGAAACAGTTGAGCAACTGGAGGCTGTATTGGACAATCTCGCTTCCAGAATTGAGAAAGCGTTAAAGGAGGCAAATCATGACTGAATTAAAACCAATCGAAGCTTGGAACAGGAGGACTGACGATGAACTGGATAAATGTCAACAGAATGACCCCTGAGCCATTTGTCAGCGTACTGTGCAGAATGCCAGGAGAAAAACCTTTCCCTACCGTACATGAAGGATATATTTCTGATGATGGTGTATGGGTATCTTATGGATTCAAAAGAGCACCTGGAGAAGTAACCCATTGGACGGATATGCCGGGATACCCAGGTGACGACGAGGTTGACAATGACACATAAAGAAGCTGTTTTGATATCTGCATATAGTGGTTATTTGCTAACTAAAGATTTTTCAGATGTTCATAAGTTTTGCGAAGAGGTATTAGGCAGACCAATTTTTATACATGAATTTGCAGATGAAAAGGTTCAAAAAGATATTAGAGAAAAGTGTAAACCTATGATTATTAAAATGATAGAAGGTGAACAAAATGGCTGAGTATATAGAACGGGAAGCGGCATTGAATATTTGCCAAAAAGAATATGAGGAACGTTTAGAAATGTGCGATTATTGCGGGGATACTGTGGCATGGAACATTGGAGGACAAATTAAAAAGTTACCCGCCGCCGACGTTGAAGAGGTGAAGCATGGGAAGTGGATAGGGAAACAACTTGATAATTTTAGAAAATATGAAGTTATTTGCTCAAATTGCGATTGGATTGGAATTGAAAACTATGACAGTTATGACAACCCATTTGAGTTTAACTACTGCCCCAACTGCGGCGCTAAGATGAATTTGGAGGACTGAGCTATGACAAACAACGGCTGGATCAGTGTTGAGGACAGGCTGCCGCAAGCGTCTGGCAAATATTTGTGCGTAGTAAAGGACAAAAAAGGAAATAGTTGGACGGTGCCCACTGAATGGAGCGTTGAAATGAGGTCATGGTTTGGGGAATTTGGCGAAATCAAGAACATGGTCACTTACTGGCAGCCACTTCCCGAACCACCTGAGGAGGATTAGCCATGTATGAGGAATTAGTTGAACTGTTGAGAATGCGAGCGGCGCTTATCGATTCTGATCTAGATAATCAGGCCGCCGAAGCCATTGAAATATTGGAAGCACTGGCGCAAAACGGCCAAAGCGCAATAGACACCAATAAACGCCTGGCTGATAAAATCCGAATGCTGAAAGCTAAACTCGATCAAGCCGATGGGACCTTGGATTTTTGCAGGACGAAAGACGCGGAAATTATCAGGCTGGGACAAGAACGCAACCGCCTAAAGCGTGAGAGAGATCAGGCGGTGGAGGATTTAAACACTCTGCGAAAACGCAGTGACTGGAAATGTGAAGCGTGTTATTATAACGACCATTACAACCGTGATATTTGTACTGGGTGCGAATATAACAACGATAACAATTGGCAATGGCGCGGCGTTCAGGAGGAGAAACATGAGACCGATTGATGCTGATGAATTTGATACAAAACTATTTAATGATGGATTTTTTGGTGGATTAGCGAAATGTATAGGGAACACTCCAAGAAAAAGGAAATTTACAATTGGAGAGTTCAGAGGAATGCTTAAAAAGGCTCCAACTATCGATGCTGTCCCCGTAGTTAGGTGTAAGGATTGTAAACATTCTTTTGAAAGAAGCGGAAGAAAACCGTTTGGGTGTTATCTTCATGGAAAAAACGGAATTACACTGCATGATGGTGATGACTTTTGCAGCTACGGTGAAAGGAAGGAATCAAATGAATGAAGAACATTATTTCCTGCGCCCCCCGATCATCATAAGCGAAGAGGAATTAAAAAGGCAAAAGAGAGACCCTAAACTCCTGATAGAAAAATTTGAACGGCTGAGACGGTGCGAATTAAATTCCGGAAAGTCTGAATCTCACCCGGACGTTATGAAACTGTCTGAAATGATCGAGAAGTTAAGAAAAGAGGGAAATTATGAGTGACTGGCTATTATTACTTTTAGGTTATTTTTTAGGCGCACCGTTAGGCTTCTTGCTTTGTTCCGTTCTGGTGGCAAGCAAAGACCCGCCAAAGCCGCACACCACTTGCAAGGACTGCGTACATAGAAACAAGAAGGAATGCCCTTTCTCCCATATCGAATGTGATGTGACCGGAGACTATATTTTCTGGCATACTAACAAACAAGATGATTTCTACTGCAAAGGCGCTAAAGCACATGAACCGGAAAAGCTGTGAAGGGTGCATCTATCATAGAGCACTGGCAACCCACGGACATGGATTCGTTAAATACTGTAATTATCTTTTAGACACCGGTAAGCCCAGAGGTTGCCCGCCGGAGAAGTGTGATAAAAAGACTGTCAGGAGGTTGAAAATTGACAAAGAAAGAGTTTCTAAATCAATATCTAAACGCCGAA
>ERZ780195.1936-NODE-1936-length-15240-cov-27.377544_pt1 | contig 15240 bp, 20 predicted proteins | sample MGYA00511017_ERZ780195 | MGnify/ENA primary metagenome ERZ780195 (study PRJEB29588, sample SAMEA2159974) | human gut metagenome | biome: human gut; feature: human-associated habitat; material: faeces | place: Denmark | collected 2008/2010 ...
AAGCAAAATAATATCCGGTTGTTTTTCCACTTGCTTTAGTGCTTCTGCACCATTGAAAGCGGGCAGGACACGAAAGCCCTTGCTTTCAAAAAAGCTGCCGAGCATAGAAACAATGTCGCTTTCATCATCAGCAATCAGTATTTTTGATTCCACTTTACGCACCTCCTAATAATTGAGTGTAGCACTCAACTTTCAATTATTTATCAATTTTACTTGCGGAAAGAAATCGGAACTTTAATATATATTCTACTTTACATCGGTCCAAAGCTCAATATCGGAAAGTGAAATTAAATAGTCGGTATTATGAAATATACACTCGTTCAAATAACGATACCTGAAATGTAAAATTACATTAGGTGATATTATGAAGATTGAGAGAGATGAACGACGATTTGATTTTCGCGATATAGGGCTCGCCATCAAGCGGGCACGGGAAGCCGCCGGGATGACGCAGGAGCAACTGGCTTATATTGTTGACCGGGCTCCACGCACTATCATGTATAATGAGAATGACGGCCAACACCCCAGCCTCAACACCTTTTATCAGATGGTAACAATGTTTGATATATCGGTAGATCAATACTTCTATCCGTCCAAAAATAAAGGGAGCGAGTGCAGAAAGCGGATTGACGCCATGCTGGGTTCCCTGGACGAAAAAGAATTAAAAATTGTAGAAGCCACCATCCAAGCGATGAAAGCGGCTAAGGAGACGGAGGATGCATAAAGAGCACTCGCCTCCGTTTTTTGCACCCATTTCCGGGCCTGCACGAAACGGCAAGCAGGGCAGGTGTGCCCACACCTGCTATTTTTGCGTGGCCGGGGGCCCCGCAAAAATGCTTGTTGGGGAGCTCCCCAAACCCGCCGGACTTCTGGACACTTTGTCCAGAAGTCCTTGTTGTCTGCGGCCCCGGCGCTATCGCTCCTGGGCCTTGTTCCGCTCGTCCGTATGGCCGAGCAGACAGTCGATGTTCCCCTTGACCGCCACGGCCTCCCGCATATCCGCCTGGGCTTTGCGGTACTCCGCATAAAGGGCTTTTTTCTTGTCCGCCAGCTCCCGCCGCTGCTTTTTCAGCGCGTCCATCTTTGGGAGCTTCGCCCCGCCCAGCAGGTCACTCATGGCGGCCTTTGCTGCCCGGTAGTCCGAAAGCTCCGCCTCGTGCTGGGCCAGATATTTTTTAGAATACCGGGCCGCCTTGTAACCGTCAAACACGGGCCGGGTCTTTGCGTACTGCACCACCGCCCCCATGAGCTGGGACGTGTGGGAAAGGGCTTCCTCGGTGTCCCGCAGCTCCCCGGCCAGGGCGTGAAAGCGATCCACCGCCGCCTCGGTGCTGGCCGCAAGCGCCTGGTAATCAGCAAGCCCATGTTCCCGGAGATACAGGAGCGCGGCGGCCATCTGCTTGAGGTTGTAAACTTTGGCCCACCGCGCATAGGCCGGGCCTTTGCCCTGGGCCAGCCGGTTTTGAATGTCGATGATAAGATCGACGCGCCGGGCCGGGGGCGGGCCCTCTTTCGGCAGCTCCGGGATCGGGCGCTCCCCGGCGATCACCGCCCGGATGTCCTCCGGGTCAAAGCCGGGGCCCAGGGTGGACGAGCGCAGGCGGGTGGGCTTATCCTGCCCAGGGGCAAGAAAAGAAATGACACCGCCCCGGCCACGCTTTACCGCAAAGCCGGACTCCTCCATGAGCCGCAGGAACGCCGCAAAGTCGGCGGGCCGTTTCCCCAGGGCCTCCACGATGGCAAGCCGTACCCGCTGTTTGGCCGAGGGCGGACGTTCCCCGATCCACTGCCCATAGTGGAGAAAGCGGCCCTTGCTGTGGAGCTTCGGGTTTTGGATCACAGACAGGTCATGCTCCAGGCACACCCGGTCAGAGAGTTTCCGCAGGGCCGCCGCCGATCTGAAAAAGTCCCGGAATTTCCCGGTACAGTCCAGGGTGGTGGAGTTGTAGTAAATGTGATTATGGATGTGGCGGCGGTCTGTGTGGGTGGCAACAAAAAAGGCGTGCTTGCCCTTTGTCCAGCGCATGGCCGTTTCATAGCCTACCCGGTTTGCCTCCTCCGGGGTGATCTCCCCAGGGCGAAAGGACTGCCGGATCTGATAGCACAGCACATCCGCATCCCGCCGCTGTTCCCGGCCCGTGACAGCCTTGTATTTTGCCTTTGCCAGCAGGAACTCGGCGTCGGCGGTGCGGTGGTCGCACTCATAGGCGGAAATGAGTTCCCCGCCCTGGGTTTTCTCCGGGTTCTGTCCATAGTCAAAACGGTCTTTCAGCGATTGGGCAACGGTTTCCCCCTTGCTGATATGATGGGTCATTAACCGCGTTGTGGCCGTATGCTCACCTCCTCCCCATAAACGAAAATCGGGCGGTTGGGATTTTCCCAGCCGCCCGAAACTTCTGGACAAAGTGTCCAGAGGTCATCAGCTCACCATAAAATCCTGCAAGGCGTATTTTGCCCCGTACAGACGATCCAGCAGCCAAAGCCCGATGGCCGGGAGCCCAAAGGGGGAAACAAGGAACGCCAGCACCAGAGCCGCGATACACCCGGTATGCAGCCCTGCGAAAAAGGCGCAGGCCGCCAGCAGGACGAAAACCGTACACGCAAGGCCACAACACGCCCCCGCGATGCAGGAAAGGAACGAGATCACCGCCACGGCGAGGATCAGCACAAGAACAAAGGGGGCCGCGATAATTTTTAAGATTGTCCGCATAGAGTTACCTCCTATCAAAGTTTGTATTTGCCTGTATAGGTATATTATACCTCACCAGGAGGGGCCCCACAAGGATGACTCCGGCTGTCCCCACCTCTGGACAAAGTGTCCAGAAGCCGGGGCAGCCGGGGAGCTTGACGCTCCCCGGCAAGGGTTAAAGCTCCACCACCGCCGACAGCTTTTTGAGCAGATCGGACAGCGGTTCCCACAGAGTTTCATAGTCCCGCTGCAACGCCTTGATCTCCTCCGGGTAAATACCGCCGTAGGTGTTGGCCTGGATCGCCACCTGATTTAGATTGTTAGAGCACCGCCGCTGGAGCGATACCAGCTCCCGCACGTCGGAAAGGTCAACATGGAGCACATATCCGTTGAGGGCCATTTTCCGCACATAGGCCCCCAGGTTGCGGACGCCCGCCTCGGCCATGCGCTCCCGGATCAGCGCCAGCTCCTCCTCGGACACCATGACGTGCAGGTGGATGGGGCGGCGGCGCTTCTTCTTGTTCACCGCTCCTCACGCTCCCGGCTCCGATAGGGGCGGGGCGGCTCCTTTACTTTGTCCAGCGGCTTTTCCTGTTCCGGGGGCGGGTCCTGGTTATTCAGTACCCCGTCCAGCATATTGTAGTTGTGCTCGGTGGCGATCTCCGCGCTTTTCATAGGGTTATATTTTTCTTCCATAGAATCCTCCTTGTCCTATCGTTCGCCCCGGTCAGGGGCACTCCGTTTGGGTATGTCCTGGCCCCGGTCAGCCTGGGCCTCCCGCTGGGCCGCTTTCAGTTGTTCGGCAATCGGCTGTTTGCCTTTTTCCCGCTTGTGAGCTTTGGCCGCCTCTTGACGCTCCACCCCATGGGCGCGGGCGGCCAACTGCTCCGGGGTAACATATTCTTTCACCGCATAACTGCCGAAATCAGGATAAAACCAGGTCAGCCGCTTTTGTTCCGGGGCATGGTGAGCGTCCTCCCATTTTCCTACTACCTGGGCCTGGGCGTCCATCTGCCGCCGAATATCCAGATTTTCACGGGAGGGCCGCAGCTCATAATCCTGCATTTCCCGATCCGTCAGGGGCTGGGCATAGGTGATCACCCCCCACGCCTGGAACGCCTCACCCGGCACCTGCTGGCGGGTGGGGTATATATCCATGTGAAGCGGGCGGTTGAAATAGCTTTTGGGATAGGTGCCGATGTCGATGGGGCGCTGGGTGGAGTAGTATTTGTAGGTTTCCTTGTCCGGGGCCTGTTCCACCTCAAACACATGATAGCGCCGCTGATAGTCCTCAGCCCGGTTGTGCAAATCCCGTTCCGCCATATCCGGCTCGTTGTGGTAATGGCCCCAAAAGAAGTCCCGGTGTCCGTCCTGCTCGTTGAATTGCCATGTCACATAGGGGTTAGGGGCTTTAGGGTTTTCCCCCAGTACGAAGCCGCACTTGTTGTCAAACAGGATCGTGCGGCGAATCACATAGCCTTGATTTTCTTCCAGAATAACACCTCCTTGATGTGCCGTCACCTCTGGACACTTTGTCCAGAGGTGACGGGTTAAGATGTTGACAGCATTTCGGTAAAACAGGGGCAGACCATAGAAACATACAGCCTACCCCCAAAGCGGCCCCGGAAAGCCTTGATACAAGCGGGTTTTTGAGGGGCTAATTGTCAACATCACAGCTCCGTTTCTTCTGCATATATCCCCGTTGCTGGCGGCGGTGGGCTTTCTTTGCACAAGCCGCCGAGCAGTAGGCCAGCCGTCCATCCAGAGGGACGGCCCTGCCGCAAATGGGGCAAGGCTTAAACTCCGGCCTGGGCCCCTCGGTCAAAAGGGCTGCCTCCAGCGCCGGATCAAGGGGCAGGACGGCCTCCCGGAAATAGCGGCAGTAAGCACCCGTCCAGCATTTGCCGAACATATAGCACTCACACTCCAGGGGCAGGCACTCATATTCCTTATCATAGTTGGCGCACCACTTTGTCACCAGGGCGCGGATTTTCCTTTTTTCCTCGCGTGTCAGTTCACGGGCCACCGCCTCACCTCCCGCCAGAGGTTTTCAAAAGCTCCCGGTAACAGGACACACAGCCAATCCCTCGCCAGTAGGGACAGCCGGAGCAGCGGGAACCCCTGGGCGCTTTCGGGACAGCCGGGGCCGTAGGCCGGGGGCGCTGCTTCATCATTTTTTCATAGGGATTATTTGTGAAATTCACTCCTCGTCCTCCTCGCTGTTTTCCTCGTCCTCGTCCCAGGGCGGGCCATCGTCCTCATAGTCCTCCTCGCCGTAGTCATCCTCCGGCTCGCCAGCCTGCTGTTGTTTGGGGCGCAGTACCTTGAAATAAAACGCCGCTCCGCCGCCCACCAGGGCCACGGCCAGCACCGCCAGGAGCATCCCCGCGTTGCCGCCCGTTTCCGGCTCGGCCTCCTCCGGGGCGGGCTCCTCGGTTTCTGTGGGCTCCGGCTCAATGCCCACGCACTTGCTTATATTGACAGAGCAGACAGCACAATCCGTATTGACGGCCCCCGCCGCGCATTTTTCAGAGCAGGCGCACACCGCTTGTTCCACCCCGGCAGCCTCCGCCGCAGCCAGCAGGTCGGCCTCGTCCACCACATTCAGAAAATAGGTTTCGTATTGCTCGCCCTCTTCGTCCACGGGCTTGTCATAGTCAATGACGATATAGAACGTGTTGCCGCCGCTGGTCTGAACGGTAATGAACTGCTTGTTGGTGTGCTCGTCATAGAGCAGATCGCGGGTCACAAGGTTGCCCTCTTCGGAAAAGCCCTCGCCAGGCTCAATGGTGGGCTCCGGGGCGGGAGTTTCCTCTGTCATGGTGGGATCGCCGTAGTCCGCGCCCTCGCCGCCGTCCGCGTAAGCATACGCCGGGACGCTAAAACCGCATAAAAGAACGACGGCGCAAAGCGCCGCCGTCAAAGACTTCCATCGTTTCATATTCAATTTTCCTCCTTTTCCGCAGGCTCCGACTTCTGGACACTTTGTCCAGAGGTGCCGCCGTCCCGGAGCCGCTGGAGTACCAGGGGCAGCTCCTCCAGGGAAACGCTCATGCCCCGCACAATGTCCACGATCTCCTCGTTTTCCGCCTCCCGGTGCTTTTGTTCCAGCTCTTTCAGCCGGGCCTGCTGTTCGCTGATTTTGACCTTGACCTTATCAATCTCGGCCTGGATTTTTTGGCTCTTGCTTGCCGCCATAGAATACCTCCAATCATGGTAAACGCCCGTAGGCGTAAAAATGAGATTGCCAGTAGCTTGTGTTCAGGTTCGCGTAACTGATGGGATCACCACAATGGATCATCATATTGTCCCCAACATAAATCCCACAATGGGACACGCCCGCCGTGTCATAGGTGCCGACAAAGAACACCAGATCGCCGGGGCGAGGTGCGCTGGTGGGGGTGCAGATGTTATAGAGCCCCTGGGCTCCCAGGCGGCCTACATTCCAGCCGGAATGATTGATCACCCAGGACACAAAGCCGGAGCAGTCAAAGGACGTGGCCGGAGAGCTGCCGCCCCACACATAGGGATAGCCCAGGTATTTCTCCGCCTCGCCCAAAATGGCCGCAAAGGTTTCATCGTCCAGATATTCCTTCGGCACGTCATAGTCAGCGGGCGGGTTTGTGATGTATTTTCCCACATAGGCTGACTCCGGGAACAGATCGGGCCTGTTCCCCAGGGTGGACATATAGAGGGAGTACCGGGCCATCTGTTCCTCGCCCATTATTTCCAGGGGCAGATGGGAAAGGTTTTTGTTTTCCAGCGTGACATAGCAGATGTAGTAATTGTAGGGCACCTCCACTGTGTAGGAATTGCCCTCGCTGTCCGTCCGGCTTTCTGTCCGATACCGAACCTCCACCACCACATCCTCGGTGAGAATGTACTGGCGGTCAAAAAGGTTTTCCAGCGTCCCCTGTACCTGATCCGCCGTCCATGCCCCCTCATGGAGCACCGACAGAATGGAGATCAGCACATAGGGATCGTGCTCGATTTCGTCCAGGTCAAAATGGTACTCGTCATAGTCGTGGGTGCTTTCGTAGCTGTCCAGATAGTTTTGCAGCTCGGCCTCCATGCCGGAATAGGCAGCCTCCGCCGCCAGCATTTCCTCGTCCTGGGACGGGTAGGTGGTCGCTCCCACTGCGCCTGCCCCGGCGTTGCCAAGCGTCACCAGAGAGGACGAGCAGGACTGCATCATAAAGAGCAGGAGCACACAGGCCAGGGCCAGCAACACCCCCACGGGATGCCGCTTCACAAAGCCTGCGATTTTCGCCCCGGCCTTTTCCGTAGCGGCGGCGGTCTTTTTGGCGGCGCTTGCCGCTCCCGTCTTTGCCGCCTCCCGCGCCCGCTTTTGATACTGCTTTTTCAGGCGGTGCTTGCGCCACATCTGGGAAACAGAATTGCCGGACATTTCCGGGTGCTCCTGGGCGGCCATGTGGAAGTGATAGTCCGCCGTAGCCTTAACATACTTGGACTCGGCCCGCTGGACAGTCTTTGCCGGGTGCTGCCGGATTTTCTTTTGCACAAACCGCTTGCCATGCCGCAGGCCGGACTCGCCCACCAGCTCGGAGCGGTGGGCCCCCTCGGTGCCGACGTTCTCCTGCTCCACTTCAAAAATTTTCCCATGTACGAAGCCATGGACGGTGCCGCCAGCGGCCCGGCCTACCCGCCGCACCGGGCCGGGCTTTTTGGGCGGCTTCTGTTTTGCCAGCTTATCCTTTGCCTGTTCCAGCTTTTCCCCGCGCTTTTCCATGCGGAGCTTGCTGGCGGCGGTCTGCTCCTGCTGGCTTTTCTGGCGGAATTTCGACCTATGGACACTTTGTCCAGAAGTGCCCCCGGCCTCCGGGCCTGCCGTTTTATTCGTTTCTTGCTTCATGCTTCAAGTCCTCCGGGCGGGTGGTGAGCAGGTTGTAGATCTCCCCCTTGGGAAACCGATCCACAAATGGGATGGTCACATCCCCATAAAACAGCAGCCCCTCGCCCGCGTTGGAATGGGTGATGTAGGAAAGCTGGTGCTCGGAAATACCAAGCTGCTTTGCCAGGATCGCCCGGTCACTTTGGGCCTGGGCCAGCAGGATCATAAAATCCGTGTTGTCCAGAATGGCCTCGATCTCCCGGCTGGCAAGCAGGTCTTTCACATTCTGCGTCAGGGCCGAGGGAACGCAGCCCTTTTTGCGGAGCATCTTCCAGACGGCCACAAAATAGCTGGCGGTCAGCGCGTCCCGCAAAAGGATATGGAACTCGTCAAAATAGCACCAGGTAGAAATGCCGTTGTGGAAGTTCACATTGACCGCCGAAGTTACAAAATCGTTGGTGATGTGCATGGCGATCTTCCGCAGGTTTTCCCCCAGCCCTTTCAACACGATACACACCACGCGGGCGGTCAAGTCCACGTTGGTGGGGTGGTTAAAGAGGTTGAGGGAGCCGGTGCAGTAGAGCTCCAGAGCGGTTGCCACACGGCGGGCCTCCGGCTCCGGCTGTTTCAAAAGCTCCTCGTACAAGTCCTGGAGCAAGGGTGTTTTGGCCGTTTCCAGCCCCAGGGCCATATCCCGGTAAATGAGCCGTACACAGCGGTCAATCACCGTCTTTTCAATGGGCTGCAATCCGTCCTTGCCGCCCACCACCAGCTCGCACAGGGACAACAAAAAATCCGCTTTCATGGAAAGCGGGCTTTCGTCATCGTCCAGGTCAAGCTGGATGTCCATGGGGTTAATGTGGCTGGGAGAGCCGGGGGCGATCTCGATCACCTGCCCGCCCAGCCTCCGCACCAGGGGCGCGTATTCGCCCATGGGATCGACAATCAGAATCCGATCCTTTGGGATGGTGAGGAACACATTTAAGAGCTCCCGTTTTGCGGCAAAGGATTTTCCCGAACCAGTCGAGCCCAGGTAGAGCCCGTTGGCTGATTTCAGCTTTTTGCGGTCAGCCATGATGACATTGTGGGAAAGGGCGTTCATGCCATAGTAGAGGGACGGCCCGGCCATGCGGAGCTCCCTGGTCATAAAGGGAATGAAAATCGCTGTGGAGCTGGTGGTCATGCCCCGCTGGATCTCCACCTCGTTATACCCCAGGGCCAGGGAGGAAACAAACCCCTGTTCCTGCTGCCAGTCCAGCCGTTTTAGGGCGCAGTTGTATTTCTGCGCGATGCCTCCCACGGTAAACACGTCGTTTTCCAGCCGCTGCCGGGTGGGGGCAAGGTTCACCACCGTAAAGGTCAGCAGGAACATCCGCTCGTTGCGGGATTGCAGGTCGGCCAGCAGTTCCGCCGCGTCCTTGCTGAATGTAATGAGGTCGGGCGGGAGGATGTCGGGATCGTACCCGGCCCGCACCGCCTTTCTTTGTTCCTCCACTTTCATTTTGCCGATGTCGGAGAGCTTGCCCTTGACGGTCTTAATGGCCTTTAACTGATCCACCGTCTGGACGTGCATAGTGACTGTCAGCTCCGCATCCAGCTCCAGGATTTCCGATAGCAGCTTATCCGAGAGCTCGGACGCTAAAATCTGCAAATAGGACGCCGCGCCCCAATACTGGCCCACCCGGAATGTCCGGGACTGCCTGAAGTCAAAGCTGTCCGGGGCGATATAGTCCTTTGTACCCATGCCCGTTTTGGTAATATCCTGCCAGGAGAAGCAGAACGCCTCCCGGCTGCCGGGGTGCATCTGCCCGTGGAGCAGGGCCAGACGTTCCCGCCCGTCCAGGGACTCCGATGGCACCCCAAGCCGTTTGAGGTTGCCTGTCACATCAGCTTCCACCCGTTCCAGCCGGGGCCGGGCCTCCCCAATCCCGTCGGCGGGGAGCCCAAAGGTGATATATTTGGAGCGTTCAATGCCATTGTTGCTTTTGGCAATCTGGTTTTTCAGCATCCCGGTAAATTCAGCCCGGACGCTGTTGAAGTCATCCTGGGCCGGGGGGATATTGACCTTGTACTTGCTCCGGGAACGAGATCGGCGGTTGATAAAGGAAAGCTGGAACGGCAGCGAGGTATCAAAGTAGTTGAGGAACGAGCTCCAGCCGCCGAAAATCGCCGTCTGATCCTCGGTGCTTGCCACCGAATAGTTGATGTCCTCATATTCCACTGTCTTTGTATAGAGCCCACCGGGGAGCTGGCACACTCCGTCCGGGTGCATCACCAGATAAGGGATCGTCTGCTGGGCGGACAGGGCCGCTTTCCGTTTAGTGGCCTTTCCGGGGCCGCGCTTTTGGTTTTTTGCTGTTTTCAATCGCATCCTCCTTTCCCGCAGCGCCCCGCTGGGTAAACGGGGCGTAAATATTCTGCGTCTGATAGGGCCTGATCCCAGGCCGCAGGAAACGGGCCCGGATGATGTTTCCCACCACCTTTTCCAGCGGGAGCCCGTCTTTTTCATACATCGCCAGCAGAAACGCCGGGAGTGCCACGGCCATCATCAGGAACATGGCCCCGGTATTGCCGATGGTGCTCCGGGCCAGCAGATAGGTGGGGATGCCCACCGCCGCCGCGATCCCGAAGCACACAAGCTGGCGTTTCGTCAGGTTAAAGGCCAGTTTGGTCTTGACCTTTGACAAATCGTTTGGAACATTTACATAGGGAATTTTGCTCACTTCCTTTCCGGCCCGGCCACCTCTGGACACTTTGTCCAGAAGTCCGGGGTATCTCAGCGCAGCACTTCCGCGATCCCCGCCATAATGTACTCCGCACAGGGTAAGGCGATAGCGTTGCCCAGGGCCTTATAGCGGCTGGCGGCGCTGATCTCGTTGCCGTCCGCACCGTATTTTGTCCAGCCCTCCGGCAAGCCCATCAGCCGCTCACACTCCAATTCTGTGGGAAAACGCACACAGCCGCCCGCCGGATCGTCCTCATACCAAAAGGCAAAGGGCGTTACTGTTCCAGCCAGCAGGGTGGGAAAAGGGTCAGTTGGTAATCCAAAGCTGTTTCGGAACGCGGTGTGCTGTCCGCCTTTTGCGGCTCCCCGCATACGGAATCCTTGAAAGGGTCGGACGATGGGTATTCGCCCCCCTGTTTCAAGAACAGGGCCTCGATCTCCGGCGGGGGCGGGCAGCCCGCCCGCTGTGCAAGGCGCAGGAAGTGGGAGCATTGGGCGGGGCTTAAACAATATTTCGGGAGCACGCCGCCCTCCAAAGTCTGCCACAAGAAAGACACGCTGCCGCCGGGCCAGCCGGGGCTTTGCCCAGTGTTGGGCATCCATGAGCCGCCATGCGAGATCGGGGCATCCCCCTCGCACCATTCCGGCGTTTGCCCATCTTCCCGAAGCAGGCATTGGAATTTCGGTGTCTGTGAAAGCGGATAGAACGGCTCTAAAGTCCATCCGGTCATTTGAAGAAAACGCTCCCATGACGTTTTCCCAAATAGTGATAACTGGATATAGATCATTGGTGGCCTTTCTCATTTCTTGAATGATACGGATGGCGTGGAAGAACAGGCCGGATTTGGCCCCATCCAGCCCCTCCCGCCTGCCAATCTGTGAAAGATTTTGACAAGGGGAGCCAAAGGTCAGCACATGGACGGGCGGGACGGCCCCGCCGTCCAGTTTGGTGATGTCCCCCAGGTGGGCCATGTCCGGGAAATGCCGCCGGGTGATGGAGATAGGGGCGGCCTCGATCTCGCTGGCCCACAGGGGACGGATACCGCACCGTGACGCTGCCAGGGGAAACACGCCGATCCCATCGAACAGGCTCCCCAGGGTAAGCGCACTCACAGGCCCACCTCTGGACACTTTGTCCAGAAGTCCGGGACGGTGCTTTCCACCTCGTTGCCCCACACATCCCAGCCGGGCGGCGTCTGCCTTGCAAACAGCTCCACCCTGGGCAGGTCGCCCATCAGGGCCACGATCTTTTCACGGGCCTCCTCCGGCTTGCGACTGTGTTCCTGTATGGGGGAAATGATAAACTGATGGACATTTGCCGCCTGCCGTTTCGGGTGTCCCCGTGTTGCCAGCAGGCACACCTCCGCGTTCCCCCTTGTCCAGAAGCCCAGGCCATAAAACCAACTGTCGGCCTTTCGGTTTTTCTTGAGCCACACAAACGCCACGCTTTTGTAGGTAAATCCCCACGCTTCAATCAGCCGCAGGGCCTCCGGGAGCTGGGGAAAGGTAGCCCACAAAAAAAGCGCGCTGTCCGGGGCCGCAAGATCGGCCACAGGCAACGCGCATAGCTCGTTGATCCCCATGGTGGGATAATGGTTTTCCGCCGCTCCCTGTACCTTTTTTGCGGAATACCGCCAGGGCGGGTCGGCGTAAATGATAGAATACTTCTCGATGGTTACACTCCTTTCTCCCCGGCCTCCACCGCCGCCCGCGCCAGACGGATGCGCTCCGTAGCGGCGGCATAGTAGGCCGGGACGGTTTCAAAACAAATAAAGCGGCGGCCTGTGTTGAGGGCGGCCACCGCCGTTGTAGCAGAGCCCGCGCAGATGTCCGCCACCACCTCGCCGGGCCGGGTATAGGTCTTGATGAAATACTCGCACAGCTCTACCGGCTTTTGCGTGGGGTGGACGGTGCGTTGGACGGCTGGAAAGGCAAGCACGTTTCCGGGATAGCGCAGGCCGTCCTCCGAGCCGCTGCCGGAACGGGTAAATTTCCCGTAGTTGGTGCTGTTCCCACGGTTGCCCGCAATTTTCTTGTAGGGCTTGCCCTGCTCAAACTGCGGATTGTAAAGCGGAAGTTTCTGATAGAACACCAGAATATTCTCCGTCTTTTTTAGCGGAGCCCGCCTTGCGTTGAGAAATCCGGTGCAGCGGCTTTTGTACCATACCCACTCATAGCGGAGCATGGACAGGTTGGATGCCCCCAGCACCTTGTCATAGGGACATTGGGCAAAGAACAGCACCGCGCCCTCCGGCTTGACCGCCCATTTTACCGCCTCCCACAGTTCAGGGAGCGGCAGGGGCACATCCCAAAAGTTCCGGGTGGTGCCATAGGGCGGATCGGTCAAGAGCATATCCACGGAATGACGGGGCAGGGAGTGCAGGCCCTCAATGCCGTCTTGCAGGAACAGCCCCTCCGGGGACTTCTGGACACTTTGTCCAGAGGTTGCCTTATCGGTCATCCCTGGCCTCCTTGCCCTTTGCCGGGGTGGGCCGGGCGGCGTTTTCACGGGCGGCCTGCGCCCGTCCCTCAGCTAACTGCTGGGCAATCGTCTTTGCGTCATCCCTGCCGCCCAGTAATTCACGCTTTTGTAAAACGTCCTCCGTTTCTGCCATAAAACAGTACACATCCGCCTCAGTAAATTCCTCCGGGGCTTTTCCATTCCACAGGGCCGTTCCATCCGGCCCATATCTTCTCGGCATATAACACCCCTTTCTCAATGTGCGTTAAAGATACTGCGGGCAATCGAGCCCGTTTTGAACAACATAAAGCAGAGCAGGACAGTATATCCCACAATGCCCCAAATCGCGCCGATGGGGTCGCCGCCTGTGGCAATCCCCTGGATCAGCACCGCGTAAATGGCAACGCATACCAGAATGAGCATCCCTTGAAAGCCCACAGCGAACAGGGAACGAAGATAGTTCTGGCCCATTTGCCCCACCTCCCGGTTGGAGATCGTTGCCATGGGGATGGGAGCCAAACTGGTCAGGATATAAATTTCCAACATTCTGCCATACACCAAAACAAAAATGACAATGCCCAGCGCCCACATGGTAACGCCAATGATAGAAGATTGGAGCCACAGGCCCAAAAGCGGCCCTAAATCCATCCCCTCCAGGGTGGTTTCCAGTTCCGCCAACATATCCGGCGTGATGTCCGTAGAGCCCTGGATGAGCCCGCCCGCCTGGGCGATCACGGACTGCGACACATCGAACACCGCCATTACAATATTAAAAGTGTTGGACAGAATAAGGATGGCACAAGCCGTTTTGAACATCCATTTGTAGATATTCGCCACATCAAACTCGTGCATATTGTTTTTTTCCAAAAGCATCTGTATGAGCTCATAGGTGGCAACAAAGGTCAGCACCAGACCGGCAATCGGTAAGATCACCGTTTCGGAAAGCTGGCGTATAAGGGAGAAAACCCCGGCGTTCCACGCCGCCGGGGTAGTCCCCACTTGTACCGCGATCTCCCCGACCTGGGCGTTGACGTAATCGGTGAGCCCCTCAAGGTTCCCCATGATTCCGCCAATCAGCAGCTCTTTGAGCCAGTCTGTAAGCCAGTCGGTGAGAAAATCCATAGGCCGCTACCTTAAAACAGGCCGGACAGCAGGGGGATCAGGGTGGTGCCCAGCAGGATGATGCCGCCGCCAGCCATGAGCTGCTTCATGCCCTGGCTTTTGGAGCCAGGGTTATCCGATCCATAGCCCTCCAGCAGATTGACAACGCCCCACACGCCCAAACCAGCGCCGAGAGCCACAACAAGGGTCTGCAAGGTATCGACAGCAGAAGAAAAGAACTCCATATAGCCTCCATTTCTCCGGGGATATTCCCGGCAATAAAAAAAGCCGCCATCACTGGCGGCAGGTTATGACCTCTGGACACTTTGTCCAGAAGTGGGATTTATACATAGGCATCCGGGTTGTCCACATCGTCATAGTTGAGGATGTCCTCGTCCTCGCCTATGGGCCCTGTGTCTGCCCCGTCCGCCTCGTACACTTCACAAGCCTCAGAAAGCCCAGGCCGCCTGCGGCGGTTTATGAGCCTGTCGAGGTCAAAAGCGTTTTTGACTTTATCGGCCTCAGCCGTGTATTTGTAGTTCGGGTGCTGTTTCAAATCGTACTTTGGGGAATAGAACGGGGGCAGGCCCCGGAGCTGTAAAATACAGCGATCCCCCGGCATGGTAGCAAGCTCGGCGGGGGTCATAAGCTCCCGGCCCAGCCGCTGGGTGTTGAGGTTGTAGCTTTCTGACTGGCCTTTGGAGCGGCCATCCGTCTGCATATAGATCGTGGCCTTTCCCAGCCAGTTTTCCGAAATCTCCTTGATGGTGGAGCTTTCCCTGCCTCCCAGAAAAACCACGCTGTCCATGTTTCCCATAATCGTTTCCGCGTGTTTGTCATAAATGGCCTTGCACTGCGCCATCTGCTGGTAAAAGAGGGTCAGCGATATTTCACGGGAACGGATGACGGCCACCAGCTTTTCAAGCTGGGGCACCTGGCCTGTGTTGGCCGCCTCGTCCCACAGCACCCGCACATGATGGGGGAGCCGTCCCCCGTGTACGTTGTCCGCCCGTTCACACAACAGATTGAACATCTGCGAAAAGGCCAGAGCCACCAGAAAGTTATAGGTGGGCGTGGTGTCGGAAATCGTGAAGAAAACCGCTGTTTTCCGATCCCCGATACGGTCAAGCTGCAATTCATCGTAGGCCATGATCTCACGGAGCTGGGGGATGTCAAAGGGGGCCAGACGGGAGCCGCAGGAAATCAAAATGCTTTTTGCCGTCTTGCCAGAGACGAAAAGTCAAGGACTTTTTCATCAAATCCAAAAAGAAGTCACATTTTGCGGACTTCCTCACGGAGCAGACGCTTGATTTTGTCCTCCATTGTCTCTTTTGCGGTCTGGCTGAAATGCACACGGACGATATAGGTTGTCTTGCCGATCTGCTTTCTGACAGTCGGGCAAGTGGCGGTGT
>ERZ780195.1937-NODE-1937-length-15232-cov-11.947948_pt1 | contig 15232 bp, 12 predicted proteins | sample MGYA00511017_ERZ780195 | MGnify/ENA primary metagenome ERZ780195 (study PRJEB29588, sample SAMEA2159974) | human gut metagenome | biome: human gut; feature: human-associated habitat; material: faeces | place: Denmark | collected 2008/2010 ...
GGAAAAATGTAATCTATCAAACGAGGTGTCAGGAGCCATACGGTGCTTCTGGCACTTTTTTTGTGGCTTTTTTGTGAATTTGATTAAAAAGTCCTTGACAATTCGTCTCTGGCAAAACGGCCAAGTCGATTCTTATTTCCTGCGGTGCCCGGCTCGCACCCTTCGATATTCAGGAAGTCCGGGATGCCACCATGTACGATGAGCTGGAACTGGACAAGCTGGGTGACCGGAAAACGGCGCTGTTCCTTATCATGAGCGATACGGACAGTACATTTAACTTCCTGATCTCCATGATCTACACCCAGCTTTTCAATCTGCTCTGTGATAAGGCAGATGACCAATACGGCGGCAAACTGCCAGTCCATGTGCGGTGCCTGATCGATGAGTGTGCTAACATCGGTCAGATTCCGCAGCTGGAAAAGCTGGTGGCTACCATCCGCAGCCGTGAGATCTCGGCGTGTCTGGTCTTGCAGACCCGCAGCCAGTTGAAAGCCATCTACAAAGATAATGCGGATACCATCGTGGGCAATATGGACAGCCAGATTTTCCTCGGCGGCAGTGAGCCTACCACCCTGAAAGATCTTGCCGAAGCACTCGGCAAGGAAACCATCGACAGCTACAACAATTCAGATACCCGTGGCAATAGCCCAAGCTATGGCACCAACTATCAAAAACTCGGTCACGAACTTATGAGCCGGGATGAGTTGGCAGTTTTGGATGGCGGCAAGTGCATCCTGCAGCTTCGTGGTGTGCGCCCATTTTTGAGCGACAAGTACGACCTGACCCAGCACCCGAACTACAAGTACACCTCCGATTATGACCCCAAGAACGCCCTCGATATCGAGAAGTTCTTGAATCGAAAAGAAAAAATCCACCCGGATGATACCTTCATCATGGTGGATGCTGATTCACTCCCGCTCGCCTGATAAGACGAGCGGTTATTTTTTATCCATTGACCCAACAGGTACACCGGAAAATCAACCCTCGCCGTGGTTTTCGGCTTTTGCAAACGGATTTCAGGTGTGTGCAGGGTCGCTTTTTCAAAACAAGGGAGATTTTTCTATGGAATTCTTTAACAGCGCAGTGGACGTTCTGAAGACTCTGGTGGTTGCTCTAGGTGCCGGTCTGGGCGTGTGGGGTGCCGTCAACCTGATGGAGGGTTACGGCGGTGATAACCCCTCGGCCAAGAGTCAGGGTATGAAGCAGCTGATGGCTGGCGGCGGCGTTGCCCTGATCGGTATCACTCTGGTGCCCCTGCTGAGCGGTCTGTTCGGCTGATACAAACCCTCGTCTGATTCAATAAACACGTTTTGACCCAAAGGTACACCAGCAAATTAACTCTCACCGCAGCTTACGGCACTTTAACAAATGGATTTCAGGTGTGTGCAGGGTCGCTTTTTTCAAAACAAAGGAGATTTTTCTATGGAATTCTTTAACAGTGCAGTTGACGTTCTGAAGACTCTGGTTGTGGCACTGGGTGCCGGTCTGGGCGTGTGGGGTGCTGTGAACCTCATGGAAGGTTATGGCGGTGATAACCCCTCTGCCAAGAGCCAGGGCATGAAGCAGCTCATGGCTGGCGGCGGCGTTGCCCTCATCGGCATCACCCTGATTCCTCTGCTGAGCGGTCTGTTCGGCTGATCTTTTCCGGGCGGCGTCTGCCGCCCCGTACATATTTACTTGCAAGCATTTCCAGCCCCTCCGTGGCAAACGGATTTATTATTATAAAGGAAGCGCATTGCAAATCGAATATTCACCTTTATTCTGAAAGGACGGTGCTATTATGCAGATTCTGACTCACCTTATTTTTCTGCTCAACCTGCTCAAGACCCTTATCAACCATTTTTCTTGATAGGTGGTGGCACTGAGTGGAAACAGTTCTCAAAGCGATCTCCGATTGGATAAAGTCGCTGTTGACAGCGGCAATCATGTCCAATCTCTCCGGCCTGTTCGATGATGTGAACACCCAAGTGGGCGGCATCGCGCAGCAGGTCGGCACCAAACCATCCAGTTTTGAACCGCGCGTTTTTGCTATGATCGAGGCGTTGTCCCGCAATGTGGTGCTGCCCATTGCAGGCGTGATTTTGACCTTTATTGCCTGTTATGAGCTGATTCAGCTCACAACAGAGCACAACAACATGGCACAATTTGAGCCTGCATTGCTGATGAAATGGATCTTCAAAACTGCCATTTCGGTCTGGATGATCTCCAACACCTTCGATATCATCATGGCGGTGTTCGATGTGACGCAGCAGGTGGTGGCAAATTCCAGCGGCATCATCAGCGGCAACACACGGGTGAACGACATCGGGCTTTCCATGTTGCAATCCAGCATGATGCAGATGGACGTAGGACCCTTGTTCGGACTGTTCTTGCAGTCCTTCTTCATCGGTATCACCATGCGCATCCTGTCCATCGTGATTTTCGTCATCGTCTACGGAAGAATGATTGAAATCTACATGATGGTCAGTCTGGCTCCAGTGCCCATGGCAACATGGGGCAACCACGAGCAATCCCATGTTGGACAGAACTATCTCCGTTCTCTGTTTGCGCTGGGATTTCAGGGCTTCCTGATCCTGATCTGCGTGGCGATCTATGCCGTTCTGCTTCAGAATGTTGCCATATCCGGGGATGCCATCAACTCGATCTGGAGCATCGTGGGGTACACGGTGCTGCTATGCTTTACGCTGTTCAAGACTGGTTCCGTCGCCCGAAGCATTCTGGGCGCACACTAAGGAGGTGGAATTTTGGCAGCTTATATTTCCGTGCCGCGCGATTTCAGCAAGGTGAAGTCCAAAGTAGCCTTCAACCTGACCGCCCGGCAGCTTATCTGTTTTGGTGCAGCGGCAGTCGTAGGGGTGCCGCTGTTTTTTGTTCTGCGGGACACCGCTGGCAATTCCGGTGCTACCCTCGGCATGATGGCGGTCATGCTGCCCATGTTCTTTCTGGCCATGTATCAGAAGAACGGTCAGCCGGCTGAAAAGATCCTGCGGTACTACTTTCAGGCGCGCTTTGTTCGCCCGAAGGTGCGTCCGTACCAGACCCGCAATTACTATGCACTGCTTGTGAAGGGAGATGACGCCCATGATTCCGTTTCTGAAAAAGAATAAGGACGGCAGGAAGCCGCCCAAGTCCACGGTGCCCCGCACGGCACAGGAGAGCATTCCGTTCCAGCGGATGTTTGAAGACGGTACCTGCCGTGTCCGTCCCGGCTACTACACCCGCACCATCCAGTATCAGGATATCAACTATCAGTTGGCGCAGCAGGAGGACAAGACCGCCATCTTTGAGGAATGGTGCTCTTTTCTCAACTTTTTCGACAGCTCTATCCACTTTGAACTGTCTTTCGTGAATACCGCCACCGATTCCGCAGACTTTGAAAAGTCCATCCGCATCCCGTACCAGCAGGATGGCTTTGACGATGTGCGCGCCGAGTACAGCCAGATGTTGCGGCAGCAGCTTTCCAAGGGCAACAATGGTCTGACCAAGACCAAATTCCTGACCTACGGCATCGAGGGCGACAGCATGGAACAGGTCAAACCTCGGTTGGAGCACATCCAGAACGACCTGATGAACAACTTTCACAGGTTAGGCGTTCTGGCAAAGCCGCTGGACGGTACGGAGCGTCTGCGGCTGATGCATGGGATGCTGAACATGGATGGAGCCAACAAGTTCCACTTCAACTGGAAAGACCTTGTGCCCAGTGGTCTGTCCGTAAAGGATGCCATTGCCCCCACTGCGCTGGCGTTTAAGAACAGCCGTACCTTTCAGATGGGCGGCATCTTCGGGGCGGTCAGCTTCCTGAATATTACGGCTTCTGACCTGAGCGACCAGCTTTTGAAGGATTTCCTTGATATGGATTCCAGCCAGATCGTTACCATGCACATCCAGTCCGTTGACCAGAACAAGGCCATCAAAACCATCAAGCGCACCATCACGGAACTGGACCGCAGCAAAATCGAAGAGGTGCGCCCAGATAGGGCATTGTGTAGTGTAGCGTAAGGGACTACCCCGTAGGATAACGCGGGAAACAACCTGCCTAACCGAAAGGCGAAAGCTGAAACGGGAACAGAGCACGGCAGGAAAGCGGTAAGTCACTGAAAGACAGTATTGTGCGACTGAACCGCCATGTTAAGCGGATACGAGGATGAAGTTGGGTTTACTGATACGCAAGTTTCTAATTTCTGTTATTTTCAGGCGGAGGAAAATGTCTGAAACCTCTGTCATGAACGCGATGGATGATGCTCTTCCATCCATCGGTTATCTCAATGTTCATGGAATCTGTAGGAGAACCTATGGCAAGGAAACGAAAGCGCATACCGACAATCCGCATTTCCCTACACACAATGTTAACTGGGGATACCCTACACAGGAACGCCTGAAAAGGCTATGGCTGTAGAGCCTGAAAATCCTGCATGGGTACGGAACGCTCATAGTAGTCCGAGAGGGATAATGACCCTTACATGGCGAAGGAGCGTAGTTATTGTGTACTAAGATAGAACGTTGATTAGGGAGGAAAACCTCATTGCAACCAACAACCGAAATTTTAGAAAGAATCAGCAAAGACTCATTAACCCATAAGGAAGAAGTATTTACTAGATTGTATCGCTATCTGCTGCGCCCAGATATTTACTATCAGGCATACCAGCGTCTGTACACGAACAAGGGTGCATCGACAAAAGGTATCAATCAAGACACAGCAGACGGTTTCAGCGAAGCTAAGATTGAAAAAATCATTCAGTCCTTGGCAGATGAAACCTATCAGCCCACGCCAGTACGACGAACTTATATTGCAAAGAAAAGCAATCCGAAGAAGAAGCGTCCATTAGGTATTCCGACCTTTACGGACAAATTGGTTCAAGAAGCACTCCGTATGATATTGGAAGCAATTTATGAACCGCTCTTTCTGGACTGCTCGCATGGATTCCGCCCGAAAAGAAGCTGTCACACCGCATTAGACAAATTGAAGTACCAATTTGGTGGTGTGCGTTGGTTTGTTGAGGGGGATATTAAAGGGTGCTTTGACAATATAAATCACGATGCACTGGTTGGATTTATCGGCAGCAAGGTCAAAGATGCACGCATCGTAAAACTGGTCTACAAATTTCTAAAAGCAGGATATTTGGAAGATTGGGTTTACCACAAAACCTACAGCGGCACACCGCAAGGCGGTATTCTTTCACCGTTGCTGGCAAACATCTATCTGCACGAACTTGATAAATTCGTCATGCAGCTAAAAGACGAATTTGACACTCCTGAAAAAGGGAAAATCACCCCGGAATACCGTGAACTGCACAATAGAATCAAAAATCTTTGCTACCACATCGACAGAAAGAATGGAGTAGAAAGAGAAAGCATGATTGCAGAGTGTAAAACACTCCGCAAACAACTTTTGAAAACTCCTTGCACAGCACAGACGGATAAAAAGCTCAAATATATCCGCTATGCAGATGATTTTATTATTGGTGTAAAGGGCAGTAAAGAGGATTGCCAGTGGATTAAGAGCAAACTCTCTGAGTTTATTGGGCAAACACTCAAGATGGAACTCAGCGAAGAAAAGACACTTATTACCCACAGCAGTGAATGTGCCCGGTTCTTAGGTTTTGATGTTCGTGTCAGAAGATGTGAGAAAGTAAAGCGGAACAAGAAAGGCACAAAAGCGAGAACTCTCAACAACCATGTTGAACTGCTAGTGCCATTCGATGACAAAATCCACAACTTTATTTTCTCAAAGGGTATAGCGATACAGAAAAAGGACGGAAAGCTATTTCCCGTTCACAGAAATTCCCTGCTACGGCTGACAGACCTTGAGATAGTCACAGTTTACAACGATGAGTTGAGAGGTATTTGTAATTATTACGGAATAGCCAGCAACTTCTGTAAACTGAAATATCTGTCTTACCTTATGGAATACAGCTGCCTAAAAACGCTTGCAGCAAAACACAAAAGCAAAATCTCAAAAGTTGTTGCTATGTATAAAGACGGAACTGGCGAATGGGGTATCCCCTATGAAACGAAAAAGAAAGCCAAGCGCCGCTATTTCGCCAACTATATGGACTGTAAAGATGCGAAAATTTCAACAGACTGCATTAGCAATGCCGCAATTATTTATGGTCAGTCGGTAACACCGCTTGAGAAGCGTTTGAAAGCAAGAATTTGTGAACTCTGTGGCACAACGGAAAGCGAACGTTACGAAATCCACCATATCAATAAACTGAAAAACCTTAAAGGAAAAGAACCGTGGGAAATCGCAATGTTAGCAAAACGGCGAAAGACACTTGTAGTGTGTGAGCATTGCCACCATCTAATTCACAATCAATGAGTTTTTCTGACCGAACAATGACAGAGCCGTATACTTCGAGAGAGGTAAGTACGGTTCCCGGAGAGGGTGATGCAAACCTGCTATTGCAAGATAGTAAGGCGGCAGCTCCCTACTCCACCAGAAAAAAGCCGTCCGCGCCGGATACGACATGGACGTGCTGCCGTCCGATTTAGCAACCTACGGCAGAGATGCCAAGGCACTTTTGAAGGAATTGCAGAGCCAGAACGAGAGAATGTTTCTGGTGACATTCCTTGTTCTGAACACCGGCAAAACCGAGCAGGAACTGGAAACCAACGTGTTTCAGGCGGTCAGCATTGCCCAGAAGCACAACTGCGAATTATGCCGCCTTGATTTTCAGCAGGAGCAGGGGCTGATGAGCAGCCTGCCACTGGCAGACTGTCAGATTGAGATCCAGCGTGGTCTGACCACCAGCAGCACGGCAATCTTTGTGCCGTTTACCACACAGGAGCTGTTCGACAACGGCAAGGAAAGCCTGTATTATGGCTTGAACGCCCTGTCCAACAACCTGATTATGGTTGACCGCAAAAAGCTGAAGAACCCCAACGGTCTGATTTTGGGCACTCCCGGTTCCGGTAAATCCTTCAGTGCAAAGCGTGAGATCTGCAATGCGTTCCTCGTGACAGACGATGATATTATCATCTGCGACCCAGAATGTGAGGTGCGACACGAAGTCGCGTAATGTATTGTGTATAAACACTGCTCTATCCATTTGGAGTAACCCTACTGTGACCTGCACTGGTCAAAAGCCGGCGTTGGGAAGCTCACAGGACAATATGGGAAATCTGCCAGCCTAAAGCGGATGTACTGTTAGGGTAAAGAATGCTATGTCGAACGTAATGTGAATCATCGTAAGGATCGTTACAGGGAATAGGTGAAATAAGGCTGATACACCTACACCAAAAGGTGCTGGAGGTGGCCAAGGGGCCTTTCGCTACCCCGAAGCAAATGGACACAAATCCTCCCGGTTCAAAGATGGCGGCTAAGGCATTCGAGAATTATGCATTACGTGGAACGTGGAAAACCCTATGCGTTCCTTGAACAAAGGTATCGACCTCGCAAGAGGAAGAAATGGCGCAGAGGGTATGAGATGGAATAAAAAGCGAAAGGTTCACTGTAACGGTGAGCATAGGGGTTCAAAATTTGCCCTGACCTGAAAGGGTGCTGACTTATTCCGGGTATTTCATGGCAAGATTGGAGGTATTCCTGTGAACGATAAGTATTCAACGACGGAAGGTAAAACTTCTGAGAAGCTGTCGGACGAAGCTATGTTGAGTGCCCAATGGAAAAACATTGACTGGCATAAGGCAGAGCGGGAAGTCAACAGGCTACAAATCAGGATTGTCAAGGCAACTCAGCAAAAAGACTACAACGCAGTAAAACGACTTCAGTATCTTCTGACACATTCCTTTTACGCCAAAGCACTGGCTGTCAAGCGTGTCGTAACCAACGACGGGCGCAGAACTCCCGGTGTGGATGGTGTTCTCTGGAACACTCCGGCGAAGAAAATGGCAGCGGCTCTATCGCTGACAGATAAAAGGTATCGTGCACGTCCTCTCCGTAGAGTGTATATCGAAAAGAAGGACAAGAAGAAAAAACGTCCGTTGGGGATTCCCACGATGTATGACCGCGCAATGCAGGCTCTTTATGCTTTGGCACTGGAGCCGGTGGCGGAAACAACAGCAGATGGGAAATCCTTTGGTTTCCGAAAAGGAAGATGCGCACAGGATGCCTGCGAATATCTGTTCAATGCACTGTCGCGCAAGCACATTTCTCCGAAGTGGGTTTTGGAGGGTGACATCAAAGGTTGCTTCGACAATATCAGCCATGATTGGCTTCTGGCGAACATCCCCATGGACAAGAACATTTTGAAGCAGTTCTTAAAGGCGGGATTTATCTATCAGCGCGAACTCTTTCCTACCGAGGAAGGAACTCCGCAAGGTGGTATTATCTCCCCCATTCTGGCGAACATGACGCTGGATGGTATCGAGAAGAAGCTGGTCGAACGCTTTCACACGAACGCGCTCGGTAAGGTCGATTCAAGATTTAAGAATGCCCACAAAGTAAACTTCGTCCGCTATGCAGACGATTTTGTGGTCACAGCGGCAACACCTGAACTGGCTCTTGAAGCAAAGGAGCTGATTCGAGAGTTTCTCGCTGAACGCGGATTGGAACTTTCTGATGAAAAGACCGTTGTCACCAACATTGACGATGGTTTCGACTTCCTCGGCTGGAACTTCAGAAAGTATAACGAAAAGCTGATTATCAAGCCTTCCAAAAAGGCGGTTAAGGCTATCGTTTCCAATATCTCTGACACGATTCTCCGCAGAGGAAAAGCGTGGCAGCAAGATGTTCTGATTATGAAGTTGAATGAACAAATTCGAGGTTGGACTAATTACCACCAGTCCGTATGCGCAAGTGATGCGTTCGCGCATCTGGACTATGTCCTGTACGAACTGCTGTGGCGATGGGCTAAAAGACGGCACCCAAAGAAGAACAAGTGGTGGGTTTCCACGAGATACTGGCATCGTGTCGGTAATCGGAACTGGGTGTTCTCTACGGAAAACAAGGAGCTGATACGGGTGGACAGCACAGCCATTGTGCGACATACCAAGATAAAAGCTACTGCAAATCCGTTCCTCGATGAGGCGTATTTCCAAAAAAGGAAATTCGATAAAGGAATGCACCGGCTGACTGGAAAATTCAAGATGATTTGGAAAAACCAGAACGGACTGTGCTACCACTGCGGAATGCCGATGGATGTAACGGAAGAAAGAGAAATCTTCTACCTTGCACCAAAGGCAAAGGCTGGCATGGAAGATGTTCGCAATATGCGCTACGTTCATTGCACCTGTCAGCGTATTTATGCTGAGAACCGCTTGAAGAAGTGATGAAATGCTTGAGCCGTATGACGGGAAACTGTCACGTACGGTTCTTAGGCGGGAAGGCGGTGGTAACACCGCTGACCCAGCCGATTACGCTCCGCTGGTGGAGCGTCTGCATGGGCAGGTCATCCACATCAGCCCTGCCAGCACCCAGTATATCAACCCTATGGACATCAACAGCAACTATTCGGAAGAGGATAACCCGTTGGCTTTGAAAGCCGACTTTGTACTGTCCCTGTGCGAACTGGTGGTGGGCGGCAAGGAGGGCTTGCAGCCAGTGGAAAAGACGGTCATTGACCGCTGCGTCCATGTGATCTATCGCAAGTATTTCGAGAATCCCACCCCGGAAAATATGCCGCTGTTGGAAGATCTGTACAACGCCCTGCTGACGCAAGACGAACCGGAAGCCCGCCATGTGGCGGCTGCGCTGGAAATCTACGTTAAGGGCAGTCTGAACATTTTTAACCACCACACCAACGTGGATATCAATAACCGCATCGTCTGTTTTGACATCAAGCAGCTGGGCAAGCAGCTCAAAAAGCTGGGTATGCTCATCGTGCAGGATGCCGTATGGGGGCGTGTGACCGCCAACCGCAGTGCCGGAAAATCCACCCGGTACTATGCAGACGAGTTCCATTTGCTCTTGAAGGAAGAGCAGACTGCTGCTTATTCCGTGGAGATTTGGAAGCGTTTCCGTAAGTGGGGCGGCATTCCGACAGCCCTGACGCAGAACGTCAAAGATTTGCTGGCAAGCCCTGAAGTATCGAACATTTTCGAGAACTCGGACTTTGTGTATATGCTCAATCAGGCCAACGGAGACCGGCAAATCCTCGCAAAGCAGCTCAATATCTCTCCCCATCAGCTTTCCTATGTGACCCACTCCGGCGAAGGTGAAGGGCTGCTGTTTTTCGGTAACGTGATCCTGCCCTTTGTTGACCACTTCCCGAAAGACCTTGAACTCTACCGCATCCTCACGACCCGCCTTTCCGAAGTTGCGGAGGCTCAAAAGCATGAGTGAGAAACAGCCAAAGCTGAAATTTGAGGAAGACAAAGAGCGCATGGCCACGCGCTCTCCTCCGAAAAAGTCCAAAGTGGAGCAGTCTAAGCCCAAAAAGCAGAAACTGAAGCAGGATGCAGACAAGGCAGCGGAAAAGGCGCAGCACCTGCGTTTTGGCAAAGCCGAGATCACCCCGGATGAAGCATCCCGCATGACAAAGCAGCAGAAACGTGCTATGTATGCCGCTGCTGCCGCCCGGTCTGCGGTGCATCGGGAGGTTGACCAGTACGAGGACGATAATGTTGGCGCACAGGCTTTAAGCGAGGGTGAAAAGACAGCAGGAAATGTCCGGGATATTTCCAAGAGCATCTATGCCCGGAAGCTGAAAAAGAAAGCCAAGATGCAGGGCAAGAAGGGTGCCAAAACCGCAAAATCTTCCCCGCAGAAGCCGACTGCGGCACAAGATGCAGGCGCATCCTGCACCGGCGAGGGCGGCTCCAACTGGCTCTCCCGATGGCGGCAGAAACAGGACATCCGGCAGAGTTACTATGCCGCCGCCCATTCGGGCACAGCGGCGCAGACCGCAGGCGGCAAAGCGGCATCCAATGGCACCACTGCTGCAAAGTCCAGCATGGAGCAGGTCATCGACAAAGGAAGATCGGTGGTCAGCACCGCAGTCAACGGCATTGCCAATTTTGCAAAAAGCAACGCGCACGTTCTTTTGATCGTGGGCGTTTTTCTTTTGCTCCTGCTGCTGGTCATGTCAGCGTTTTCGTCCTGTTCCATTCTGTTTTCCGGCACCACGCAGGTATCTGGGCAGACCATTTACACCGCAGAGGACCGGGACATCCGGGGAGCCGAAACCGACTACAAGAAGCTGGAAAAGGAACTGGATAAGAAAATCAAGCGTACCCCCACCGACCACCCCGGCTATGACGAATACCGATACCATCTGGATGCTATTGAGCACGATCCTTGGCAGCTCACTTCGTTCCTGACTACTCTCTACGACGACTACACCCGCAGCGAGGTGCAGGCAAAACTCAAGGAGACGTTTGCCAAGCAATACAAGCTGACCACATGGGTGGAAGTCCAGACCCGGTACCGCACGGTAGTGATGATCGACATTTTTACTGGCATCCCCTACACCGTGCAAGTCCCCTATGAGTATCGAATTTTTCACACAAAGCTGGTGAATAAAGGGCTGGAAGTGGTTATCCGGGAGGAACTGGACAACGACCAGTGGAAACGGTACGAAATTTTTCAAGATACCTTGGGTGGCAGACCCTACCTGTTTAACGGCGGTCTGCCGCCCGGTGGCTCCGATGGCTCTGGCGCGCCGGGCATTGATTATCAGGTTCCAGCGGAAGCCCTGACGGATGAGGAATTTGCCGCCATCTACAAGGAAGCCCAAAAGTATGTGGGTACGCCCTATGTGTGGGGCGGCTCTACCCCGGAAACTGGCTTTGACTGTTCAGGCTACGTTTGTTGGGTCTACAACCAGAACGGGTATAACGTGGGCAGGACGACCGCCAACGGCCTGTGGAACAAGAGCCAGCACATTAGCGAGGCAGAAGCAAAGCCCGGTGACCTTGTTTTCTTCGAGGGAACCTACGACACTCCGGGAAAAAGTCATGTGGGCATCGTGCGTCCAGTAAGGACGATAGTAGAAGTAGAGAAAGGAGGCTGTGGCTAAGGTACTACCCCGCAAAGCAACGCGGGAATCCACCTGCTTTACCGAAAGTCGAAAGATGTACGGGAAAAGAGCACGGCAGGAAAGCGGTAAGTTGCCTAAAGACAATCGGGCACGACTGAACCGCAAGGATAAGTGAATATAAGGATAAAACTGAATTGTTTAAGGTGAGTTCCAAGCCCTTGTTACGTGTGGGCAAAGGAAAATTGTCTGAAACCTTTGGCGCAGGGACCATAGGAAATAAATGCCTTCCTATGGGTTGCTAATCCCCTGTGCGGCACGTCGGAGAACCGATAGTAACGGAACAAAAGCATATCCGATAATTCACATTGACCTACTACTATCGTCAACTGGAGATTGTCTAAACCGGAACGCTTGAAAAAGCTATGTGTAATGCAGCAATGTGATAAATTTCAAAGCTATGCTAGAAAGATGACACTGAAAATCCGGCATGACAACGGAGCTTCTGTAGTAGTCCGAGAATCCTGAATTGACAGGAAAAGCCGTAAAATCGGATGCGGGAAAGCCGCTCACATGGCGAAGAGAAGCAGTTTTTTTGCGCATTAAAATCAGAAATTGATTAGAGAGGAAAGCCTCAATGAAATCAACAATGGAGATTTTAACAAAATTACAAGAGAATTCCCAAAAGAACCACGATGAAATTTTCACACGACTGTACCGCTATCTTTTGAGGCCAGATATTTACTTCATCGCCTACCAGCATCTTTACTCCAATAAGGGTGCAGGAACGAAGGGTGTGAATGATGATACGGCTGATGGATTTAGCGAGCAGTATGTGACAGCCATCATTGAAGCATTGAGAACAGGGTCATATGAACCCAAGCCGGTACGCAGAACCTATATTCAAAAGAAGAACGGTAAGCTGCGCCCGTTGGGACTTCCTGTATTCGCTGACAAGCTGGTGCAAGAAGCTATCCGTATGATTCTGGAAGCCATCTACGAGCCGATTTTCTCTATCTATTCCCACGGCTTTCGACCGGGCAGAAGCTGCCACACGGCACTTGCCATGATCAAGCATGAGTTTACCGGAGCAAAGTGGTTCATTGAGGGCGACATTAAGGGATGTTTCGATAACATCGACCATCCCACGCTGATTGGTGTGCTGAACCGAAAAATCAAGGACGCTCGTTTTCTGAACCTGATTCGTATGTTTCTGAAAGCCGGCTATATGGAAGACTGGAATTTCCATGAAACCTATAGCGGATGCCCGCAGGGTGGAATCATCTCCCCGATTCTTGCAAACATTTATCTGAACGAACTGGACAGGTATATTACGCAGCTGAAGAAGGAATTTGACCACGGATACAATCCGAGAAACTTTACGGAAGAATACAACACGATACGGCACAAACGAGATGCACTGCATGAGAAAATCAAGAAAGCTGAAGGGACAATGCGGGAGCAGCTCATTGCTCAGCACAAGCAACTGACAAAACAGTTGTTTCGGACACCTGCAAAAGCGTGTACCGATAAGCGATTGAAATATGTTCGCTATGCAGATGACTTTCTGATTGCAATCAATGGGACAAGAGAGGAATGCGAGGAAATTAAGGCAAAACTCACGGATTTTGTCCGGGACACTTTGAAAATGGAGTTGAGCCAAGAAAAGACCCTTATCACTCACAGTAACACTCCTGCCCGATTCCTTGGTTTTGATGTTCGGGTGCGCAGAGATTCCAGCGTTAAACGCTCTGGAAAACGAAAAATGCGCACTATGAACAACAAAGTGGAACTCAATATTCCACTGAAAGATAAGGTGGAGACCTATTTACTGTCCCATAGCATCGCTAAAAGGGATGGTAAGAGGTTGATTCCTATTCATCGCCCAATTCTGCTGAACCGCACGGATTTGGAAATCGTAATGATTTATAATGCGGAACTCCGAGGACTCTGTAACTATTATGCCATTGCAAGCAACTTCAACAAGCTCGTTTACTTTGGTTATCTGATGGAATACAGCTGTCTGAAAACACTCGCAAACAAGCATCGCTCCCGAATTGCTAAGGTTCGTTATGAATACAGAGATGGGACTGGCGCATGGGGTGTTCCGTATGAAACCAAAAAGGGAAAACGCCGTATGATGTTCGCTAAGTACAGCGATTGCAAAGGCAAAGATTTGACGGAAAAAGTGCCCGATTTGGCGTATCGCTATTCGCACAACACAACATCCTTCGAGGAACGTCTGAAGGCCAAAGTCTGTGAAGTCTGCGGCTGTACAGACAGCGATAGCTACGAAATCCACCATGTAAACAAGGTCAAAAACCTGAAAGGTAAAGCTGATTGGGAAAAAGTCATGCTGGCAAAGAGGCGCAAGACAATCGTTGTGTGCCACAAATGCCACATGAGAATTCATCATGGAACTAAAACGGAATAACTTTTGAAATGGAGCAAAAAATGGGGAGCCGTGTGCGTTGAGAGGCGCAAGCACGGTTCTGGGAGAGGTCTGTGCAAACCTGTCGTAGAAATACGATAAGGCGGCACTTTCCTACTCTACTACCTTGGCAACGGCATGATGGTCAGCGCTGGAGACCCCATAAAGTATGCCGATATTCATTCGTCCTACTGGCAGAAATATCTGTCCGGTTTTGGGCGACTCTCAAAATGATTGGAGGAAGAAATGAGCGAAAAACTCGATAAGCTGCGCGCTTCTCTGGAAAAAGAGAAGGAACGGCGCATCAAGATCAACAACCGCATCGAAAGTCTTGAGCGGCGGATTCAGGAAGCGGAAGCCGCCGAAGTGAACGAGATGGTTCGGACGGCAAAGGTCACGCCGGAACAGCTGGCTGCGCTGCTGCGGCAGTCTGCAAACACTACCCCGAACCCGGCTGCGCTGTCCGCAGTTGGTGCAACATTCAACAAGGAGGATTCTGATAATGAAGATGATGAATAAGGTTTGTGCGCTGGTGCTGTCGGTGGCACTGTGCGCTGGCATGGCTGCTCCTGCTTTTGCCTATGGCGGTGAGCCTGTGGAGGAAGTGGAACAGCCCGTCCTGACTTCTACCACCGAAGAGGAAGAGGCTGTCACCGTGACCGATGAGGAATCCGGTGCCCTGACCCCGGAGGGCAACCTGACGCTGGTGGACGACTACCACACCAACTATTCTGATGGCAGCGGTCAGCAGTTTATCACGCTGGTGTCGAAGTCGGGTGCGACTTTCTATCTGGTGATAGACCGCAACGCCAAAGGGCAGCAGACCGTCCACTTTATGAATCTGGTGGACGAAGCGGACCTTTTGACACTGATGGAAGAGGATGCCGCCGATGCCTACACCGCTGAAAAAGAAGCAGCGGCGCAGGCG
>ERZ780195.1939-NODE-1939-length-15220-cov-11.694296_pt1 | contig 15220 bp, 13 predicted proteins | sample MGYA00511017_ERZ780195 | MGnify/ENA primary metagenome ERZ780195 (study PRJEB29588, sample SAMEA2159974) | human gut metagenome | biome: human gut; feature: human-associated habitat; material: faeces | place: Denmark | collected 2008/2010 ...
ATGAGTTAGAAGAAATTAAAAATAAATTTAGTAATATAGGTGACTATTACATAATAAAAAATAAGAAGGAATAAACTATTCCTTCACTTCAACATAATCACCAGAATCTAAGTAAATAATTCCTTTTTTACCTTCCAAACCTGAATATATACTATTATATTTATTTATCTTTGTTATTTTAGGTAATGTTATATATACTAGATTACCATCATTCATTTTTAAAGAAAATCTTTCACTATCTACTTCATTAGGTACATAACTAATTTCCGATATCTTAAGTAATACATCATTATCTACTAATGAGAACTTTTTAATAAATTTTTCTTTTCGTTATTACTGCATACAATAATTGTGTTATTTTTTATTTCTAATATATCCATAAAATAAGTATAGCATAAAAAAATTGATAAAACTACCTAGTCTTACCAAAATTTCTTTCTAAAAATGTATCATAATTTAATTTTTTATTATTTAATTTTTTTAATTTTTCATAAAGTGCTGAATATTTAGTATCCTCTAAATGTCTTTCATAAAATGCAAGTTCCTCATTAGAATTACTAAATGAAATAGCAAACATTTCATTCCCAAAAACACATTAGAATATGCCTCTTTATTTTCTGACAAAATTACATCAATAAAATAAATTCTTCCATCTTTTAAATATTTTTCTAGTATATTCGGAGTTTTCTCAGTAATAATAGTTTTACATGTTTTTTCAAATACCAAGGTTTTTCCATTTGAAATTGAATGCATTCTTTTTGTACCAAAACCAATTAGTGATAAATCATAATCACTCAAGGAAATAATATAATTTTTTATATTTTTAATTTGTTTTATTAAATCTTGATTTGTTATTCTATACTTCTCCATAAAATCATAACTTAAATTTTTTTGTAAAGCCTCAATTATATTTTTATTCGCAAAAAAATTTTTATATTCTGGAAACTGAACTTCCACCATTGACTGTTTTTCTTTTGTTAAGTTAGAAAACAAAAAATAAGTATCAAGTACATCTTTAACTTGAGATGCATACTTTATCGAAGAAGATTTAAAATCACCGTTGTAATGTGGAATATATAAATCACAATTAATATTATCATCTATATGTTCAACAATCACCTCACTAAAATTTAATCTTTCATAATCAAATAAACTTATATTTTTTATTAACAATTTATTTAATTCCAATAGTGGATAATCATAACCAAAAGTTTTTTTAAACTCACTTTTAAAAAGATTAAAATCAGTTGATTTAAAAGTTTTAATAAATTCTACATTTTTATTATATTCATTTAAAAGTATTTGCTTACCTTCATTACTTAAAAAGAATTTAGCAATATTTTGAGCAGGTTTATCATCATGAGTTAATGTTACATAAAAACTCGTTAATGAAGAAGTTTCACTTGTTAAGCCAAGTAAATGAGCAATATTATCTTCCCTTATTTCTAGTACTTCGTAAATATCATGATGCAAACTTTCACTAGGAAGTTTAATATATAAAGTTTTATTTGCAAAGTTATTTTGACACATATTATAATTACGTTCAATTATATCTAATAAATACATAAGTTCTTCTTGAGAAAAAAGATTTTTCTCTTTAGGTATTTCTCTATTTTCTGTCATTTTATTCATTATACTATTTGGAACAACTAATGGTTTTTCACTATCTTTACCATTTATAAAATTTATAAAAAATTCATAATTTTCTGAAAGTAGTATATGCATCCTCGAAGATAATTTACCCTCCATATCTAAATCAATAAGATTAGTAATAAAGCCTATTCTTGAACTATTATCTTTAAAAGTTTCATCAAACGTTCCCAAAATAAATCCTTCAGCTTTTGCATTAGAATAAAAATCTTTTAACTTATCATAAAATGCAACACTTTGCTTAGTTACATCACTTTCATACGCTATCATAAATACCTCTTATTATAAGTTTATCACATTATAGTATTTTTATAAATATTATATTTAATATAAATAGTAAACAAATCTATTTATTTTCATTAATCATTTCATAATGATAAACAATATCTCTATCATAATAGACTATTTTACCACTTGGAAGTAAAAGCATCCTTGAAATACCAAGGTTATCAACAAAATCAAGGTTATGAGAAACCACAAGCATTGTACCTTCATAAGTTTTAAAAGTATCCGCAATAATAACTTGTGTCATCGGATCTAAATGGTTTGTAGGTTCATCAAGTAAAAGTGTATTTGCTCCCTTTAAAGCAACTTTTGCAAGGGCAACTCTTGATCTTTCACCAGGAGATAAAACCTCAACTTTTTTATAAATATCATCCCCAGAAAATAAAAAACTTCCAAGTATTTTTCTTATTTCAAAATCTCTTAGATTAAACTCTGTAAAATTATCTAATATTGATTTACTATTATCAAGTATCTCGTGTTCTTGAGCATAATAAGAAATTGTAGTTTTATCATTAATTATAATATTTCCCTCGGTTGGAGTAAGAAGCCCCATAATAAGTTTTAATAAAGTAGTTTTACCAATACCGTTTTCCCCAACTACTAAAAGTTTTTCTCCCCTAGTTAAATCAAATGTTAAATTTTGATATAGAAGATTATCTTTTGTATAGCCAAATGTTAGATTTTCAACTTTTAAGGGTGTTAAATAACTTTTTTCATTTATTTTAATATTAAATCTTGTATATTTATTAGCCTTTTCAAGTACCACTTTTTCTTTTTGGAGTTTCTCTAATTTTTTAATTCTATCTTTAGCAATATTTGCTTTCTTTTCATTACCACGAATATATTTATTAATTATACCTTTTAACTTTTCTTCCTCTTTTACTTGTTTTTCATAAAGTCTTTCTTTTGCTTTATCTTTTTCATTTTTAATCTTTAGATATTTTTCATAATTTCCATTATAAAGAAAAACGTTTTTCTTTATTTTATCTACATATAAAGTTTTTGTTGTAACGTTATTTAAAAAATCTATGTCATGAGAAATTACAAGTACAAGTCCATGATAATTTTTTATAGTATTTTCAATATAATCTTTTGTATCTAAATCAAGATGGTTTGTAGGTTCATCAAGTAAAAGAATTTCTGGCTTTGAATAAAGTAGTCTTGCAAATGCTACTTTTGATTTTTGTCCACCAGAAATATTTTTAAGTTTTAAATCAAGTAGTTTTTCAGAAATATTCATACCCTCGATTATTTTAAGAAGTATGCTTTCTGCATTATATTCATCATAATACTCTAATTTATTTTGATTTTTAGTAATCTTTTTAAAAAGATAATTTAATTTTTTATCATCTTTTTCTACTGCTATTTGTTCATATAAGGAAGTTATATTATCCTTTAGTTTTTGAATTGGTCTTCCTAAAAGTAAATATTCAAAAACAGTTATATCATCATTTGGTATTTCATCAGTAATTACCTGGGGAAGATATCCTATTAAATCTCTATTTTTTACAGTTATTTTCCCAGAGTCTGGCGAAATATTTCCAAGTATTAAATTAAATAAGGTTGATTTACCTGCACCATTTACTCCAACTATGCCAATTTTATCATCATCATTAAAATGAACAGATACATCATTAAATATCTCCTGAAGTCCAAATGACATATATAAATGTTCTATATTCATACTTTTACCTCTTTTGCAAATAGATTATATTAAAAAAAGTGATTTAAGTCAATAAACCACTAATCCATAATTAAATGTTCAAGTAATTTTTCATCATTAAGAGTTACACTGATTTTCTCATATATTTCTCTTTTTATAGCGTCAAAAATAGTTTCACCAAATTTAACCCTTCCCAAATTAATCTTTAAAATGACCAAACATTGCTCTTTTTTCATATTTTTCATTTAATAAATCTAGTGAATTTATAATATTTTGAACAGAGCATTTTTCATATAAATCATCAGGTACTTTTAAATCCCCTTTATCAGAAGTTATATATATTGCAAGAGGATTTTTAAGACCAATAGCATAAGAAAGTTGAACAAGAACATATTCTAAATTATCATTATTTTTTAAAATATCTTTTGCAATAACTCTAGCCATATAAGCACCAGACCTATCAACTTTACTTGGGTCTTTACCAGAAAAAGCACCTCCGCCTACTGGAGCAAAACCTTGATAAGAATCCACTACAATCTTTCTTCCAGTAAGACCTGCATCTCCAGTAAAACCACCTATTAAAAATTTACCTGTTGGATTTAAAATAAATTTTTCAACTTCAATATTATATTCATTACATATACTTTTACAAGTATCAATTAATATTTCATCTGTTTTATCTCTTTCTTCTTCAGTATTTTGATAACAAATTACAAAGTCTTTTATTTTAACTAATTTATTATTTTCATAATAACCAGTTATTTGAGCTTTACCATCTGGTAAAAATCTTTTATCTTTTTTTCTAAGTTCATCATAAAAAATAGAAAGTTTCTGAAGTATTACCATAGAGGTAGGCAGATACTCTTTAGTATCACGGCATGCATAACCAAACATCATACCATTATCACCAGCACCATGAACTTTATCATTTGTTCCTAGCGCTATATCAATACTTTGAACACCAAGATTATTAATTATTTCATAATTTTCATCATAGCCAACATCATTTAAAACTTTTTTTACTATACTTGAAACATTTACTTTTGCACTACTTGTAACTTCACCAGTTACAAATATTTTACCTTTTCCTCCCATTACTTCAATTCCACATCGTGAGGATTTATCTTCACTTAAATATGCATCTAAAAGTGCATCACTTATTTGGTCACATACTTTATCTGGGTGACCACGAAATACTATTTCGTTACTAAAAATTTTCATTTATACTCCTTTTCTTTTTTCATCTTAAAAGAAAATGCTTAATAAAACTTTCCTCCTTTCATAAAAAAACATCCAAGATAACAATATCTTGAATGATAAAGTTATCTTATAGCTCTAGCATTACCACCTAATTTAATAGGTTGGTGTGACTTCAACGGGCTAGTCCCTCCATCACTCTTTATAAGATGCAATTAAATTATAACACTTTGTTTTAGTTAAGTCCAACTTTTTTCTTCATTTGGTTCATTTTTTCATAAGCAAGTTTTCTAGACTTTTCTTTACCTTTACTTAATATTTCTTCGAGTTTACCAGAACTTATAATATGATTATATTTTTCTTGAATATCACTAATCATCTGTGATGTTAATGAAGCAACATACTTTTTAAAATTACCATAACCAGCTGTTTTATATTCATTTGCAATATCCTCTGTAGTTCTTTTAGAAATAACACTTGCAATATTAAGTAAATTTGAAATACCTGGTTTATTTTCTTCATCAAAATAAACTAAATTTTCACTATCTGTAGTTGCTCCCATAATCTTTTTAGTAACCATTTCTGGGCTATCGAATAAAGATATAACACCATTTGGATTTGTTTCAGACTTACTCATTTTTTTGATAGGATCTTTTAAATCTTTAATCTTAACTCCCTCTTTACTAATTAAAGGCTGTGGAAGTTTAAAAGTTTGGCCATATTTATTATTAAATCTTTCTGCTATATCACGGGCAATTTCAACATGTTGTTTTTGGTCAATACCTACTGGGACAAAATCAGAATCACAATACAAAATATCTGCGGCCATTAAAATTGGATATGTTAAAAGTCCCACAGTAAAGTTTTCTTTGCCTTTAGATTTTTCTTTAAATTGAATCATCCTTGAGGCTTCTCCATAATAAGTGTTGCACTCTAAAATCCATGAAATCATTGGAATATATTCATTATCTGATTGAATATAAACAACTACTTTCTCTGGATCAATTCCACATGCGATATACATTGCAATAAACTTTTTAATTCTATCTCTTAAAGTATTTGGATCTTGATATTCAGTAAGTGCATGAAGATCTGCTACAAAAAGATAGACTTCATTATTTTCATCATTAGAAAGCTCAACCATTTGTGATATTGCTCCAATATAATTGCCTAAAGTAAGTTCTCCTGTTGGTTTTAATCCTGTTAATATTCTTTTTTTCATTTTTATCCCTCTTTCTTAAAAAAAATCTTATCCTCAACAGTTAGGATAAGATTTAAGTTCTTATTAATGCCACCTAAAAAGTGCAATTCATGTACAATTATACATGCTACTTTGTTAACGAAGTTAAGTACTCCGTGCTAGCCTACTACTATTTCGGTAGCCTCTTGAAAGCCCATTTCGTATATTACCCATTTATAACTTTCCACCATCAGTTACTCTCTTTAAAACAAATAATATCTACTTTTCTTTCTCATTGATTTACAAATTAATTGTATAACTATATTTTTTCTTTGTCAATAGATAAAAATTTATATTATAATTCAAATTGAGAATTATAAAGTTTAGCATAAAAGCCATCTTTTTTCATAAGTTCATCGTGAGAACCTTGTTCTATAATATTACCCTCATTCATAACAAGTATTAAATCTGCATTTTTTATTGTTGAAAGTCTGTGGGCAATTATAAATGAGGTTTTATTCTCCATTAATTTATCCATAGCTTTTTGCACAAGTTCTTCGGTTCTTGTATCAACATTTGAAGTCGCTTCATCAAGTATTAAAAGAGGCGCTTTTTCACACATACCTCTTGCAATAGTAAGAAGTTGTTTTTGTCCTGCAGAAATATTATCATTTTCAGATATTACTGTATCATAATTATTTGGAAGTGTTTTAATAAAATGATCTAGTCCAATATATTTACATACACTTTCAATTTCTTTATCAGTAATTTTGGAATTATTATATCTAATATTATCTTTAACAGTTCCTTCGAAAAGCCATGTATCTTGAAGTACCATTGTAAATAAACTATGAACATTTTCTCGTGTTAAATCAGAAATACTTTTACCATCAATAGTTATATCACCATCATGAATATCGTAAAACTTCATAAGTAAATTAACCATTGTAGTTTTACCAGCACCAGTTGGACCAACAATTGCAATCTTTTGGCCTGATTTTACATCTGCAGAGAAATTTTTAATAATTGTTTTGCCATTATCATCATATTTAAATGATACATTTTTAAACTCTATATTACCTTTTACATCATTTTTAAGAAGCTTATCTTTATTTTCTTCTTTAGACATTTCCTCTTCATCTAAAAATTCAAATACTCTTTCTGAAGAAGCTAAAGCTGACTGAATAAAAGTAAACTCTTGAGCAATTGAGGATAGTGGCATTGTAAATAATCTAACATATGTAATAAATGCAATAATAACACCAAATGATATTTTATCATTCATAGTAAGAAGTGCTCCAACTATACATACTGCAACATAACCAAAATTGCCAACAAAACCCATCATTGGATGCATAAGGCCAGATAAGAAACCACTTTTTCTACTGCACTCACTTACTTCATTATTTATTTTATCAAACTTTGTATTTGCATCATCTTGTCCATTATAAACTTTTACAACATTTAATCCTGAATATATTTCTTCAATATGACTGTTAAGTTTACCTAACCCTTCTTGTCTTTTTACAAAATATTTTTGACTTTTTAAAAGAATAATTGCCATAAATACAAAACCTAATAACGATGAAATTATAGCTGTAACACTCATAAGAGCATTAGTTTTAAACATCATTATAATTGAACCTAATAAAAGTGTTACATTACTAGCAAGAGCTGATAATGAATTATTAAGTGTTTGAGCAAAAGTATCAACATCATTTGTTACTCTTGAAAGCACATCACCAGTTTGATGATTATCAAAATATTTAAGTGGTAAAGTATTTATTTTATGTGAAATTCTTCCTCGAAGTTTTCTTGCAAAATTATTTGAAACATGTGTCATTGAAAAAGATTGTAAAAAGTTAAATATTGCACTTACAAAATATATTGTTAAAAGTATAATACAAATATTTTTAATTTTATCAATATTCATTTTAGGTTTAATTACCTTTTGAATACTTTCTGGCATTTCATCAAGTGCTTTATATAAATCATTTGCATTCATATTTTTATTAAGATTTTGTGAAATTTTAGCATACTCTATCTGATCACTTGCATTTATTATTACTCCATCAATTTCAATATCTTTACCAAAAGAAGTAGTGAGGCTTTCATTTAAAATATTTAAATTTTTAGTATTAATAACTAGTCCTTTTTGAATTTCATCAGTTAATTTAGAAAGCCTATTTGGAGCACTAATTGTTAAAGTAGAACCAAAAATTGCTAGAATTAAACTTATGAATATAAGTACTTTAAAAGGTTTTAATTCTAAAATTAATCTTTTTAAAGAACCTTTAAAGTCTTTAGCATTTTCCATTTTTTTATTATGCATTTTCAAGCTCCTTTCTAGAAAGTTGGGAATATGCTATTTCTTTATAAACATCACAATTTTTTAATAACTGTTTATGTGTTCCTATTCCCACTACATTACCATTATCAAGTACAACAATTTTATCAGCATTAAGTATTGTACCTATTCTTTGAGCCACAATTAAAGTTGTTGCATCTTTCACATTTTCTTTTAAAGCTTTTCTTAAAACAGAATCAGTTTTATAATCAAGAGCGGAAAAAGAATCATCAAAAATATATATTTCTGGATCTTTAGCAATTGCTCTTGCAATAGAAAGTCTTTGTTTTTGTCCACCAGAGACATTTGTTCCTCCGGAAGCTATATGTGAATCTATGCCTTTGTCCATTTTAGATACAAAATCATACCCCTGTGCAATTTTAAGTGCTTCCTCAACTTTTTCTTTAGTAATTTTTTTATCAGATTTACCATAAGAGACATTATATTTAACAGTTCCATCAAACATAACAGCTTTTTGAGAAACATAACCAAGTTTATTATGTAAGGATTCAAAAGTATAATCTTTTACATTAACACCATCAATTAAAACTTCTCCATCAGTAGCATCATAAAATCTTGGAACTAAGTTAATAAGTGTACTTTTACCACTACCAGTTGAACCTATAAAAGCAATAGTTTGACCTTTTTCTGCTTTAAAAGAAATATTTTTTAGTAAATATTCATCGGCATCTGGATATTTAAATGAAACATTTTTAAATTCAACAGTACCTGTTTCTTTTGTATCGCCATTAAATAAGCCTTCATTAACTGTTAATTTTTCATCAAGAACTTCGTTAATTCTATTTGCGGACACATTTGCTCGAGGAAGCATCATAAATATCATAGAAAGCATTATAAATGACATAATTATTTGCATTGCATAAGTTGAAAATACAACCATATCACCAAAAAGTGTAAGTTTATCAGCCATTATAGAATTATTAATAAGATTTGCACCAATAAAATAAATTCCTAAAGTTAAAGTATACATTACCATTTGCATAACTGGTTCCATTACAGCAAAACATTTTTGGTTAAATAGTTGTGTATTTGTTAAATCATCATTTTCTTTTTGAAATTTATTCTCTTGGAAATCCTCAGCATTAAAAGCACGAACTACTCTTATACCAGTTAAATTTTCTCTTGTTACACGATTAACTTTATCAATCAATTTTTGAACTAAAGAAAATCTAGGTAAAACAATACTTGTTATAATACCTATCGTTGTAAGAAGAACTAATACGCATACTGCAGTAAGAGCACTCCATTGCCAACTTTTATTAAGTATTTTAAGTATTGCCCATCCTGCAGTCATCGGAGCTTTTATCAAAAGTGATAGTCCCATTGATAATACTAATTCAATTTGACTAACATCATTTGTTGTTCTTGTAATTAAACTACTTACAGAAAAATTTTTTACTTCAGCAGTAGCTAAATCCATTGTCTTTGTAAATACTTTTTTACGAATATTTTTTGAAAATGTTGTTGATACATAAGTTAATATATAACTAGTTATTACCGCTCCGACAAGTGAACCAAAAGCACAAAGTAGCATATAACCACCATTTTTTAATATTTCACTCATCTTACTACCGTCGGTTTGAACAAGAACTGTAATATTACTCATATAATCTGGCATTTTAAGCTCTAACCAAACTTCACTAAAAATAATTACAGCACATATTAAAATTAATAAATAATCTTTTTTTCTTAAATTTTTAAATAATTTTCTCATTTCTTTCCTCCTTTAAATTTTCTGTCATTTTAGATAAAATATTTATAAATGTATTTAAATCTTTTTCATTTATATCCTTAAGACAAATATCCTCGATCTTTTTAATTTTTTCTTTACTACTATTAAAAACTCTTTGAGCATTACTACTTAAAACAATCTTTTTAGTCCTAGTATCAGTATTATCAGTAATTCTTACAATTAAACCATTTTTTTCCATAGTAATTAAAACACTTGATACTGTAGCTCTTGAAAGTCCTAAAACTTTTTCAAATTCCTTTTGAAGTACACATTTTTTAGGCCTACTTATAATATATTCCATAATTTGAATTTGAGTAGTAGTTACACTAGGATACTTTGGCATATCTTTAACACCTATACTATTAATTACTAATTGATGAAATATTTTTATATTTTTTAAAACACTATTTTCCATAACAACCTCACATACTTCTTTATGCACCTATTAATTATATCATCATAGTCTATTTTGTCAATGCCCTTACAAAATAAAAAACTCAAAAATTGAGTTTAATTACATTGTAAATTACCTTTTTATACTTCTTATAAAATTAGGTTCATAATATTTTTTATTAACTAAAGACTTAGCATCATTTAAAGTAATGATATCTTTACCAATATTTTCAGAAAGTAATTTGTAAAATAAAGTTATAAAATCAACTAAATTTATATCTTTTCCTTTATACATTTCTAATAACTTTTTATTACTTTGAACAAATTCATCAAAATAGTTGTCCACTAAAAAGATCATTATTGATTCATTAAACATATTAACATTTCTTTTTAAAATATCATCTTTATCACTAAAGAAATAATCGTCTGTATCTATAGCATAAAGTTCATTTTTATTTTGCATTAAATTATAAATAAGATCATATATCACAATACCTTCATTAGATATTTTAATTATATCTTTATACATATTTAATATTCCTGTCATAAATTCTAAAAGGTTTATATCAAGAGGATTTGTTTTATATAAATTTTTAGCTTTAATATAATCTGCTATATATCCAACAACATGTCCATTAACAGTTATTACATCAATTGGAAATATAAAATAAGTAAGTTCAATTGAATTAAATTTTAAGACTTCCCCTTTTGAGGGATAATCATATAAAAAAGGTTCATCAAAGCAATGAAAAATTTTTATGACTTTATCAATTTTTGGATTATAGTAGCAAGTACCATCTCCTCCTCCACCTGAAAGCCTTCGTATATTTTTTAAAGTGTATCTTAACTTTTCCTTACTTATTTCCATATTATCCTCGACAAGTATGTATACTATCACATAATAATTCTACTTGCAAGAAAAAAGGGTAATTATTTTTTCTTTTTACTCTTTTTTGAATCCTCTAAAATATTATATACTTCCTCGTCAGTTTCATCCTTCATTTCATTTTTGATTTCTTCTATTTTATCATCTATTTCTTTTACTGTAGGAACATCTTTTTTAACTTTTTTCTTTTTCTTTGATATAGTACATAATAATATTAATGATAAAAGTGTTAAACTAGCAAAAAATATTACGGCATACATAAGCATTTGATTATTTTTTTGAATAATTTTAATATAACTATCATCATATTTTACAGCACTATTATCTTTAGTATCATATAAATATAAACCTTCTTCATTTGTATCAACATTTAATGCTTTAATAATTTTAAATCTATTTGATTTACTAAGTTCTAAACACTCTACAGAATTATTATTAATTGTTACATTACCTTTTTCATATTTATCAATAGTTTTATCCATTTTAAGTGGAAAAAGTGTTATATTACCAAATATAAATTCTGTATATTTTTGATATTTACCATCATTATATATAAATAATGATATATTACCATTTTCATCTTTTAAACCTACTAAAGTAAAATCAGTAATTTGGCTATAAAATGCTGGAATTTCCATTTCATTTATTGTAACTGTTTTTTCAATAAAACTATTAGGTTTTTGTAACATACTTTTTACTTTAACAATAGTAAATTTAGTTTCATCAACTTCAACCTCTATTGGGTTTTTATCAATTACCTCAACATTTAATTTATATGTTTTTTCACTACCATTTTCTGCGACAACAACAATGTTAAATGAATTATTTCCTTGAGTTACTTCAAGCTCTCCTTCTCCATTAACTTTTGCTTTATTATCTTCGACATAAGCTATTACTTTTATTTTAGTAACATCTTCATCAACTTTAACAGTATATTCTAAAGTATCTTTATTAAATACTGGACTAATTTCATAACCTTCAACTTTTATATCTTTTAAATTGTTATTACTTGATAAACTTGCTTGATATTCAGAATAAGTTATTGCTCTAACATTTCTTTTTCCATTAGTTACTTCGAATATACTTTCATCAAAACCAAATACTGTTGAAGCATCTATGTAAAATGATGCATTTCCACTTCTATTTGCTTTAAATGTATAACGATAACTTACCGCTTTAGTTGAATTATTTTGAACTACACCAGCATAATGAAGTCCTACGTCACTAGATACTAAAGAAAATATATTTTTATCATAATTTAAATTATATTCCCAAGAACCTAATGGTGATGATGACGAAATTGTAACGGTAACAGTTATATTATTACCAACGATTATTTGTGATGCTGAAGTATTTACACTAATTGTCGCTCCCGCAGCATTTACCTTTGTTATAAATGTAAATAAAGTAACTACCGCTATAAAATATTTAAATATTTTTTTCATTTATCCTCCTTTTTATTTTATTGTTGTATATCCTAAAATATGCTTTTGAACTATAAGTAAATCTTTAATATCCACTGATCCATCGCTATTTACATCAGCTGCCTTTAAAAAACTACCACTTAAATTAATATATCCCAAAATATGTTTTTGAACTTTTAATAAATCAGCAATATTAATATTTGCATCTCCAGAAGTATCTCCCTTTATAGCAATTGAATAAGTTCTTGTATCATCACCATTTTTAATAGTTATTTCATCACCAGTTGCTAACAGACCACTTTTATTATTATTAAAACTAATTTCTGCTGAAGAACATGATTTTAAGAATAATTCTCTTAATGCCTCAGCTGTATAACCCGCAGTTAAAATAAATGATGATTCACTTACCGGTACTGCCGAAGAAGCAACAATATCATTTACTGATACATTAGCACCCTCTGTTTTAATAATATTTACAATATAATCTTGTACACTTCCATTTTCAGCAGTCACTTTTATTGTTACAACTGTTTTATCTCCAGTTAAATTAATTTCACCAACGCCTTTAATGCTAGCCTTAGAATTAATCACTTCACCTGCAACTAAAACTTTATTAATACCTGAACCTATATAATAATTATATGAAAAATTATCGTGACTAAAACCATTTATAGTTTTACCATTAATAGTTAAATTTTTTAAATGATTATTAGGATTACCTCCATTAGGAAGCATTGAAACATTACTTGGCATGTTATCATAAACAGGAATTACAAATTTATAATTAACTGAATTTAATAAATCCATTTCTTTATAACCATCATATGTTATTGAAGCTTCATTTGCAGCACCTCTTATATTTGTCATATATTGATGTGCATAAGCCGCATATGCTGAATATGAACTTACATTAAATTTTTGAAAATATGAAGTATCTTGTCCTTTTGAAATATAATAATATGTTATAAAATTTGCTCCACCCTTAATAGCATTATCAAGGGAAAGCCAAGGTCTTAAATAACTTGTACCACTTACAGCCCATACAAGTCCATCATATACACCAGTATTTGCTCCAATATTATATGGATTATAAACAGGATAATAAGTTTTTCCGTTATAAGTTATTGTACTTCCTTTTAAAGAATTACCAGTATAATTACCTCCGGTTTCTTGTTTAATTCTACTTGCTAAATAAATTGCATTAGCATTATATGTTTTACCGGCTTCATATATAACACTAGATTTTTCTTTAATATCTTTTCCATTTAAAATTGCATTAATAGCCTCAACAGTTTGATAACTTTCATCAAAAGATAGTTTTTCAAACATAAATATAAATCTTTCATCTAAAAAGTTTCGAGGATCCATATAATATGCAACTACTTCTTTTGAGGCAGCATACCAATTACTTCCCTCCATTACTTTAAATGTATCAGTTAAATAATCATAACTTCCTGATTCAGTACTAAAATATCCTTGATAATTAGATTGAATAAAACTTTTACCTATAATACTTTCTTTAGAGGTAGCTACATCAAATGGAAGTCCAGTAATATCAGCATTAAATGTCCAGTTAGGATGTTTTTCTTTTAAAGAACATAATCCATTCCAATATGTATTTGGAAATCCTAAACTAGCCATTTCTTTTTCACAAGCAGTATTTGCCTCCACTGGAGTATCTTTTTCTTCGTATAAAGTTATATAACTTGCACAAACAAAGCCAACATTTTGTCCTGAATAATAAATTTTATACCAACCATCTGGACAACCTTTTTCATTTGGAAATAATGTTTTTTCCACTAAATCAAATGTTGCACTAACACCAAGTTTTTTTATTGAACGATAGTTAGTACCCGGTCCCTCCCTTAAATTAACATCATTATAATCTACTCTAAGCTTTTCTTTTGCATTTACAGTAGAATATATTAGGATACATGATAAAACAAATAATATTTTTAAGAACTTTTTCATTTTATCACTACCTTTCTACTCTTTTACATTATATCATAGATTTATATATTTTTTTACAAAAAGTGACAAGTGTTGACATCTTCTTTTTCTATATCCAAATATTTATATCAATTTTTCAGTTTTAAATTATTAGATTTTTATTTTCTTTTTCAAGTTCTTGTAAACTTTTATCTGGTGTTGGTAAATCCTCGGGCATTGTACCACCTAATTCTTTAATTGTATTTCTTACCTTTTTACCAACTTCAAAGTGAACTGAATTTGCAGTATACTCATTATCTACATTATCTCTTTTTAATTTAGCATCTGTTTGAGCTATTCTAAATATATTATCCGCAAGTTCTTCACTTCCCATGTTATCTAAAATATCTTCCCTATATCTTAATTTTTTTCTTTTAAAAATATCATCAGCAGTTTCACCATTATATAATCCTTTATAACCTGCATTATGAAATCTTGCTAAATCTTTTACTC
>ERZ780195.1948-NODE-1948-length-15143-cov-21.131098_pt1 | contig 15143 bp, 12 predicted proteins | sample MGYA00511017_ERZ780195 | MGnify/ENA primary metagenome ERZ780195 (study PRJEB29588, sample SAMEA2159974) | human gut metagenome | biome: human gut; feature: human-associated habitat; material: faeces | place: Denmark | collected 2008/2010 ...
CTGTTCCCATTATATCAAAAAAGGCCGCTTTATGCGACCTTTTTTGACAGGCTGAGCGCTCTCTCCATTTTTGTTGGAGAGAGCGCTTTTATACCTATTTCGCGCGACGGGCGGGCCATTCCTGCTGGATCAGCTCCACGACCACCGGCGACAGCAGCGCCACGGCGATCAGATTGGGGATGGACATCAGCGCGTTGAAGGTGTCGGCGACATTCCAGATCAGTTCCAGCTCCAGCGTCGCGCCCAGAATGGCGACCAGTGAATAGACGATCAGGAAGGGCTTCCCGGCGCGGCTGCCGAACAGATATTCCACGCAGCGCAGCCCGTAGAGTCCCCAGCCGAGAATGGTCGAAAACGCGAAGCAGCACAGCACCAGCGCGGCCAGCAGCGAAGCGACGCTGCCGTAGCTTCGGATAAAGCCCTCGATGGTCAGCTCCGCGCCGGCGGCGGCACCGTAATGCACCTCCACGCCGCTGCACAGGATCACCAGCGCCGTCAGCGTGCAGATGACCATGGAGGCGACGAAGACCTCAAAAATGCCGAACAGGCCCTGCCGGACGGGGCTGTCCGTGTCGGCGGTGGCGTGGGCGATGGAGGCGGTGCCCAGGCCGGCCTCGTTGGAGAAAATTCCCCGGGCGACGCCGCTGCGCATGGTCAGAAGCATGCTGCCCACCAGTCCTCCGGTGACGGAGCGCGGCTGAAACGCGCCCTGGAAGATGGACGAAAACACCTGCGGAAGGCTTCTCCAATGGAGCAGCACCACGCCCAGCGCCATGGCGATATAGAGAATGGCCATGAACGGAACCAGCCGCTCGGTGACGCTTCCGATGCGCTGAATGCCGCCCAGAAGCACTACGGCGATGGCGGCGCTGAGCGCCGCGCCGATGAATAGGTTCAGAACCTCGCTTCTCGGCTCCGCGCCGCAGCTCCTCAGCGCGGAGTTCACCGCGCCGACGATGGAGCTGACCTGGGTGGCGTTTCCCGTGCCGAGCATCGCCAGCACGCCGAACGCCGCGAAGGTTCCGGCCAGCCACAGCCATTTTCTGCCCAGACCGTTTTTGATGAAGTACATCGGGCCGCCCACCCAATCGCCCTGGGCGTTTCGCTCGCGGAAGTGGACGGCCAGCGTGACCTCTGCGAACTTCGTGCACATGCCAAGCAGCGCCGAAACCCAGATCCAGAACACCGCGCCGGGCCCGCCCAGCGCCACGGCGCCGGCCACGCCCGCGATGTTCCCCACGCCGACGGTGGCCGCCAGCGCGGTGCAGACCGCCTGAAAGGGCGTGACGGAGCCCTCTTTCGCCGTCCTTTTTTCAAAGATTCGGCCGATGGTTTCGCGCATCGCCTCGGGAAAGCGGCGCAGCTGAACGCCGCGGGTGCGCAGCGTCAGATACAGTCCTACGCCCAGAATCATACCGATTGCGGGAACGCCCCAGACGAAGCCGTTGACGGCGTCGTGGATTCGGATGAAGGTTTCCAGCATGTTTTCACCTGCTTTTTATGCTTCTCCGATGGACATCAATCCGCAAAAAACGCATGGAGGAAAAAGGACTCCCCAGCCGGGCAAGGCAGCCTTGAACTCTATGCGGCAGAAACGCCGGTTCCATCGGAAAATGAATGGGGAAAAAAGGAAAGCGATCTCATGGACGCGGCGGCAGAAAACGCTTCTCTGCCGCCGCGCGTCGGGAAAAATCAGCCCATCAGCAGATCCAGGACGTACATTTCGAGCTTTTCGTAGTTGCGCTCGGCAATGCACTTGTCGCGATAGGCGTTGTCGAACTGGCGCGCCTTTTCCTCCAGGCGCCTGAAGATGTGCAGGCTGTTCTGAATGTGGCGATAGCAGTCGTCGATCTTTTGCGTGCGCATGACCTTGACGTCCAGGCCGACGAACTCGCCGCGGCTGCCGTAGTTGTTGTCCAGCAGTACCTTCACCTGATTGAACGCGCCGCGGAGGTTTTCCACGCCGAAGGCCTTGTCCTGATCGTAGCGCATGCCGTTCTGGTCGTTGAGATGGACGCTCCACAGCTTGCCCATGGCGATGCCGAAGGCGATTTCGATGGCCGGATCCAGTCCCGCGAGGATGGCGTGAGCGGATTCCAGCACCGCACCCACGCGGTCGGGATCCACCGTGGCCGCCGCGAGACCCATCACGTGGCCCAGCGTGGGGCAGAAGCTGCGATCGATGGGCTCGTTGGGCTTGGGCTCCACGAGCACCTTGATGCGGCTGTCGTACCTGAGAATTTCGTTGACTGCGTCGATCAGCCGACGGACGCCCAGCACGGGATCCTTGGATTCGGCACAGAGCGTGCCCTCGCGGGCCAGCCACAGCACGATCTTGTCGCAGCCCAGCGCGTTGGCGATGTCCACCGAGCGCCTGGCGCGCCACATGGCGAACTCGCGATCCTCGGCGCTGTTGGAGGTGAAGCCGCCGTCCGTCGTGTGCGGATCCATCCACAGGCGCGGCGCGACGAATTCCGCTGCGAGGCCCTGAGCGTCCAGCGCCGCGCGAACCTGCTTTGCCTCGGCGATGATCTCGCCCTCGGTCATGTTGTTCAGGTTCGGAACCGCGTCGTCGTCGTGAAACTGCACGCCGTCCAAGCCGATTTCCTTGAATTTGCGGAACTTCTCCTCCAGCGGAATGCTGGGGCGAACCTCGGGGCCGAAGGCGTCCGCGCCCTCGTGAACGTTCCAGGGACCTACCGTAAAACGAAACTGTGCCATTGAAAATACGCTCCTTTACTCTTCTACGCGAACCCACGCGCGGCTTTGGCTGCTGGCGACGCAGCATTCCGTCAGCCGGACGATGTGAGCGGCGTCCTCCAGCGTGGCGAAGCACGGCGTCTCGCCCAGCAGAATGTGGCGGTAAAAACCGCGGATATTGTTCAGAAACGCGTCGTTCCATCCCTCGGGATGGCCCTTGGACAGGCCGGTACAGGCCCGGGCCTGGGGCGAGAGAATGGCGGGATCGCGCAGCACGACGGAGTTTTCGCCGTTTCTGCGGCCGACCCACATGCGGTCGTTCTGCTCCTGATTCCACATCAGGGATTCCTTCGAGCCGCTGATCTCCACCTGGAAATAGCATCCATGGCCCGCGGAGACCTCGGAGACGGTGTAGGAGCCGGTGGCTCCGCCGGAGAGACGGAAGATCACGGAGGCGTAATCCTCGTTTTTGACCGGCACCTCTTCGCAGGGGGTCTCCCTGCCCGTGGAGAAAGTCTCCGTCTGCTTCAGCGGCTTCTTGCGCACGGGGAAGGTCGTGCGCAGATCGGCCACCAGCTCCACAATGCGCTCGCCGGTGACGTGCTCCACCAGATCCATCCAGTGGCTGCCGATGTCGGCGACGCAGCAGGACGGGCCGGCGATTTCCGGCTCCAGCCGCCAGCTGTAATCCAGATCGTAAAGAAGCCAGTCCTGAAGATAGCAGCCGTGCACGCCGTTGATTTTGCCGACCTCGCCGGAGGCGACGCGGGCGCGCATTTCCTGAACCATGGGATTCATGCGATAGTTGAAGTTCACCGCCGCGACGCTCTCCGGGTGCGCGCGATGCACCTCCAGCAGCGACTGCGCCTCCTGAAAATTCAGCGCCAGCGGCTTTTCGGACAGCAGATGCTTTCCCGCCGCCAGAATCTTCTTGTTGATCTCGGTGTGCAGATTGTTGGGTGTGCAGTTATGGATTACTTCGATTTCAGGATCCTCCAGCAGCGCGTCGATGGACGCGTAGCATTTGGGAACCTGATAGTATTCCGCCTTCCTGCGTGCGAGCTCCTCGTTCGCGTCGGCAACGGCCCAGAGCTCGCATTCCGGGATGCGGCGCACGGCGTCGATGTGGCTCGCGCCGATGTAGCCCATGCCCAGAATGCCGGTCTTCAGCTTCTTCATGCCGCTCACCGCCAATGCTCACGGAGATACTTCATGCTGATGGCGGCGCTCTCCTTGTGGGTAAAGCGGGTGCGATCCAGCTCCGCGCAGAGATAGCCGTCGTAATGGACGCTGCGGAGGATGTCGAAGATCTTCGGGAAGTCCACGTCGCCCTCGCCCAGCTCGCGGAAGTTTTCATAGACCTCCACGCCGTCCTGCATCACGCCGCCCTGCATGGTTCCGGTGATGTCCTTGAGATGGGTGAAGCGCACCCGATCCTTGTAGCGGTCGATGATCTTCACGGGGTCGCACTTGCCGGCAACCAGATGGGCGGTGTCCGGCGCGAAGCCCACCAGTGCGGGATCCGTGTGCTCCATCACGTAGTCGATTTCCGATTCGTACATGATGGTCGTGTTGTGATGGGGATGCACGCAGGGCAGAATGCCGTAGTCCTTGCAGATGCTGCCGTAGTCGATGATGGTCTTGGAGGCGTAGATCAGATCGTCGTGGGTGGCGGGAATGGGCGACCACACGCCCTGAACGGTGATGGTCTTGATGCCGCAGTCCCGAACGAAGCCTATCTTGTCCTTCAGCTCGGCAATGTCGTCGTCGTGCTTTCCGGTCAGATGGAAGTAGAAGCTGATGGGGTGGATGTTGTATTCGTCGCAGATCGACTTGAAATCCCCGGGGCTGTCCTTGAAGGTGTCGATGAACGCCTTGACGCTTTCGAAGTATTCAAAGCCCACCTCGGACATGTCCTTGCAGGACTGAATGAACTCCTCGCGGGACTGAGTTCCCCACGGCCACTGGGCATAGGCAAACTTTGCAGACACGGAAATGACCTCCTTGCAGAAATCGAGTTTCTTCTATAATATAGTGCTTGCTTCTTACAGCGCCTTCGCGGCCTGACGGATTTTTTCGATGACCTCCGCAAGCTCCGCGTCTGTCCAGTCGCAGTTGAGCATCTGATAGACCGTGCGGCTGAGGATGTCCAGCGTCCGGGGACAGCTGTCCTCTCGGGTGTCCAGGCGCAGGTCGGCGTTGGCGGGATTTTCGTAGGGGTTCATGGCGCTGATGTGCGCGCCGCGCTTTTCCAGAATGGGCGTCCATTCGCGGTAAACGTGCTTGCCGGTGTTGATGGGGCGGGTGCCGCCGATGAGCTTTTCAAACTTCTCCGCGGTGACCGCGTCGTCGAAGATAAACGGCAGGCACACGCCGCAGTCGCCGTCCAGATCGTTGGAGGGGTTCACCCGGAGCATGGGCAGATCGGCCACAGCCTCGGTGATGGCGCGCTTTACGCGGCGCAGATCGGCCAGAATGCCGTCCAGACGGGTCAGCTGCACGCGCAGAATCGCGCCGGTGACCTCGCTGACGCGCATGTTGGTTCCGGTGTACAGCGGCGCGGTGATGGGCGTTTCATAGGTCCAGAACGCGGAGCCGCAGTCGTGATAGATGATGGCGCGCTGATACAGGTCGATGTCGTTGGTGACCATCGCGCCGCCCTCGCCGGCGGAGATGATCTTGAAGTAGTTGAAGCTGTAGGCGCCGCAGTCGCCGATGGTGCCCAGGCGTTTGCCGTGGAAGCTGCCGCCGTCCGCCTGACACGCGTCCTCCACCACGTAGAAGCCATACTTCTCCTTCAGCTGCATCAGCCTCTCCATGTCGCAGGGGAAGCCCTGAATATGTACCGGGATGACGCACTTGGTGTTGGGCGTGATCTTGCGCTCCACGTCGTCCATGTCCAGCGTCATGGTCTCGTTGATCTCCGCCACCACGGGAATCGCGCCCACCGCCAGCGCCGCGATGGCCGTGGCGATGAAGGTGTAGCCGGGAACGATGACTTCGTCTCCGGGGCCCACGCCCAGCGCGGCCAGAGAGGCGATCAGCGCGCCGGTGCCGCTGGCAAGGCACAGACAGTGGTTCACGCCCATCTTCTCGCGCAGCTCGCGCTCAAAATTGTTGACCTCCTGCAGCTCGCCGCCGATGCGGAACAGCTGATGGCTCATCAGAACCTTGCGTACGGCCTCGACTTCGGGTTCGCCCATTCGAAACATGCTGTTTTCCTCCTTTGTCTGTTTGGATTATCGGGAAATGCTTCCCATCTGCGATTTTTCCAGCAGGCGCAGGTAATTGCCCGCAAAGATTTTTTCCTTTGCCTCGTCGCTCAGCGGCGAGAAGGCCACGCGTCCGAAATCGAAGCGCGCGTCCAGATTGATGACGTCCGTTCCGAAGATCACACGATCCTCGCCTACCATCTCGACGATGTCCTCGATGCCCAGCTCGTTCCAGAGGCTGCCGCAGATCTCCAGATGGAAATTGGGAACCTCCCGGACGATGGGCGCGGCGCGGAAGGTCAGCTCCCGGCTGCCGCCGCCCTGATGGGCGCAGAGGATGTTCAGGCGCGGGTGGGTTTCCGCCATGTCCCGCAGCACCTCCAGCGTGGGCGTGTTGCCCCAGGTGTGGCAGAGGATCGGGCAGCCGGTCTCATTGGCGAAGTCAGTGGCGTAGCGATACACGGGCTCAGTATAATCGCCGTTGTAGCCGCCCAGAAATTTCAGCCCCACGAACGCCGGATTGCCGCCGAAGCGCTTCAGGTTCTCCCTGAGTACCTCCATTCCCTCGAAGGGCGCCACGGAGATGTAGCCGTAGATGCGGCCCGGGAAATCCTTCGCCGCGGCCGCCGCCGTCTCGTTGGCCCAGGTGGTCATGGAGTCGATAATCATGTGCGGCGCGGTGACGCAGCAGTTCACGCCCATCTCATCGTAGACGCGGATCACGGATTCCACGGTGGTGAAGTCGGGCTTCTGATGCCAGCCCATCTTGTAATACGGCGCGAGATGCGTGTGCGCGTCGATGATGAACGGACTCAGTGGCTTGCCCTGAAAGGCCTGATCGCGGATGCTCATCGAAGAATCCCTCCTTCCAGGCGTTCGAAGTTTCCGTGGGCGATGTTCTCGCGGTCGGCCTGGGAAATTTCCGCGTAGAGCAGCAGACCCAGCGCGCCGGCGGGAACAAAATGGGGAAGACCCGAGCCGAACAGCAGCCGCGTGCTGCCGAATTTTTCGACGATTTCTTCAATGCCGCCGCAGTCCAGCATGGTGCTCATGTCAAAATAAACGTTGGAGGTATGCTTCAGAAGGGGATAGATCGTACGGCTCTCGTTCAGGCCGTATCGAACCAGAATCATCGGAACGTTGGGATAGGCGCGCGCCATTTCGGGAAGCGCGTGGAAAAACTCCGGGGAATAGCCGCCGTCGATAATCAGCGGCATGCGCAGCTCGTTCAGCGGCGCGAGCAGATCCTGGGCGTAGAACGTGTCCATCCAGAAATGGGGCTGCGGCCCTTGCGTCACGCGGACGGCCGACGGCTTCGCTGCGCGAAGGCGCTCCTGAACCGTACCCGTGCCCGGAATGCCCAGACTGTCCAGCGTCGGCTCCAGCAGCAGGCACGGCTTGAGCCGGCCTCCGGACGCGCGGGCGACGTCGAGCATGCGCGCGTTGCCCTCCTCGGGCGAGCGGTCGGCCAGCATGTGGCAGGTCACGGCCGCGTCGATACGGTAATCGTCCAGACAGGAAATGAGGGCCTCCTCCGTCGTAAAGCGCCATGCCTTGGTCGGCGCGCCGATGACGGCGTTGATATCGATGATATACATGGTTTCACCTCCACATCGCAATTATACATATTAGCTTTATAAAAGTCAAGGGTATTTTCAAAATAAATCGATATAAAAGATATTTATTCAAGGCGTGTTTTAACATGATATTCCGCTGTAATTTATAAAATGCCTCGGATTTACAGACATATATAAATGTGCTATACTTATCTGGAGAGAAAGAAGAGGAGTGATCCATATGATGGAACTCAATCGCCTCGACGCACCGGAGCTGCACAGGCGAACACTGTGGCATCTCTTTCAGGAGGGACAGGCCACGCGCCAGTCGCTGAAGGACGCACTGGGCTGCACGCTGCTGACCGCGTCCAAGGCGGTGACGGCGCTGCTGGAGAGCGGATTGCTGGTGGTGGACGGAACCGTCTCCTCCGCCATGGGCCGGCGCAAGAGTGTGCTGAAGCTCAATCCGCGCCATCGGCTGTGCCTGTGCGCGGACATCGGCTATGGCAGCCTCAAGGTCGCGCTGGTGCGCTTCAACGGCGAAATCGAAAAGAAAATCATCATTCCCGGCCTGCCCGATCCCATTCAGAGCGGAATTCCCTATGAGGAACTGCTGCGCGTCATGGAGGCGCTGATTCTCGAGGCCGGGTGCGAGCGCATTCTCGGCGTGGGCGTGGGCATCAGCGGCATGGTGCACTTCGAGTCGGGCCGCGTGCTGTTCTGCCCCAACATTCAGGGCTTCGAGGATCGGCCGCTGGCGGGCGAGCTGGAGGAGCGCTTCGGCCTGCCGGTGCTGCTGGACACGTCCGCGCGCTGCATGACCATGGGCGAATACTATTTCGGCGCGGGCCGGGGCGTGCCCAACCAGATGCTCCTGTCGCTGGGAACGGGCAGCATCGCGGCGGGACTGCTGGCCAACGGCCGGATCTATCGCGGGCCCGAGGGCTTCGCCGGGGAGATCGGCCACACCTGCGTCCGGCCCGGCGTGCGCCGCTCGCGCTGCTCCTGCGGCCGGTACGACTGCCTGGAGCTGTACGCCTCGCTGCAGATGCTCTGCGCCAACATCGAAGACAGCCTGCGCCGGTTCGAGGGCTATTCCGTCGCGAAGCGGATGCTCGGCGACGAGCCGCTGACGCTGGAGTGCATGCGCGAATTCGTGCTGTCGGGCGATCCCGTGGTGGAGGAGTGCTTCCAGAGCGCGCTGAACGACGTGGCCTCGGTGCTGGTGGGCGCGGTCAATCTTTTCACTCCGTCGCTGGTCGTTCTGGGGGGCGGCTTTCCCCATTTCTTCCCGCAGATCGTCGACGAGCTCCAGCAGAGGGTACTTTCGGCGTGCCTTCCGCCCATGCACACCCGGCTTCGGCTGACGGGCGCGGCGCTGGGAGAGGACGCGTCCCTGCGCGGCGCGGCCGGTATGCTGATTCAAAACTACCTGATGTATAACTGAAAATTTCGCAAAATTCGTATAAGTGCATTTTGCAGCACATATATTGGAAATCATGTATAGCGCAAGTTGTAATAAATGCTTGTTTGCGTAATCTAAAGTCAAAAAATGCAAAACAAGGCAAAAATTGCAACTTGCGTTCTGTTTTTCGCTGTAGTAAAGTTTTAGAAGACAGCTTGTGCAGTATTGAACAAAATCGAGCTGTAAAGATTCGGAGGTGCTACGTTGAAGGTAAATAATACGGACAGCCTGACGTTCAAAGAGACGCAGGCAAAGACGCCTTTTCTGAAGCGGGTCTATCAGGATCGCTGGTATCTGCTGTTCCTGCTTCCGGCGGCGCTGCTGCTGCTGCTGTTCTGCTATCTTCCGATGTACGGCCTTCTGATCGCCTTTCAGGATTACAAGATCGGCGCGAACATCCTCGCCTTCGACGGAAGCGTCCGATGGGTGGGTCTGGCCAATTTTACCGAGTTCTTCAATTCCTATTTCTGCGGGCGCGTGATTAAAAACACGCTGCGCCTGAGCCTCAAATTCCTCCTCTATGGCGGCTGGGTTTCTCCGGTGGTGGCCATTCTGCTCAACGAAATCCGCCTGTCGTGGCTGAAGCGGACGCTCCAGACCTCCTATTATCTGCCCTATTTCATCTCCACGGCTATCGTCGTGGCGGTGATGACCATGCTGGTGGGCACGAGCGGTCCCATCGCCCAGATCGTGAAGCTGACCGGCGGCAAGGCGGCGAATCTGATGAATTCCGCCGATTCCTTCGACGCGCTGTACGTCATATCGGGCATCTGGTCGGGCTTTGGCTATTCGTCGGTGATGTATCTGGCGGCCATATCCAACGTCAACGTCCAGCTCTACGAGGCGGTGGAGATCGACGGCGGCAACCGCTTCCATCGCATGTGGCACGTTACGCTGCCGGCCATCCTGCCCACGTTCAGCATTCTGCTGATTCTCCAGGTAGGCGGACTGATGAACTCCAGCTTCGACAAGATCGTGCTGATGTACAACACCTACACCATGGACAGGGCCGACACCATCGGCACTTACATCTATCGCGTCGGATTGCAGGACGCGCGCTACAGCTACACCTCCGCGGTGGGTCTGTTCTCCAACATCATCAATTTCGTACTGGTCTGCGGCGCGAACTGGGTCTCCAACCGGGTTTCGTCCAGCGGACTGTGGTGAGGAGGCGTAGGCATGAGTAAGAGCATTTCCGCAAGAACGCCCCGGCAGAACCGTGTGCGGCACGGCTCGCTGGCCGTGGATATCCTCATCAACGCCTGCATGATCGTGCTGGGCCTGCTGACCGTCTATCCCGTATGGTACGTGCTCATCAATTCCATGAGCGATCCTCAGGCCGTCATGAGCGGATCGGTGACGCTGATTCCCAGGGGCTTTTCGCTGGACGCCTATCGCAAGACCCTCTCGTCCGCGGCCATGGTTCGTGCGTTCTTCAATTCCGTGGGCTTCACGGCGGTGATTACGTTGCTGAATCTGTTTGTGTCCATGACCTGCGGCTTCGCCCTTTCCAAGCGCCGGCTGGTCTGGAAGAAGGGCATCACCTTCTTCGTGATGTTGCCCATGTGGTTCAGCGCGGGCCTGATTCCGTCGTTCATCACCATGGGCAAGCTGGGCATGTACAACACCGTCTGGGCTATCGTGCTGCCCTCGGCGCTGAGCGTGTACAACATCATTCTGGCGCGCACGGCCATCGTCGGAATCCCCACCACGCTGTACGAGGCGGCGGAGATCGACGGCGCGACGGTGCCCCAGGTGTTCGTCAACATCGTGCTGCCCCTGTCAAAGGCCATCATGGCGGTTCTGGGACTGTACACCGCGCTGGCGGCGTGGAACAACTGGTTTTCCTACGTGGTGTATCTGCCCAAGCATCCGGAGATGCATCCGCTTCAGTATTTCCTGGTCAAGGCGCTGCTCTGGGGCAACGCTCAGACGGAGCTGAAGGCCGACATGACCGACTTCGCCCAGGCGGCGGAGCGCGTCCGCGGCGCGGCGGTGGCGGCACAGATGAAGTACGCCGTGGTCGTGTGCGGCACGCTGCCCATCATGTGCGTCTATCCCTTCATTCAGAAGTATTTCGTCAAGGGCGTCATGCTCGGCTCCCTGAAGGAGTAAGCTTCATCACTGAATTTTGCGGACGAGGTCCGTAAGAGAAATAGAAGGAGGTAATTTCATGAAAAAACTCGTAACCCTGCTGCTGGCATTTCTGATGCTGCTGACCATGCTCCCTGCGGCCCTCGCGGAGGAGGAAGTGGTGGAAATCACCATGCTCCTGGCCGACACGGCGGATGTGGATTATCCCTTTGACATGGAAGAGCGCCCGGTGCTCAAGAAGATCAACGAGATCGCCAAAGAGCGCTTCGGCATCACCATCAAGCTGGAAACCTGCATCACCTCTGAGTATGCCACCGTGGTCAACACCCGTCTGGCGGCCGGCACCGATCTGCCCGACATCATTCGCTGCCAGACGCAGACTCCGTCGGATCTGATCAACTACTACAATCAGGGCCTGATCTACGATCTGAACGATTTCGCGGAGTACATGCCCAACTATCTCGCGGCCATCGAGCCCTATCCGGGCGTTCGCGCCGCGACGCAGGACGACGCGGGCCACCTGCTGGCCATCTCTCAGATCGTCGTCAATCCCCAGCACGTCACCAGCTGGCTGAACATCAACTATCAGTGGCTGGACAAGCTGGGTCTGGCGGTTCCCACCACGCCCGAGGAGCTCAAGAGCGTGCTGAAGGCCTTCCAGGAGAACGACATGAACGAAAATGGCGCGGCGGACGAGGTCATGAAGCTGACCGACTTCGGTGCGACGAACACCGCCATCTATCCCTACTTCGGCGAAGGCCAGATGCTGGGCGCCATCGATTCCTGGGGCGTGGACGCGGACGGCAAGATCTACAACACCATGGTCACCGACGCTGCCAGGGAATACGTGACCTACATGAACGACCTGTGGAACGAGGGGCTGATCTGGGATTCCTCCTTCTCCAGCCCCACCGCTGAGGAGAACACCCAGCTGCTCATCGAGCAGCGCGTTGCGGCCTTCGGCGGCGCCTTCTGGGACGGCCTGCTGATGGATGCCACCCTGAACGCCTACGGCATGCGCACTGAGCTGGCTCCCATGAAGCCCCTGGGCGACAAGGTCGTCGTCCGCAACTACTCCGGCGGCCAGAAGTACGTCATCACCACCGGCTGCGCAGCGCCCGAGAAGGTCGCCGCGTACTTCGACTGGTTCTTCACCACCGAGGGCACTCAGATGGCCTACTACGGCGAGGCGGCTCCGGGCGGCGATTACTACGTCCGCGACACCTCCAAGTACGACTCTCTGGGCCTGACCGCCACCGAGTACGAGATGGTCGGCACCGACAAGTACTTTGAAGAGACGGTCAACGAGCCCCGCCTGAACGGCAAGCTGGGCGCGAACAGCATCTGGCCGGAGAACATGCCCGGCTACGCGGATCAGGTCGCCGCGGACTTCTACTTCGGCTATGACGCCGAGGCCTGCGGCCGCAACTGCGACGTGAAGTTCGTCACCGACCTGCTGAACTGGGCCATGGACAACGGCACGCCCGCGCCCCTGTTCTCCGCCGCCACCAACGAGCAGACGGAGGTGCTGACCAAGGCGCAGGATCTGTTCAACTACATGGACGAGCAGATGAAGGGCTTTATCAGCGGCGCGATCTCCCTGGATAACTGGGACGCGTATGTCGCTCAGTGCGAGACCATGGGTCTGGCGGACGTCATCGCTGTGATGCAGGCCCGCTACGACGCGGCCAACGCGTAAACCCTCCTCCTTTCGCCCGGGGAGCCGAACGGCTCCTCGGGCCGTCCCGGTTTTTTCATGAAAAAAATCATCCTCCCGACGGGCATGATCTGCTTAATTGCAGACCATGTTTTGGTGCTTTTTGGAAAACAGACAAAAAAGAGAAAAGAGCTTTCCAATGCAAGAGAAGAACAAGGTCAAAAGGGTTCGCCTGAGAAATACGACGCGCATGGCGGTGGTGTTCGTGGCCGTCATGCTGTGCCTCCAGTTCAGCTTCAGCGCGGTCTATCTGGTTCAGAACCATCAGAAGAGCGCGGAAATGCGGGAAACGACCATCCAGTCATTTCAGAGCTATGTGAGGGAGTATTACGAAAGAGCCAACCGGCTGATTGCGGAGCTTCAGTCCTCCAGCAGCGTCGCGGAGCTGAGCCATCGCAGCGCCATCAGCCAGCGGAATATCGAAAAGGTCAACGTGCTGGTCACCGAGCTGAAGAATCTCTCCGCGGCCAACCGGGATTTTTATGCGGACGTGTTCGACTATTTTCTCGCCAGCGACATGCTCTACAGCCAGAGCGGCCTGTGTGATCGGACGGATTCCTCCGACGCGCGCTATGCGCGGCTGGATCTGGACGCGCTGCTTTCGCGCGAAGTGGGCTTTTTCAATCTCGGCGGGCAGACCGTGACCACGGCGAAGGGCACCTATGGCGCGCGCCTCGTCGGCGTGCGCGGCAGCCGGGAGCTGATTGTGCTGACCTGCCCTGACGAGCGAATCACCGCGCTGTCCGACGCGGCGCTGACGCTGACGGGCGCGCAGGCCGCCTTTTTCGATTCGTCGGGCGAACGGCTCGCCGCCTCGGAGCGCCTGTCATCGCTGACGCCGGAGGAGGCCGAGCGCCTGCCCGGCCGAGGCATGGACGGCCTGAAGGGCTTTTCCTTCTCCATTCAGCGGCAGGAGAACGGCACGCTGGTGATCGGCTTCAGCAAAAATCTTCCCAATGAGATTCTGCTGCGCAACAACCTGATGATCATCTCGGTCAACGTGCTCTGCCTGCTGGCCATCGCCTTCTTCGCGGTCTATTACAATCGCCAGATGGTTCAGCCCATTCAGCAGGTGGTGGCGCAGACTCAGTACGGCGCGGATGGCAGCTCCTTCAGCGAATTCCAGAGCATCGCCCAGTGGATGGAGAAGACTCATCGCGAGGCGGAGCAGATCAGCGAGAAATATCGCCTGACCCGGCAGAAGAGCACGCTGAGCGATCTGGCCATGGGCATCGTCGGCGAGACCGACGCGTTCCCGGAAATGCAGGGCACGTATGTGGTGCTGTCCATCGTCTGTGAGGATTCGGACGGCCGGGACGACGAGGCGCAGTTCGCCGCGCTGCTCCGGGCGTTGTCCCAGGAGTGGAACGCCCGGCTGTTCTATCGGCAGGGCCGGCAGCAGATGGTGCTGGTGCTTCTGGAGGAGCAGCCATTGTCCGCGCTGACGGATTTCCTCGTGGAGTGCGATCCGGGCAGCGGCGCGCAGATCGCCGTCTCCCGTCCCCACGAGACGCTGACGGAGCTGCACTGCTCCATCGAGGAGGCCTGCAGCGCGCTCATGCTTCAGCCGGCGACGTTTTTTTCAGGGGAAGGTTACAGAATCCTTCTCTACCAGGATCATCAGGACAGCGTCATGTTCCAGGGAGCCGGTCCGACGCTGGACGCGGCCATCCTCTACTGTCTGGAGAACGGAAACGTGGAGGGCTGCCGCGCGCTGCTTCAGCCGCTGTATGAAAGGAACCAGTTCAGCTCCGTCATTGCTCAGCAGACCCTCTGCCTGCATCTGGAAAACCTGCTGCAGAAGCGCAGCCGCTCCGAGCCCCGGGCGCGCCAGCAGCGGCTGCTGAGCATTCGAAACAGCTTCCGCCTGAGCAACATGTGGCGGGTCGTCGAGGCGCTGTTGGAGGAGATGACCGTCGAGGAGGACGACGAGCCCTCGGAGATGGAGGCCTCGCGGCAGATGGATCAGTACATCCGCGAAAACTTCGCCGACCCGGAACTGAGCCTGCAGAGCGTCGCCACCCATATGGGATGGTCTTATTCCTATACCTCCCGCTTCTTCAAGCAGGTCAACGGCGGGAGCTTCACAGCCTACGTTACCAATCTGCGCATTGAGGAGGCCAAACGCCTGCTGGCCCAGCCGGAGCTTCCGGTGAGCGAGATTCTGCCCATGGTGGGCTTTTCGGTGTTCAGCTCCTTCTCCCGGTCGTTCAAAAAGGCCACCGGCTTTTCCCCCAGCGAATATCGCGCCCCGCTCGCCGGCGAGGCCCCGACGCCCGCGGACAATGCCGGGGACGAATAGCGCGGCAGGCTGTCATAAACCCACGGAGAGCTCGAGAGGGCTGAAGCCCTCTCGAATTTAAATCGAGCCCGGCGGCGTGTACGGCGGGTGCGGGGCG
>ERZ780195.1950-NODE-1950-length-15132-cov-6.094979_pt1 | contig 15132 bp, 10 predicted proteins | sample MGYA00511017_ERZ780195 | MGnify/ENA primary metagenome ERZ780195 (study PRJEB29588, sample SAMEA2159974) | human gut metagenome | biome: human gut; feature: human-associated habitat; material: faeces | place: Denmark | collected 2008/2010 ...
TTAATATTTTTTGAAATATAGCGTATAGACACTATACTTTATTAAATTTTTCATAAAATGCTTGACAAAATTTGTTTTCTTCTCTAATCTGCTAAACTGGACTGTTGAGTCCTAATTTGCAGAAAGGGGTCATATTCACTATGGAAGAAGAGAATTACAAATACAGAACAAATCCAATGTTTTTAAGAAATCAATTTGGTATGGATATGCCAATACTGAAAAAGATTTCTTTACAGGATGATGAAAAAGAAGATTTAAGACTTATTGGCTTTGATATTGCAAAAACAGAAACAGATACTCACTTTAACCGCTTTGTCCATTTCTTTTTGTATGATTATAAGTTTGAAGATATATGGAACAATCCTGATAAGTATATTGAAAAGTTATCACAGTACAAAGCTGTGCTTACACCCGATTTCAGTATGTATATTGAAATGAATGAAAATATGCAAAGGTATAACACCTTTCGCAACAGATGGGTAGGTGCATACTTGGCAGATAAAGGTATTCGGGTTATCCCAACAGTTAACTGGTGACTTGAAAACACTTTCGATTTCTGCTTTAATGGTATTGAAAAAGGAAGCACAGTTGCAGTATCGACTTATATGGCAAGCGCACACGGAAACAGAGCCGACCAAAAAGATTTTTTTATGGCTGGCTACAATGAAATGCTAAAGCGTATTGAGCCGGAAACAATCATTTGCTATCATTATCCGTTTCCTGAAATGAAAGGCAATATTTTATTCGTTGATTATGATTTAAGTTCCTGGCAACATTATGATGACGATAAAATTGAATTGCCGTATACTCAGATGGAAAAGTATTTGCCGGGTATAGAAAAGCCGTCACTAAACAGTAATATTGTTGTTAAATATAATGATAATGCATCCTTAATTTTAAAAGGCAGCGGCAGTGTTCACGGCGGTCAATGGCAGCCTAATCCTGATAAGCCGGAAGATGCAAGGTTTTTAGGTGAACCGGGTGAAATAAAATATACTCATTTTTTTAGTAAAAACGGAGATTATTGGTATGAAACAAAAATTGGTGACGATGGAAAAGCTGTAAAAGAAAGGCACCATACAGATCACGGAAAAGCACATAAACATTCAAATCCACATGATCATGAAATCAATTGGGTTGGAGAAGACTGTCATCCAAAACCAAGTCCACCTATTAATTATCCTAATGGAGAATTGCCAAGTTTTAAATATCATATAGCAAAAGGAGATAATAAAATGAATATAACAGAAATTACTATTGATGGGAATAGAGATTTCAAAACAAAATATGAATTTAAAGATGCAATAAGCAGAGGCTGTGATTTAGGATTTGAATGGCAAGGTATTGAATATGGAATATTTCCTGCTGAAAATAACCAATGGCTTGTCTGTTTATTGGGGGATGATGATAGTAAGGATATTTATTATAACCATATTGACGATGTAATGAACCATAAAATCGGTGATGACAGGTTAATTGATATCTGTACAAAATTTACTGTTATTGAGAGAAGTTTATAAAAAACATAAGCCGTGAGCAAAACGCTCACGGCTGTTTTGGTATGTAAGTTATCGGTCATAATTTTTTACAAGATTGGTGACGAGGCGATGTTTGTTTTTTAGGTTAATATTTTTTGAAATATAGCGTATAGACACTATACTTTATTAAATTTTTCATACAGTCTTTGAAAACATTGACGATGTAATGAATCACAAAATCGGTGATGATAAGCTTATTGATATATGCACAAAATTTACAGTTATTGAAAGAACATTTTAATTTTCATTAAATCAAATATATTTCATTCAAATTACTGCCGAATTGTTAAATTAACAAAGAACAAGCCGAGGGTGTTTTAATCACTCTCGGTTTATTTGTTCATTTAAGCTATATGCAATTATTGAGGTTAAGTCATAAAAACGGTGCCTTTTCCAAAAGGTAAGGACTCTCAGACTGTCGATAAAGTGGCTAAAACGCGCCGCATTATAATAATTGTCATAGAGGCTATATCTTACAGCAAAGATGACTCTTGCCAAAGCAAAACGCAGAATTTATACCACCTTCTCAAAATCTACCGGCGTGTAGAAATTTAAAATTCGATTTTCCTAGCTGCTGACAGCACTTTGCTAAAAGTAAAGTTCTGTTTTTATCTGCCGGATTCTTTTTTTATTTCCCTAAAGCTTTTGCCATAGTATTTTTTTAAAAGTCTTTGTGTTTGCCTGTCACACAAACCTATCATCTGCGAAAGCTTTGTAAGAGTAATTTCGTTTTCGTACAAAAATGCTTGCTCTATTATTGCAAATCTTTTGTCATTCAAGTTTTCTTTATTAGCAAATTCTTGAAAATCTTTTGGCAAAAGCAATCTTGTAATCTGTGTTAAAATAATTATCATCAATCCCGATATCACACTTTTGTAATCAGGATTTTTATTTTTCCATTCGCTTAAAAGCATTTTTGCATATCTGTTGTCAACATTTTCAAGATAGCAAAAATTATGCTGTGTAAAAATGCTTGAAAATACATTTTTGCTTTTATCATTTTTAATTTGTATCAATACAAATACATCTTCAATAGGGTTTTGCTCATCATAATTTTGGCTATGCCTGATATTCGGCCCTGTAATAAAAAAATCGTTTTTCTTTAATTCATATTCTCTGCCATCAGCTATAAGCGTGCCTTTACCTTCGGTTACAAAATGCAGTTCATAGCAGCCTTTTGCGTGAACATGCATCGGTATTTTTTCGCCGAGTTTGCCGCCGCCCAAATCTGTTATTATAAATTGTATTTTGTTCCAAACGAAATCCATTTATATCACCTTGCTTATTATAGCATAATACGACATTTATATAAAGATGATGTCGTATTATTTTTATGCCTGTATGTTATAATTTTTACGAGGTGAGTTTATGAATAAATATGTAAAAAAAGCACTTTGCATGTTATTAACCGGAATTTTTGCTTTTTCGTTGGCATCTTGTTCAGGGGGCAAAGTCAGCGAAGGTGATATTAAATCTTTCTTTAAAGATACCTCTAAAATTTCATTTTCATATGATTATACCGAGCTTAAAGATTCGAAAAAAAACAGAACTAAATCTTGGAGGCAGGGTATGGTATCCGGAAACGGACTTCAAGGGTTTATTACAAGCGGCAGTCCATACAGCGATACATTTATTTTTCAAAATATGCATTTTATAATGCCTAATGAAAACCAGCGAACTTGCCCTCAAACTTATGATGAACTTGAAACAGTAAAGCAAAGTATTATTAAAGGTGAAGATATCACGGATAATGCAAACTATGATGATGTATACCGTTATCACCCGGGCGGCCAATTAAGGCTTGATTTTGATAAGAAAAGCAGTAAACAATATATTCGCTATACTGATTATGAAACATCACAGGTTGGTGTTGATTTTACGGATAAAAACGGCACTTGGAAGCGTACATCATTCACTTCAATGGCAGATGATGTTGTGATTACCAAGCTTAATAAATCATCTTCCGGCAGTAAACTTAATTTAACTTTATCATTTGATAACCTTTCAACTCTTGCAAACTTCGGCGACAGTGACGAAGTTAATATGAAGTATAAAAAATTAACTGATGATAATGCAAACTACCTTGCACTTGTTTCACACTATCCTGATTATGAAAAAAGCGAACTTAAAAACGGCGGTTATGCAACAGTAACTTATGTGATTACTTCAGGCGGAAACAAAGAAAGAGTGTTGATAGATAAGAAAACAGACGAAACACAGTTTTCGGGTGAAAATACAGGCATTAAAATAACCGATGCCGACAGTGTTTATCTTCTTACCGTAAGTGACAGAACTTACAATATGGGAAAAATTGATGATTTTGAAAAGCAAAATGATTTTAAACTTGTTGAAGATTGCATAGCAAAGCTGGAATGTGTTGCTACAAAATATGCAGGTAATAATGATTTTGATTATGATAAAGCGTTAAATAATCACTTGGAAATTTATCAGCCGCAATTCGACAGCGTTACACTTTCGTTGGGTGAGGATAATTTTGATTCAAATGAAGCACTTTTAAAAGCGCAAAAGGGTAAAAAGGAAATAAATTCTGCTCTTGCCCAGCGTACATATTATGCCGGCAGATATGCGTATCTTTGCTGTTCGGGTTATTCCACAAGCCGACTTTACGGTATGTGGACAGGTGAATTTAACACCGGCTGGGGCAGTAAATATACAATGGACGCAAATGTTAATTTGCAAACTTCTTCAATGAATACGAGCAATATGTCACGCAGTCCTATCGGCTATGCATATTTCATTTTGCGACAGCTTCCCGATTGGGAAGAAAATGCATATGCAACACACGGGTTTAAAGACGCTATTCAGGCTCCGGTTAACACTGACGGTGATAAAGCTGTAATCACCGAAACCTGCTATCCTTATCCTTTCAGATATTGGAACGCCGGCACATCTTGGATGATTAACCCGCTTTATGAAACTCTTCTTTCATATGGTAATATCAATATTCCTTTAAGTGATGAATTTGACCTTGAAAATCTTAAATCGGTTCTCTCTGTTACCGAAAAAGACTTAACGGAAAGTCAAATTGAAGAAATTAGAAAGCGTGGATATTTAAGGCTTGAAGAAGATATTTTATATCCGCTTTTGCTGAAAAGTGCAAATTATTGGAGTCAGCTGATGAGCCCTGAATATTATACCGCAAAAGACGGTTCTATTCATTATGAAGATGGCAAAACATCATTAAATGACGGTGAAACATATTGCATTTTGCCAAGCTATTCGCCTGAAAATAATCCGTCAAATTATAACAGCCCATCGGATGCTAACTGCGCCATTGATATTTCGGCCTGCCGTGATAATCTTAATATGCTTATTAAAGTTATGGGCGATATTGATAAAAGTGCAGATATTTCTAAATGGCAGGAACTTGAAAAAAATCTTCCGCCGTATCTTTATGATGAAACAGGTGCTCTTAAAGAATGGGCAACAACTTCATTTGATGAAAATAACGAACATCGCCATTTAAGTCACCTTTACGGTGTATGGCCGCTTTTTGAAACGCAGGGAAATGATGAACTGTCAAAAGCCTGCGAGCAGGCGATTGCAAACAGGCAGAGTGAAAATGAAGCGTCACATGCACTTGTTCACCGCAGTCTTATTGCTTCAAGGTTAAAGGATTCAGATTCTTTAACAGATGCCCTCGTTAAACTTATGAACCATAAAATCAGGTATGATTCACTAATGACTAACCACGATTATGACCAAGGCAGTTGCTATTGTACTGATTTTGCGATAGGTTATCTCGGTATTATAAATGAATCACTTGTTTATTCACATAATAACGATATTGAGTTTCTTCCTGCCCTGCCGAATTCGGGTTTTGAAAACGGAACGCTTAAAGGGATTAAAACCCGTAACCGTGCTACCGTAACTGAATTAAAATGGACAGACGGCGGTAAGACAATAAGCGCAACCGTTACTTCGGATATTGACCAAAAGCTTAATATTAAAGCCGGCGGCAAATCACAAACAGTTGAATTTAAAGCAGGAGAAAGTAAAACATTTAAGTTTTAAGTGTTTAAAAGGATATAGCCAAAGCTGTATCCTTCAGTTTATCGAAAAGTGTTCAAGAAATCATACCTTCCGGATTTTTCCTGATGGTGAAAATTGCGATTCTTATCGATTGGCTGCTATGTTTGATAGCCTTAAGGGTTATGAAATACAAAAGAGTGATAAAGTAGCAGACTTTGCGTTTCAAACAACTCCTCAATGTAAAGTTCGCAATTTCTCATACGAATATGCTCTGCAAAGAAAGCGAAAACAGATATGCTTAAATTTGCTTATCCTTTAATAATCATTCTGTTAATTACATTTGCAGACAGCGAAATCTCAACGGCTATATATCCGTTATCATACGCAAATTCCGCATTTTTCTCCTTAGGTTTTGAAACCTCTTTTAGAAGTTCTATCTGTTGCGGCGTCGGCATTTGCGGACAACCCATTTTTTCCATAATGCGTACAAATTTGAAAATCCCAAATCAATTACATACTGTGTAATTGATTTGGGATTTTCCGCTTTAATTTTCAGCGTGATGCTTTCCGCCTTATCCGTTTCATCAAAATCAAGTAGGGATGCGACAATATGAATTTCACCGTCTTTAAACACGGCAACATCCGCATTCCCCGTATTTGAAATATCATAGCAACGGTTTCCGGCATATTAGTGCGTAGAAACAAAATCAACAGGCGTATTGCCTTTGCTTCATAAATAATCCCCCGTTATTGACTGAATTTTTAAGTATCAATCTGATTTCATAACAGACAAATGAAAAATTCCTGTCAAGCATTTTATTCAAATCATTCGCAATTTCGGAATAATACAACAATCCGGATTACTATATTATGTCGGCTGTATAATTGACAAAAATTTAACTAAATATCCATTGACAAACACTTTACCTTACAATATAATGAAAGCAAATATACCATTTATAAGGGAAGTGACTTAATGACGAAAAAAATAACAGCAATATTGTTGGCACTTTGCATGGCAATTTCCGTTTTGCCGATAACCGTTCAGGCGGCATCAAAGCCCGATATTAAAGTAGGCGATTATGTTAAAATGGGCACATATAATAATGCTTCGATTCTTTGGCGATGTGTAAGCATTGACGATAACGGCCCGCTTATGCTTGCAGACAGAATTATTGACACTCTTGCATATGATGCCAAAACAAACGACAACAGCAATTCAAAATCGCACAGCCGAAGCTATAAGCGTGATGATTACGGTTCTAACTATTGGAAAGACAGTAATATGCGCTCTTGGCTCAATTCGACCGCATCAACAGGTAATGTCGATTGGCTTTGCGGCAATCCGCCGAAGGATGGCTATGTCAGCGGAACGGGTGCTTATAATGACAAAGTAGGCTTTCTTAATGCTTTTTCAAAATCGGAAATTGCGGCAATGAAAACCGTTACCCAGCGCTCTCTTGTTTCTCATCCCGAATACAATAAGGGCATTGTCAATGGTGATGCAAATTCGGATTTGTACTACTATACAGACATTGCATATGCGGCAATAAATTACGATAGTGCATATTTTGAAACCACAACCGAAAAGGTATTCCTTCTTGATGTTAAACAAGCAAATGCCGTGTGGAAAAATCTTAAAGGCTATTATATTGCTTACAATAGCAACGGAATGGCTTGGCCTTATTGGCTTCGCACCCCTGTTACCGATTGCAATCACGATATGCGTTATATCAGCTCAAGCGGTGAAGTTGGCAGATACGCTCCGTGGTATTCAGATTTGGGCGTAAGACCCGCATTTTATCTTGATTCCGAATATTTTGTTGCAACTTCCGGCAACGGCTCACAAAGCAATCCTTATATAGGCTCTGCTCCCAACAAGCAAGAGGCAGACTACACAATTTCCGAGCCGGCGGAAGAGGCTAATCCGGATTGGAATGTCAGCACGGAGCAAAGCATTCAACTTACCTTGGGGCCGTGGTATTCCGGTGACGGAAAATACGCCAACTCCACCATTCCGGTATACACTATTCAAAAAACACGAAGCGACACGGAAAATATGGTTGTTGTTGTTTGCGGCGAGGGATATACAAAAAGCCAGCAAGGCAAATTTATCAACGATGTTAAACGACTTTGGCAGGAGGCCATGAAATATGAGCCTTATCGAAGTTATGCCGACAGGTTCAATGTTTACGCTCTTTGCACAGCTTCCGAATCAACTTTTGATAATGGCGGAAGTACATTCTTTGATGTTATAGTTGACAAATATAATTCTCCTGTTATTTCCAACAACCTCCACGGAAGCCAATGGAAAAATCATATTTTTGAAAGATGTATCGGACCTGAATTTATTGAGAAAATCCACGATGCTCACATCAAAAAAACAACCGACCCGAATACAATTCCGATGAAGCCGAACGGTGAGTCGAACGAATATGAGCCGTATTATTATGTTCACGATTATATTGCCCAGTTCGCTATGGTTGTAAATACAACGAATGATTTCGGCGGTGCTTATAATAACCGTGAATACGGTTTTCATTATTTCATTTCGCCGTCAGACAGCTACCGTGCACCAAAGACCTTTGCACATGAGCTTGGGCACAGCTTGCTTGGCCTTGGTGATGAATACAGCACCGGGTATTTGCTTGAAGATAAAGAGCTGAAATCGCTTAATCTTTCCTCGGTTGAAGACCCTGAAAAGATAAAATGGAGGCAGCTTTTAGGCTTTAGAAACACCTATACCTGCCGCAATGCTTACGGCTCAAAAATGCTTGTTTCAAGCTATGAGTGTATAATGAGAGACACTAATTATCAATTTTGCGAAGTTTGCCGCTTGCAGGGCTTCAAGCGAATGTCTCAGCTTGTTAATGATATAGATCTCTATGTTGCGCCTCCCGAAGTTAAGGAGTACACGGGCGCTTATTCAAACCCCTCCGATTTCACAGATCTTGAAACAAGCGCATACTATAATTATACATATAATCGCAGCGACCGGCTTTTAAGCGGCAACAGCAAAAGCAGATTTAATACCGATATGAAGGGCAAAAAAATCGAGCTTAGAACCGTTATTCAAAATATTTCGGATAAGAAAGCACGGCAGTTAAAATTTAAAATGTGGATTAAGCATTCCGACGGAAGCGTTGCAACAGATTCTTCGGGAAATCCGCTTCAAACAGTGCAAACCTTTGATATTCCGACTTGGAACGATAAAGCGAATTTTTGGCCGATCGGCGCTTTGGATCATATCAAAAGCGACTTTAATTCGGGCCTGAAAAGCTGCTCGCTTATTTATCAAATTCCGTCTGATGCACAGCTTAAGAACGGCGATACCGTGGCATTTCAGGTGCTCGATGAAAACGGAAATGTGCTTGCAGACGACAATACGGAAACACAGCGCTACACAACCGTTTCAATTCAGTATAAATTTGAGGACGGCTCTGAAATTCCAAACACTGCCGGCGGAACATTTACCGTGCCATACGGCACAAAGCTTGATTTAACACCGGCAAAAACACTTTATGATTATGAATTTATAAAGGTTGACGGCTTGAATAAGCCTATTGTTTCGGACGGAACGGTTGTTACATATTATTACAAAAATAAAAACGAAGAACACACTCACACATGGTCTGCTTGGAAATACAATAATGATGCTGTTTATAACTCATCAAGTGATTATAAAGACGGCACGCAGACTCGTACTTGCTCCGCTTGCGGTGAAAGTGAAACAAAAGAGGCACCCAATACGGCTCTTCTTCGCCGCAGAGGTAATGCATTGTCGCTTGAAAGCAGTATCACCCTTGCAACTTACATTACCAAAGATGTAGTCGATTATTATGACGAAGTGTATGCCGAGTTTACCCGAAACGGTAAAACCGAAAAAGTATATCCGTCTGGTAAAACATTAACTTCAAATTCAATTGTTTATTGCATATTTGATTATACGGGTATTTCACCGCAGGCCTTAGGTGATGATGTAAGTATTACATTCTATGGTGTCAAAGACGGTGTAACATATAACGGTAATGCTTATAAATACAGTGTAACCGACTATATTAAGTCAACGCTGAATAAGCCGACTTCTTCTGCAAAGCTTAAAACTTTGCTGGTTGATTTGGTCTATTACGGTGAGGCTTGCCAGGTATATCAAAACTATAAAACCGATAATTTACTTACCGATATACTTACCGATGAGCAAAAAGCACTTCGCAGCACGGCTGATTTAAGTTTAACGAATATCAAGAATGCAAGCTACGAAACCTGCGAAAACAGGCTTGTAAAGTTTGGTACGGCATTAAGGCTGAATAATTCGGTTGAAATTGCAATACCGCTGAATATGACCAATGTTACTCTTGATGACCTTTCATTCAAAGTAAAAATAGGTTCAAGAACATTGACATATACCTATGCCGAAAATCCGGATAATTTTGAAAAAGGAAAAGACGGTTATTGGTATTTCTATTTTGACGGTGTTTATGCAAATCAAATGAGTGATGAAGTATTTATCACTGCATACAAAGGCGATGAGCAAGTCAGCTATACACTTAAGTACAGTGTGGAATCCTATGCCGCAACTGTTACTGATGCAAAGTTAAAAGCAGTTACAGACGCAATGATGCGTTACGGCAATTCCGCAAAAGCCTATGCAGGCAAATAATCGGCATATCAGTTTAATTTTAGATATGAAATAATTAAGGAGGTATTAAGATGAAGGAAAAGTATATCAAACCTGATTCAGACATTCAAAAGTTTGCTGCCGTTGATGTAATTACGACATCCGGTGGCGGCGATGAACCGATTGTCACTCCACCTGATTGGAACGACTAAAGAGTAAAGGAGTCAAGATTTTATGTCTTGACTCCTTTTAATTGTTTGGCAATTGATGCCCCCGGTTCAACCGGGGCATCTTTGCTGAAAAGATAAAAACAAACGGCAGATGATTTCTCATCTGCCGTCAGACTGTCGATAAAGTTTCCGAATCGCGCCAATAAAATAAATTAACCGTTTTAATGTTATCAGGATTCTTTTTTATCCTTGTTTTCCGCTTTTTCTTCGCCGCTTTTTTCATTGGCCTTTTGCGGATTTTCTTTGCATACAACCGCGGTTTGCACCTGGTGGTTTTTAACGCTTAAAACCTTTATCACAAGCCCTGCAGCAACACAATGCTTTTCAGCGTTGAATCATATGCCCGTTTGGTAAGGGACAATTACAAGGACAAACCGCTTGATAAAATGACAACTGCAATGATGCTTTACGGAAACAGCGCAAAACCATAAGAGAGGAGAAAACGAAGAAGGACTTACAGACCGCTCTTTATTGGATATGGAAAACATTTGGAATTTTATAAACACGGCAGACATTGCAGATATTTATAAAGTGCTTTCCCGCCAAATAAAATACAACACGGCAATTTCAGAGTAGGTAGATGCAGGAATCCTTGGATATAATATGCATATACGAGCCCGGCAATTCCGTGACGGAGACGGAATTGTTACAAAGGGCGCCGATGCAACAATATGCAACATCGGAAGGCTTAGAAAAGACGGCATAAAAGAAACAAACGATGAAATCATCATCATTATGGTTGGCAATTGCTGATTCAAAAGCAATCGCATAAATCAGCAAAGCATTTTATCCCACATTCCGTTTAAAATTTTATATCAGCAGAAAAAGAGGGCTTTAAGTTTTGTTGCTTAAAGCCCTCTTTTTAGTTTGTCATTTTATATTCAAAAGCAGCAGAAAACGCTATTATCTGCTTATATATTTTTCAATAAACCTCTCAACCGTGTTCCAATAAAGCTTTGGTGCAACAGAAGATGAAAGTGCATGCCCTGCTCCTTCAACAGTAAGAACTCCTTTTTCGCAGGCTGCCGCAGAATATAAATCACCGAGCATGCTGTATGGCACAAGCTCATCATCCGAGCCGTGAATAAAAAGAGTTGGTATGCGGCTCTTTTTAACCTGCTCAAGAGCGCTTGCCTGCCTGAAATCATATCCGTCACGAATCTTTGAAAGTTCCGATGCGGCATTAAGCACGGGAAACCACGGAATATGCATAACCTCTGCCTCACGCTTAAACTCATCCCACTCCGATGTGTAACCGCAATCTGCAATTACTGCTTTAACATTCGGCGGCAGCTCCTCACCGGATGCCATAAGCACCGTTGCCGCTCCCATGGACACACCGTGAAGAATAATTTGCGCATCGGGCTCCCAAGCAATGATCTTTTTAACCCATTTTATAATATCCAAACGCTCAGGCCAGCCCATTCCGATTTTTGTTCCGCAGCTTTCGCCGTGTGCCCTTGCATCCACAGCCAAAACACTATAGCCAAGTGAGTAAAATTTATTTACAAAGCCTGCCATATGCTTTGCTTTACTTGTGTATCCGTGGCAAACAAGGGCATATTTGGTGCCGCTGTTTTTAAAAAGCTTTCCGTGCAAACGAAGTGAATCCGACATAATATAAACATCCTTGCCGTTTGCACAATACCACTCTTTCATTTCCGGCGTGCCCGTTAATCCGCTGTATTTTGCACTTGCCTCTTCATCATTGCCGGCAGTATTCGTGGCCTTTTGAACCAAATTGTTGAGCTTGCTCATATGTATGGGTGATTTTGTGTTTATGGCAAAATCATAAAATATTTCTGCCGACATTGCAGTTAAAGCTGTCAGCCCGCAAAGAGCGCCGAAAACAGCACCTGCGCCTTTTCTGTTCATAAAACCCCTCCTGCCTTTTTAGATCATATCAAAACCGCAAAAATAATTCATTTTGCTTTATGAAGATGATTCTTGTTTTATAAGATTATCTTATTTTTTGCATATATACATAAGATGAGAACTAAAAAAGAAAACATCTTGCTTATATAAAATCACATTTTTGGCGGAAAGTCAAGAAATCATCCGAAAAGAAACGGCTTTAAGCAGTGCTTGACTTTTGATTGCTGATTCAAACTTGACTGCACGGCGGCTTTTGCCGTCACATTTTATTTTCCGCGTCAACACTTATTTAAACCAAATAAAATACACACCTGCCGCACAGGTGTGTATTTTGCATAAATGATAATTCAGTTCTGTTTCCACACTTCATCTGCAATTTCTTTTACGAGTTTTAGCTTTGCCCATTGCTCATCCTCGGTAAGCTTATTTCCGATTTCGCAGGAAGCAAATCCGCACTGCGGACTGAGACAAAGCCTTTCAAGAGGAATATATTTTGCAGCCTCGTTAATTCTTGCGATAATTTCTTCCTTGCTTTCAAGCTTTGGTGATTTTGTTGTTACCAACCCCAAAACAACGATTTTATCATCCGACACCTTTGCAAGCGGTTCAAATCCGCCGGAGCGCTCATCATCATATTCCAAGAGAAGTGCATCAACATTTTCGTTTGCAAAAACCCAATTTGCAACAGGAGTGTAAGCACCGCTTGAAAAATAGGTTGAATGATAATTGCCGCGGCAAATATGCGAGGTTATTACCATATCCTCCGGCTTGCCCTCAAGTGCAAGATTATTTACCTTAAGAAGTCTGTTTTTATATTCATCCGCACTTATGCCGAAAATCTCTGTTCCGTTTTCCGTAAGAGCAGAGCCCCAAGAACAATCGTCAAGCTGAAGATTTCGGCAGCCGGCTTCATAAAACTGCGCAATAACATTTTGATAAGCAGATGCAATATCCTTGATAAGCTCATCATCCGTTGCATAAAATTTTCTTGTTTGCTCAATATTTCCCGGAACGGTGAGCTGTAAATAAGTTTGTGCCGGTGCGGGAATTGTGTATTTGGCAACCGTGTTTTCATCCTCAAACTGCTTTAAGAATTTGAAATACTCAACAAACGGATGTGCCTTTGCTTTGAATTTTCCAACCAGGTAAGTATCATCCAGCACGGCAAGCTCGCCGTTAAACGGAACTCCGCCGCCCGTTGCCTTGTGCTCAACGCCATTAAATCCCCACATAAAATCAAGATGCCAAAATGTGCGCCTGAATTCGCCGTCTGTGATTGCGTGATAGCCAAGCTCTTTTTGCTTTGCAACAAGCTTTGTAATTTCATTGTTTACAATGCCGTCGTATTCCTCTTTTGTGATTTCGTTATTTTCAAATTTGATTTTCGCATTTTTCAATGCCTGCGGCCTTAAAAAGCTGCCCACAAAATCATATCTAAACGGTGTTTTCAATTTGCTCATATCTAAACTGTCCTTCCAATTTGTTATGAGCACAGTTTATCACAAAAAAAACATTTTGAAAAATACATATAATTTGCGGTTTACCATAGTTTTAACCTATGGGCAAATGCTTTTTCAGCGCCTGAATATAGGTATCAGCATAACGAGAAAACATAATATTTTTCTTTTTTATAATACCTATGTGCATAGAGCAGTCCATATTCAAAGGCCTTGCAACAATATCCTCGCCGTTCAATTTGCTGTCAATAACGCCCGAGCTGACTGTAAATCCGTTTAATCCGATTGCAAGATTGAAAAGCGTTGCACGGTCGCGCACTTCAATACTTTTCGGCATATCAAGCACGCTCAAAAATTCCTCGCTGAAATAAAATGAATTTCTCTCCCCTTGCTCATAAACCAAATACGGATAGGGCTTTAATTCCTCAAGATTTATTCTTTCTTTTTCGGCAAGAGGGTGATTTTTGCTTATAAAAACATGTGGAGAGGCTTCAAACATTTCTTCAAAAACAAGGTCGTTTTTCTTAAACAGCTTTTGCAAAACTTCCTCGTTGCTTTCGCTCAAATACAAAATGCCAAGTTCGCTGTTGCCGCTTGCAACATCATCTATAATTTCGCCGGTTTGCGTTTCACGCAGGGTAAAATTATATTCCGATGCATCATATTTTTGCACCACATCCACAAAGGCGTTTACGGCAAAGGAATAATGCTGGCACGATACGCAAAATTTAGGCTTTCTGTTTGTGCCCGTACAGAACTTATCCTTCATAATATCCGCCTGCTCAAGCAAATTGCGTGCATAAGAAAGAAGTTCCTCGCCTTCCTTTGTAACGGTCATACCCTTGTTTGAACGCACAAATGCGGTAACATTCATTTCTTTTTCAAGGTTGTGAACGGAAGCACTGAGGCTCGGCTGAGAAATATACAGCTTTTCTGCCGCAAGTGTGATGTTTTTGCATTCGGCAACCGTTACAAAATATTTAAGCTGTTGCAGAGTCATGATTCTATATCCTTTCAATTTTCACATTCTTAAATCGGTTAGTTATCATTAAATACAGCTTGATTATAATATCATGGCACAATGATGTCAATGCACCGCAAAAACAGAATTTATGATGCGGTTATACCCACGGTCGGATTTTCAACATGCGCACATTGCTAAAGCCAAATCTATATGAAAGCGGCAAAAGGGACAGACATTGAATTGCTTTTAAAAGAAAGCGGCTTTATTAAATAATTGTGTACCTGCAACCCAATGTAAAAAACGGTGCGGCATTTAGACTGCTTTGCAAAACAAAATGCTTTCAAATTAAAGAATTACACAAAACCCCGAAGCTTTGTGCTTCAGGGTTTTTGTGCTTTTTCTGCCGCAGCTTTCGATTGCAATACTTTTATTGCACGCCCATCCATTCATCCAAAAA
>ERZ780195.1951-NODE-1951-length-15132-cov-2.327519_pt1 | contig 15132 bp, 8 predicted proteins | sample MGYA00511017_ERZ780195 | MGnify/ENA primary metagenome ERZ780195 (study PRJEB29588, sample SAMEA2159974) | human gut metagenome | biome: human gut; feature: human-associated habitat; material: faeces | place: Denmark | collected 2008/2010 ...
AATCCGTGTTGATGATTGACTGTTTGGCTTATTTATAGACTCTTGATGAATCAAAAGTTTTCCACCATTCTTCATTCTTAGTACCGCCACTGGTCACCCAACTTTCGAATAACGAGTAAGCTGATTTGATATTCACATATTCCAAAGGCCATTTGAAGTCTGTCGGAACCATGATTCCCCATGCCAGGTTATCTTTGCTGATGTAATATCTCTTGCGGGAAGTAGAACTATCGTCGTTGTTGCCTCCGAACAAGTCGGTATTTGCCAACTTAGTTGGTTGATAACCGACAATATGAATCTCCTTACGCTGGTTTCTGTTTCCTTCTACGAAAATGAAAACATTCAGTTTATTGATATTAAGCTCATCCACAGAGATAGGATTGCTGAACTTTATAGTGAAACTGATATTTTTAGGATTCGTATTGGCAGAATGATCTTTAATGGTATTAATCTGTTCGTAACGGTCTCTTCCCAATGCTTTGTGAGCATCGTCAAATAATGGAATAACCGCATAGTCCTGTCCGTTCTCAATCAGATTACTATTCACATTGAAACCTTTACAAACTCCCGCCTTACAGGCATATCCAAGACTTTATCGTCACCATTGTATGAATAAGACGAACCGGTCATCACTGTCATTTTCTCACCTGCAGGAAGTGCACCGGAAGCCATGGTTGCATATACTTTAGCGAGCAGTCCGACAGCTGTTCCTGCACATACATGTCCTGTCTGATACTCCGCATCCGTATTCTTATAAAGACGGGGAATGGCTTCCTCTTCCAAAAGACGAACTATTTCAGCATAGACATCGGCTATCGGACGGCGAGGATTGTTGTATCCCGTCCCGTCCGTGACAGCCCTGTCAAACAACGGGATCTCACCATACGCCTTTACCAGCATAAAATAGGCAAAAGCCTTTTGGAAATACACCTCACCCAGACCGTTCGTCTTTACCCGTTCATCGGCACCCGTGATTGCATTGATATATTTAATAGCCACATTAGCGCGATTAATCAAGTTATAGCAACCCTTCCAAATGGTATTGGTCACATCATCTCCCTGATAATTGCCGGCACCTGCATTGCTGAATGCCCAGTCAGGGCCGGAAGCATAGTCACAGTCCATATCAAGCACGCGGGGGAAATTCCCCCAACGGAACATATCGTCCGCCCATTTACTGTACACGCCGGTCACCCATGGGCTGACTGCAGCATCATCGTTGCCCACCTCTTCCGGGCCCACAAAAGAATATGGCTTTTCGCTCAAGAAATCCTGGCAAGCGGAGAAAGTTGTCATGCCTGCTAAAGAAAGAGATAACAGGATATATATTTTTTTCAGTTTCATGGAGTTACATTTAATTGTTTATCATCTTAAAAATCTACTTTTATGCCCAATGAGAATGTGCGGCTGCTGGGATAGGAATACACATCAACACCACGCCGGGAGGCATCCGAACCGAAAGCATTCACTTCGGGGTCGAACCAGCTATAGCCGGTAATGGTGAAGAGATTGGTTGCGCTGGCATACACATTGACATTGCTGATACCTTTGAAATTAGGTTTCCAGACATACCCGATATTCAAGCTTTTCAGCTTCAAGTAAGAGCCGTCTTCTACATAACGGTTAGAGATAAGCATATTACGTTCGTAGCCCGAAACGGCTTTCGGCCACTTTGCCTGGGCGGCATTGGCTTCTGTCCAGCGGGTATTATAGGCTTCATGGGTGATATTACCCACATTCCCCATCTTCATATCCATCAGGTTGCCATTGAAAATGTCGTTTCCCTGACTTCCTTGCAGGAAAAAGCTCAATGTAACGCCCTTCCACTCGAAGTTGCTGGTAAGTCCATAAACAAAATCAGGATTCGTATCTCCGATAATCACCCGGTCGGCCGAAGTAATATCGGGATTATCATCAAAGTTCCTGTATTTTATTTCACCAATCATACCGGCGCCTTTTGCGCGGATATCTGCACTGGGCGAAGCCATCACCTCTGCCAGATTATCATAGAATCCATCTTCTACATAACCATATATAGCCCCGATAGGACAACCGTTGCGCTGTATGAACACCTCATCAGCCGAACTCCATAATTTCTGCGCAAACTGGTCTGCTTTCAGTCCGCCAATCCTGTTGCGGTTGAACGAGATATTCGCATCGATATTCCATTTCAGCGGTGTATTCTGCAACACATAGAACTTACCGGTCAGTTCAAGCCCTTCATTAGTGATGTGTCCGCTATTGACCATCATGCTACCGAAGCCGGTACTTGAAGGGATTTTCACATCCTGAAGCAAATCGCGTGTTTTCTTATGATAATAATCCACCGTCAGGTTAATACGGTTATTCAAGAATCCCATATCAATTCCCACATTATATTGGGCAGTCGTCTCCCAGCGCAAGTCATCGGAAACCGGGCCTCTCCAGTCCACTTCGGCAAAGCCGCTGTTGATAGCCCCGCCAAAAGAATAGTTTGCCATATTAAGCATTGGCAGCGTACGATAACTTCCGATACCTTGGTTACCCGTTTCACCATAACTCAGGCGCAACTTCAAGTTACTGAATATCCCCAAATCTTTGATAAACTTCTCTTCCGACATACGCCATGCAACAGCTCCAGAAAGGAAACTAGCCCACTTGTTCTTATCGGTAAACTTACTCGAACCGTCAGCACGACAGGATGCAGTAAGGATATATTTATCCATGAGAGTGTAATTGACACGTGCCAGGAATGAAGCTAAAGCTGCATCTCCCCTGTCAGACCTCAATTTGCCCGGATTAGCTCCCAAACTCATATCGAAATCCTGAGTGATGTCGTTGGGAAATCCCGTGGCCGACATTGCTTTGCTTCCCCAACTGGATTTCTCTGCCGTAAAACCTACCACCGCATTAACGCTATGGATACCGAACGTCTTATCGAACGTCAGCAGTGATTCGGCGGTGATTCCCAACCACCAGTTGCTTGACTGTTCGGCCTTGCCATTGATATTAGTAGTGGACGAACCTTCCTGCGTTTCGCGGCCATAGTACATGCCACGGTCATTGTTAGTATAACTGATACCCAAATTCTGTCTGAACTTCAGAAAAGACAAAAGTTTAACCTCCATATAGCTTGAATTGAACACATTTATGCTGCGCAAATTATCTTTTGTGTTGGTTATATAAGCCAACGGATTAGATGCAAGCCAGCTCAATTCACCAGTTTCCGCCTTATTCTTCTGCGGATCATACGTCGAGGGAAACACCAATGCAGAACGGATAACACCACAATCAGAAGAGTTGGTCTTCGAGAAATCCGTATCAGTATGTGTGAAACTGGTATTCATGCCCATTTCCAACCATTTGGTTATATACCTGCCTATATTGGAACGTAATGAATAACGGGTAAAACCGGAATTCTTGATGATACCGTCCTGTTTGAGGAAATTACCGGAGAATGAGTGCCAACCCTTGTCCGAACCGCCCGATACACTATTATATTCCTGCGAAAAGCCGTTCTGATAAATCAAATCCTGCCAGTCGGCCACCCCCACATAGGAAATGTTACCATATTCATCTACATAATCACCCGGTCGGAGGAAGTCTTCCGGTGCCGGCAGGTATTTGCCAGCAGAAGTATCGTTTCCGCCACCCGGCAAGGCCGGATATTCCCAAGCCCCGGGATACGGCAGCTTGCCATAAGGTTTATTACTATATTTATAATCATTAAGCACTTGTTCGTTTTGATAATTGGCATAAGTGAATGCGTCGAGCACATCCATACGTTTCGCTATCTTCGAGAATGTAAAGTTGGCACTGAATTCCACCTTTTCATTTCCCTTCTCACCTCGTTTGGTGGTTATGATAACAACCCCGTTCGCCCCACGGGAACCATATATGGCAGTCGCGGAAGCATCTTTCAAGACATCAATACTCTGAATGTCGTGCGGATTGATAAATGCCAATGGGTTTGATTTATTCTGACTGTTATTTGTGTCACTGGCTGGGGTATCTCCCGTATCAAACGGCACGCCGTCTACAATATAAAGAGGTTGTGAGTTGGTAGAGAAAGAGTTCGTACCGCGAATCTGAATACTGATGCCGCCCCCCGGAGCGCCGTCACTCTGATTCACCTGCACACCGGCAATCTTGCCCGCCAACCCCTTACTCAAATCAGTAGGATTGCCTTTCATCAGGTCGTCACTTTTTATCTGCGAAACGGCACCGCTCAAATCACGTTTCTTCATTGTACCATAACCCACTACGACAACCTCGTCCAGCAGTTCCGCATCATCCTTAAGAACAACAGTCACCTGGGCCTGTCCGTTCTTTAAGGATACTTCCTGCTGCTTATAGCCAATAAAGCTGACCTGTAAAACCGCCCCTTGCGAAACGGTTAATGTAAAATCACCGTTCAAATCAGTGATAGTTCCGTTTGTCGTACCTTTCTGTACTACATTTGCACCAATCACCGGTTCTCCCGAAGCATCCGTCACCCGTCCTTTTATTTTAACGGATTGCTGTTGTATCATTGCTGTCGTGTCGGCAGACGCATTAGCGGGAAGAGGAACACCACTAACCAGAGATGCCAAGCAGAGCCCTGTGATAAATACTGTTTTTCTGGATTTTAGATTCATAATATAAATATTTGATAGGTTTTTATTCTGTCGATTTAAGGACTTCCTTTTGACTGTGGCAAAGGTACGAATAAAAAAGTACCGCCTATTTCTCATTTGATTTTCAAACTATCCGAATTGTATCCCGACCGGAGAATAATCGATTCGGGATAGAAAAAGATACAAAAGACACATATCTTCCCCTAAAATGATACATTCGGGATAAGGGATTTATGAACGGAATTCTTAACTTAGCAACGTGAAAAGATACAATTATGAAAAGACACTTACGAATTCCTTTGTTTCTTCTTATCTCCTTGCTGAATAGCCTGGCATCATACGCTTCAAACGAAATGAGTTTTCACCAGCTGGGAGTAAAAACAGGCATGTCCGACAATTATATTCAGGCGATAGAACGGGATAAATATGGGTTCATGTGGTTTGCTACCCGTGATGGCCTGAACCGCTATGACGGGTATCATTTCAAGACTTATACCACCCTCCGGCAAGGAGCTTACAACAATAGCGTAGAATGGGTAGCAGAAGATGCAGCAGGCAATATATGGATAAAAACTCCGGTTAACTATTGTTTTTATGACCGTGAAATGGACGAACTGGATAACAGAACGGAGCTTCTTCTGCACAAGATAGGTATCTTTGAAAGCCCCAGGCAATTATTCATAGATGACGACAAGAACCTGTGGTGTGTTGCAGACAACACATTGTATTACTACATCTTCTCCGATGAAACGCTGTACAAACAGTCACTTCCGGGCAGCGTAAACATTGCCGACATGGCATGCCGCAACAAAAGATGTTACATTCTCATGACCGATGGAAATGTAATTAACATAGACTGGATGCATAAATCCATAACCAAACTGTTTCATACGGAAATACATACCACTTATGTGCCTCACATTTATCTGGACTTTTCTTCCCAGCTTTGGGTGTACGCCCCGCACAGCGCGGATGTCAAATGTTATTCTCTGACAGAAAACAACTGGATTGACTTTGCCGCCCGAACGGAACTCAGTAGAGAACGAACCATGATTACCACAATAACCGACGACGGCAAAGGGAATATCTGGATAGGAACCGATGGCAGAGGAATATTCATATGCCCGTATGATAAAGAAAAGGGCAAGGTGACGCGTCTATTCAAGGATGTCGACAAATTATATTCCCTGCCGGACAATCACGTGACCTATATCTATAAGGACAACCGCGACGTGATATGGATAGGAACCGGCAAACAGGGCGTAGCCTATTCAGGTTTGAACAATCTGATATTCGAAAACCATTATTGTCCCCAACTGGAGGATGTCAGTTGTTTCTACGAAGACGGAGAGGGCAAACTATGGCTGGGATTTGACGGTGAAGGCATAGCCAGTTACGACAAGGATAAAAACACCTATACTTATTATAAATCAAAGAACAAAGAAATTCCTTCCGACTTGATTGTTTGTTCTTTCCATGACAACAAAGGCAGAGTGTGGTGGGGAAGTTTCGGCGGTGGAGCGTTTTATTATCAGAACGGCCAGTTCACTCCGCTCAAAGCGGCGGAAAATAATCCGGTGGAACTGCCTCAATACATACGTCGTATCACACAGGATAATGCCGGTAACTTATGGTTTGCCACTTACTCGCAAGGACTCTACTGCCTGGAACCTTCCGGAATGCTCAAAGATTATACAATGAGTAATTCAACTTTACTGACCAATTACATTGCCGACCTGGCATATGTTGATGGTCATTCTCTTTATGTGGCTACCAGTTCCGGAGTGTACCACATGAATACTTCCACCCGGGAAATGACGATATTGGAACAAACTGCCGACGGTGAAGAAGTGATACAAGATAAGTTCGCCAATTGCATCTATCAAGATTCACGCGGACTACTATGGATAGGCGGACGGAAAGGGGTCAATGTGTATAGCCCGAAGCAAAATAAGTTAATCAATTTGAATACCGCAAACGGTGTTTCCCATTCATATATACGTGCCATTATCGAAGATGCATCTCACAATATGTGGCTCACTACAGACCATGGCATCACCCACGTGGAAGTAGTGGAATCCGATGCTACCAGTATGCCCGACTTCCGTTGCCACCCTTATTATGAAGAGGATGGAATCGGTAACCTTACTTTCAATAATTTTTCAATCTTCTGCAATCACAGGAATGAAGTAATTGCCGGAGGCGGAGGAGGATACGTAAAAATTATCCCACGCGGCAATGACTTGTTTTACTTCGACCGCCAAGTAATATTCACCGACTTATATATTGATAATGAGTGTGTCAATGCAAACAGGCCCGCACACAACGGACGTATCATTCTCACAAAGAACATCCAGTTGCTTAACAACCTCAACCTGAACTATTCAGACAACAGTTTTGCTGTGGAAGTCTCGGCTATGGACTATGGCAATCTGCACAAGCTACAATACGAATACAGACTCAATAAAAACGAAGAATGGACAAAGCTGGAGGGAAACCGGATTTATTTCAATAAACTGGCTCCCGGAACTTATCAACTTCAAGTACGGGTAATGAAGGTTCATGATTATGAAAACGATGCAAGTGCTACACTTTCCATCAATGTGTATCCGCCATTCTGGCTTTCTAATATAGCTTATAGCATCTATGCATTACTGTTGGTGAGTGCCATATCACTTATCTTTATCCACATGAAACGGAAACACCGTCGATTATTGCTTCAACAAAAACGTGATATGGAAACGGTGCAGCAGCATGAAATTGACGAAGCCAAATTACGCTTTTTCACTAATGTAAGCCATGACCTGCGCACTCCTTTGTCACTTATCATCACTCCTCTTGAGCAAATATTGGCTACTAATACGGCACAAGACATAAAAAAGGAATTGAAGTTGATTCATCGCAATGCATTGGCACTCCTGGACGTTATCAACCAACTGCTTGATTTACGTCGGCTGGATAATGGTAAAGCCCAACTCAATCCTTCCCACGGTGATTTGGCAGATTTCATCAAAGAAGTATGTGATTCTTTCTATTCGTACGGCGACAAAAAGAATATTGCCTTCAGCCTTTCATTGAAAACCGATAATCTGGAAACAGACTTTGATAAGAATAAAATGCAGCGCATAATGCTTAATCTATTATCGAACGCATTCAAATACAACGTGAATCACGGAAGCGTGAACGTAGTGCTGGATCGTATCATAAAAGATGAAAGAGAATATGCCTGCATCCAAGTGGCGGATACCGGAATCGGGATACGTGAAGAAAACAAAGCTAAAATATTCGACCGTTTCTATCAAGAAGAGCACTCATCCACTGATTATATCGGCAGTGGCATAGGCATGCATATAGTCAAAGAATATGTTACTCTCCATAATGGCGACATTCAAATTCGCGATAATCATCCCCAAGGTACTATCTTTGAATTTATGTTCCCCATACGACATGAATGCAAGAACATAAATCCCACGGCAACGCCAACTGAAAGACCAGACATACAGGAAGAACCGGAGCAAGCAAAAACGCCAACAGGTCGTTCATTACTTATTGTGGAGGACAACGAAGATTTCCGACAATTCATTGTTGACTGCCTGAAAGACCGATTTACTGTTTATGAGGCCGAACAAGGTGAAAAAGCAATGGAGATATTGGCCCTGCATGATATCAGCCTTGTGATAAGCGATGTCCGTATGCCGATAATGAACGGACTGGAGCTATGTAATAAGATAAAGGGAGACTTCCGTTACTCACATATCCCTGTTATTTTACTAACTGCACGAACCGCCCAGGAACATATGCTGGAAGGATTGCGTGAAGGTGCCGATGACTATATAACCAAGCCTTTCAATCTGGATATTCTTCTACTCCGTATCCAAAAGCTGTTAGAATGGAGTAGCCGCAACCATCAACGATTCGGAAAAGTTGAAGTGTCTCCTGCCGAGATTACCATCAGCACTATTGATGAAAGGCTTATTGAGCGAGCCATACAAGCAGTGGAAGAGAATATGGACAATACAGATTTCTCTGTCGAAGACCTAAGCATGACTGTCGGAATGAGTCGTGGTCACTTATACAAAAAACTAATGACGATAACAGGCAAGTCCCCTCTTGAATTTATCCGTGTCTTGCGCATAAAAAGAGGAAAGCAATTATTAGAACAGAGTCAGGAAAGCATTTCTCAAATAGCTTATCAAGTGGGACTGTCACCCAAACAATTCGCTAAATATTTCAAAGAAGAGTTCGGATGCCTGCCTTCAGAATTCAACTGTAAAAAGGACTGATTCCCTATAAGAAAGCATGCTTTTGTTGCAATGAAAAATAAAAGATGGAGAAAGAAACTTGATTCCCTTTCTTGTTACAGTCAAATTCCTTACTAACTATTAGAATAAAAACCGCCTTCAGCCTTCAGTTCTTTAAAAAAGCCCCTTTTCATCGGTGATTTTTGCTGAAAGCACTCCTGAAAGCAAAAGTGTTTAACTCCAGTTCCTTTTGCCATATTTACTTTCAACAGAGGCTCTGTTGTAACAAAACGGAGCCTGCATTTCATTGTAACAGAGCCTCTGTTTTACCCAAATACAGGCTCTGTTTTGTTCAGCCCACGTGCTGGCGTGTTCGAGCCCACGCGCAAGCAGCCATAAGCCCACATTTCACCTCACTTTTGCCCACGTGGTGGATCTATAGATCCCGCTTGGTGGACATGTATATTCAGCATGGTGAGTATATATACCCATCACGCTGAATATATAGCTCTACTAGTAAGCCTGAAAAGCTGAATGCGCTGAAAGCACTCCCCCTTGCCTACAGTACCTTCCTGCAAGGGATGATATTTTCCGGTTTCAGCCGCTATCTCCTTCCAGCAAAGCGTTTACAGATAAAGCAGAAACGGCTGAAAGCGGATTATAGCATGAAAGTTCAATAAGAGGGTTTTGATTAAAACATTCCATTAAATCTCCGAAAGTTTAAGGTATAATTAAAACTTTTCCGTATATTCGCAAGAGTTTAAGGTATAATTAAAACTTTCAGGCCCATGAACTTTCCTCGAATCCTCAAAAAAAGAAAAGGTTATATTGACCGAATAAAACCTTTTATGCAAAAATCAGTAGCCAAGGTGTTAACAGGGCAACGCCGTGTAGGCAAAAGTTTCCTCCTTTACCAACTTATTGAAGAAATTTTAGCAGAAGAACCGGATGCGAATATTATCTATGTCAATCTTGAAGATTTTACATTCAGTTCTCTACAAACAGCAGAAGATTTACACTCGTACATCATTTCTCATAGCAAAGAAAAAGTTAAGAATTATATCTTTATCGATGAAATACAAGATATTCCCGGGTTTGAAAAAGTCATCCGTTCGCTCCTACTCAATGAAGATAATGATATATACATTACAGGTAGTAACGCCAAGATGCTTTCAGGAGAACTCGCCACTTATTTAAGTGGCAGATATATCGAATTCAAAATATATAGTCTCTCCTATTCTGAGTTTCTTGAATTCCACGGATTAACTGAAAGTGAAACGAGTTACGAATTATATAGCCGTTATGGCGGACTTCCCTATTTATTAAATCTACCTCTCGAAGATGAAACAGTCAATGAATATTTGAAGAGTGTATATTCCACGATTGTATTTCGTGATGTTGTCAGTAGATACAAGTTACGCAATACTTTGTTCCTTGAGAAACTGATTCAATTTTTATCCGAAAACATAGGCAATCTCTTCTCGGCAAAGAATATCAGTGATTATTTAAAATCACAACATACCGCCATATCAGTAAACCAAATACAAAGCTATACAGAATATTTAAACAATGCTTTCCTTATCCACCGAGTAGAGCGGTATGATTTAATTGGGAAACGCGTATTTGAGATAGGAGAGAAATATTATTTCGAAAATATGGGAATCCGGAACATTGTCATCGGATATCGCATTACAGACAAAGCCAAAATATTGGAAAATCTAGTGTATAACCACCTTTTATACAAAGGTTACGATATTAAGGTTGGCTATTACGGAGATAAGGAAATTGACTTTGTCGGAGAAAAGAATGGAGAAAAACTATATATACAGGTCGCTTTAAAAATAGATAGCGACAAGACAGCAGAAAGAGAATTTGGAAACCTGCTAAAGATACAGGACAACTATCCCAAAATAGTGGTAACAGAAGATACATTCAGCGGAAATAGCTACGAGGGTATACGCCATTGTTCTATACGCCAGTTCTTAATGGAGTAAACCATACAATATACGAAAAATAAATGCAGTACACCATCGGGTTGCCACGAGCAATCAAATCGCCTTTGGTGTGCTGCATTTACATTTGAATCAAGTCATCTATAATACCATGGATTCTGCTGCAAGACGGGCGGCAATGTCCATTGTTAGTTAGTAATAGACAGATCGGTTACCTTATACGGATGCTTTACTGCTGCATGGGCAGCTTTCTGAGCAACAGCTTTTCGTGCCTCATCCAGCCCTTCCGGGGTATAAGGATTCCCGACTACATTGTGTTTGAAGATGCGTTCGAACCAGGTACAGGCAGCGGTATAACGTCCAATCTTCACATCCAGATGATAGCCGTCCCGATTCAGGTGGTCGCCGATGAAAGAGGTGCGCGCATTTTGTATGGCAGTGCCCGAAGGGATGACAATCTTTATCTTATTCGCCTTAGCCGCTTTCTTCACTGCATCGGCAATAGCCTGATACATGGTGAGTTGATTGCAGTTGTAGTTTTTAAATCCACTATGCCTGGAAGTAGATGCATACGCCCAGGTTTGGTGCAGCATCAGCTTTGTTTTCTTTGGAAGGCGTGCTTTTACATATTCTATGAGCTCGGGAAGAGAAGCTTCATACGTCTCATACATTCCCGAAAAAGGACTTGCCTGTTGCAGGCTGACGTAATCCCAGTCTTCATCTGCAAGCACCGTTTCCAAAGACATCTTACCCTTTTCCCGTTTTTTTCCATCTGTACCGATTTTCCGGTAGGCATAGGCAGGGGCATTGTCACGGGCATTTTTCACATGACGTTCCAGGGAACAGCCGCCAATAAACATATTGCCGATTATGGTTGAAATGCCTTCGGCTTCGGCAAGTTCATGCAGATATTGCTCCACGGCATCTTGGGAGAAGCTGTTGCCGATGGCAAGTATCCTGACCGTTTTTTGCTGCGCATACACTCCTCCGGCAAGAAGGAGCAGTATGCACATACAAATCACTACAATCTTATATTGCTTCATCACATTCAAATATAACTAAACTTATCGGTTATTTCTCTTTTTCATGTAATAATCTCTCATCAGATACCACGCTTTCTTACGCATACCTTGGTCGGATATGAGCCCTTTGCGGTTCCAGCCATCCTGATTGGTGGGGTGGAAACGGAATGGGGAACGGAAGTCGAACAGAATCCAGGGAGATACGCCACGCAGGTTCGGGATATTGTCGAACATACGGATATTGTCTCTGTACAAGCGTGCCTGGTATTCTTCACTCCAAGAGCTGACTACGTTCTCATCACCGGACTGACCGTACAATGCTTCGCCGCCAAATTCCGAGATAATCAACGGTTTGTCCGTCACTACTTCCCATATAGCGTCTTTCGGTTCCACAGGCCACGGATGATACCAGCCCATATATTTATTGATAGCTACGACGTCCAGTTGGGAAGTAAAAGAATCTTCCATTACAAAACGCTGTTTTTCGCTATTGAAGTGCACAAGGTCGAAAGCGGCAACATACAGGCGGGTAGTGTCCAGTTGCTTTCCCGTTTCGAGCAGGGAAGTAAGGAATTCATTCCGTTCTTTGGAAGGCTGTGTTTCATTGGCGACACCCCAATAACCTACCGCGCAGCGGTTCTGATCACGCTTAATCATTTCAGAAAGCATCCTCTGCGCTTTCTTACGGGTATCATTGTCTGTAAAGTCAATGCCTTGCCAAATGGGAATCTCCTGCCAGAGAAGGAAGCCCATCTTTTCCGCCAGGCGTACCGTGTACTCATTCTGCGGATAATGAGCCAGGCGAATCATGTTCACGCCAAGCGCTTTCGCTTCATTCAGCAACATGGCCGCATCGGCTTCCGAGAAAGCACGTCCCATACGTTGCGGGATTTCTTCGTGAAAAGAGATACAGCACATAAATGTCGGCTTCCCGTTCAGGTAAATATCAGTTCCTTTCACGGTGATATTGCGGAAGCCGATTTGCTCTTCCACACGGTCGGCACTTGAAGATACAGTCACGCCATAGAGTTTCGGTTCTTCCGGCGACCAGCGTTGCAGCCTCTTCGCATTCAATACGGTTTCCGCCTTTCCTTCTGCGTCGGTGGTGAGCTCCGCGTTGATTTTGAGTTCGGGGATGGCAACTGTTACTTTCTCACCAGCCTTTTTATCAGAAAGACGCACGCGGGCGATGATGCGGTCTGGAGTGTTTTTATCCAATTGGATGAAATAATCTTTTATAAATGTCCGGGGAGTTTTCACCAGCAATACATCTCTTGTGATGCCGCCATAGTTCCACCAGTCGAATGCCATAGCGGGAATGGCGTCTTTGGTACGGCGGTTGTTCACTTCTACCGCCAAGAAGTTGTCACCGTCTTTCAACAGGTCTGTCACTTCCACTTGGAAAGGAGTAAAACCGCCTTCGTGCTCTGCTATCTCTTTTCCGTTCAGGTAGACTTTGCTACGATAGCTGACAGCACCGAAATAAAGGAACTGGCGTTTGTCTGCCAAGCGTTTGGCATCAAAGTGACGGGCATACCATACAGTGCCTTCGTAATACTTCAATTCGGGTGATTGAGAGTTCCAGTCTCCCGGAACATTAAGACGCAACCCGCCTTCAAACGCATATTCGTAGAAATCAATATTTCCTTCCGGTTGCCGGTTTTCATAGATTTTCATCCGTTGTCCCTGGTCGTACAGGTCGATGATGGCATTCCATTTACCATTCAGCGAATGGATGTTGCGACCATATACATTCGTTATCAGCTCCTGTGCCGCAACGCTTCCGGCAAAAGCGATTAGCAACAATAGACATAGACTTAATTTCTCACCTGTTTTCATTTAAGTATGTTGTTATAATTAGTGTATATAATAAGTTCAGGCACGGATTACACGGATTTCACGGTTTTTAGAATTACGCTTTTATAAAGCAACAGCGTAATCCGTGTAATTCGTGCCTGATAATTCCCATTTAGTTAATTTTCGGTTTGAGCTCGTCAGGAGAATCTTTGGTATAAGATTTCACATCTCCCGCCACTTTGGTGAATAATGCTTGTATTAGCTCCGGAGCTATCTTGTCTGCCGGACGGAAAGCATCCGAATTCATATAATTCAGGATTGCTTTGTGCATCTGGCGGGCAACGATTCGTTTTTCCGGTTGGGAAGTAATGTCCATACTGGTCATCATCAATTTACCGTTCAATACCTTTGCTTCGAACAACATGCCAATTTTCCGGCTGATAAACCAGGTATCAATACTTTGAACCGTTGGTTGGAATGTTGCCGGGAAGTCGGTGAATTGCATCACCTGCGCTTTGTTCAGCAGTTCCCACCATTGCAGGTTGCTATGATACTCGGTAGGGAATTCGCGGAAAAGAGGGTGATATTCATTCAGGAAAATACCGGTTGTGTGCGGCGGACGCATCTTGAACCAGGAAGTATTCCAGAATACGGGAGTGAAGTATTGTTTGACTTCTTTGCCGTATTGTATCTTTCCGGCAGCCGTAATCAGCACATTTCCTCCGTCCTGCAACACTGCCAATGCTTTGGCGTCCAAGGTGTCGGTGGTATATACTGTTCCTTGTACCAGTTCCACTTGTGCCGGATATACCCAGAAATCCCAGTCGTTTACGGCATCACAGCCTTCGATACGTACTTCCAGATTTAGTTTCTGCTGTGTATCGATTCCTTCCAGAGTCATATCTACACTACCCAGAGAATAAAGATTTCCGATGGGAATGTGATGGGTGCCGACAGTTCCATGAGCATATACTTTTCCGAATTTATCCTTAATGGTATATACTGTTTTTGCACTTTCTAAGGGAGCAGCTCCGAAATGAGATACTTCAATGTCGGCATGGAATGTTTCATTGTTGGCATATACAAATTTAGGAATACGTGCCAAAGGTACGGTCGGACTGCAAAAGCGTCTGAACTGTTCTGCGTTGATATATCCTTTTTCTTCAAAGAACACGTCCAGTACACCGACTAATGCAGTTCCCTGGCCGGAATAATCATTGAGAGCCAGCAACTGGAATCCCGCATAGTCCGGAGTACGCAAGGTCTTTTCAATCTCATGTTTGTAGCAGAGTGCCTGCAATTTGCCCGAAGCCATCATAAAGTCGTGACTCTGGCTTCCCATGTGGTTATCGTTCAGAATATCCCGGAAGATTTCAAAGTTCTTCGCTTTGTTGACTCCGGTATATTTACGGATCTCATTGAAATTCGGGAATACGCACCATTGACCTGTTTCGTGTGATACATACGGTTGTTTCACCGTGTCGATTCTTGCACGATAATCCGATTCACTTTCCGGTTGCGCACC
>ERZ780195.1957-NODE-1957-length-15085-cov-17.065403_pt1 | contig 15085 bp, 10 predicted proteins | sample MGYA00511017_ERZ780195 | MGnify/ENA primary metagenome ERZ780195 (study PRJEB29588, sample SAMEA2159974) | human gut metagenome | biome: human gut; feature: human-associated habitat; material: faeces | place: Denmark | collected 2008/2010 ...
CAATCGCGCGGAAGGGTCAAGGGAGGGGACTTCGTCCCGTTTCATTCTCCCTTGCAGGGTGCAGGGACAGCGTCCCTGCTGGGGGCAAGGGGCAAAGCCCCTTGGGTCTTCCAACGCCCTTGTCACCCGAACGGCGGCGGGGGGAATAGCGGCAAATCCGGACAAGTCGGCGCAGGGGTGCCGCACGCTTCCCATCGTGTCATGTAGGCTTCGACGAGCAGCTCAATCGTGCAATCAAACACAGGGGGACGGCAGTCATCCGCACACACAGGCGCGCCGCCGTCAATCAGCCGAACACACGGAAGCACCATCATCTGGTTGCGCCAGCATTCCGCCTGCACACAGCGAATCGGCAGCGCAACATCCGTTGTCAGCACACTTTCGCCGCGCAAAACCTGCCCGCACTCCGCCTGCACTTGGCAAACAACCGGAATATTCACCCGCAGAAGGCACGGCGCGGGTCGAGATGGTCGGCATCCGCGGCAGCCGCACGGGCGCGGTTCTTGGTACGGCGCAATCTCCCAATCCGCGTCACCGCACGCCGTAACGCCGACGAGCTGCAGTCGCCCGTTTGCATCCTCCGGCAAACCGCCGACGTACAGCGCCACACACGCGCGGCGCTGCCACTCCCGCCCGCTGGCGAGGATTCGCGGCAATAAAACGCCCTTCTGCGTCGGCGGATAAGACGGGCAAGCGGGGTTCGGCGGGCAAGGCGGTCTGGACGGGCAAGGCGCTTGCGGCGGCATGGGACGGCAGCAATTCGGACGCTGATTCATGGCGATTCCTCCCATCGTGTGAGCTGTTCACTCCCAGCATATGCGCGGCGGAAAAATCGGGCACAAAAAAACCCGGCACGAAGCCGGGAATTTTGCGATTAGTTCAAGGATTCGGTCTCGTTCTCGATGGTCACATCTTCCACCGAGCGAATCGCCCAGCGCGCAACAACCATCGTCTGGTCGCCCTTGCCGACGCTCAGGGTGATGGTGTCGTCCTTGATGCTCTCGATGGTGGCGTAGATGCCGCCGATGGTGCACACGCGGTCGCCCTTCTTCAGGGACGCGAGCATGTCCTGCTCCTTCTTGCGGCGCTTCTTCTCCGGGCGAATCATCATGAAGTACATCAGGACGAAAACCAGCAGCAGCGGCAGAAGGCTGAAGAGAATACCGACAATGCCGCCAGCGGCCGAATCCGTGGTGACGGCGGCAGGGTCGGCAGCACCGGTGGTGGTGGTGGTTTCCGCAACGGCGGTGGCGATGCCCAAAAGCTTGGTCAGAAATTCCATGCGAATTAGCTCCTTTCAGTAATCCGGAATACTCTATCTATTGTAGCATATTTTTTCGCGCTTCACAAGAGGGGAAAGCGGGCTTTTGCGCCATTCACAGAAATTTTGCATGACGGCATCAAGCATTTTTCCGCGAAGCTGCGCTTTCAGGCGCAAATTTGCATCTTTGGGGCACGGAATTGTAAAACTTGCGCATATTCGCTTGCAACAGGTGTTTTTTTTGATATAATGGTAATGGAATGCTGAAAAGCGCACAAACGAATGTCAAGGAGGCTGACGAATGAAGAAGCTGCTTGCGATTCTGCTGACGCTGGCGATGCTGGTGCCGATGTGTGGTTTTGCGGAGGAAAGTGCGCCCGGCGCGACAAGGACAGTCATTTTCCTGAAAGACTTCAATGCGAAGGTGCTGGGGGCGGACATCGACGAAGCGGAGGAAAAAGCCGTAAATGACTTTCTGGATGCCCTGCGGGTGATAGTCTATCAGCAGGGGACAACGTCAGCCGCCTATGAGGTGACGCTGAACGACCAGCCTATTGTCGATTATGCCGTGCAGTTCAGCGGCGCGGATGTCTATGTCAGCAGTGACCTGCTGGGCGAGACGCTGTATCTGAACCTCGACGAGGACATGCAGCATTTCGGGGAGCTGGTGTACCGCCAGCAGCTCAGCCAGCGCGGTCTTACGGCGGAAGTCATCAACGAGACGGTATCCTCTGGGTACTACGCGGAGCAGATTGCGCAGGTGGGACAGATGGGCGCAATGACGGCGAAGGTACTCAAAAATCCCCTCTTCACGGAAAACGTGCAGGCGGAAGAAGTGCTGAATAGCCTTGTGGCGATTGACTTTACGGAGATGCAGCGCCGCTTGGCGGAATATCAGCCGTCCATGACGATTGACCCTGTGACGGAGCAGCTCGAAGGCTGTGACCCGGTGATACAGGTGTGTACGTTCACGCTGACGAACGAACAGCTGGTCAATCGGCTGGCGATTCTGCTGGAAACGGCGATGCAAGTGCCTGTCGTCCAGAACTTCGCGGATTTGGCGGCGGATTATGACAATCTGATGCAGTTCATGTCGCAGACGACGACGGAAGAGTATGTGCCGCAGGAAATCGACTGGGCGGCGCAGGTGCGTCAGCAGACAATGCTGTACAGCGACGCGCAGGTGACGCTGTACACGGATGCGCAAGGGCAGCTTGTCAAGCTGATTGTGAACTATTCCGCGCTCCCGGACTGGGCGGAAAGAATGTCCGAGGTGGAGCCGACCGAGGGAATCCTGAAGCCCGTCACGTTCACGCTGAACCGGAACACGCTGGCGGACGGCTTGCAGTACGACTGGACGCTGGAAAAGGAAGAGAACAGCACGACGGGACGCCTCACCATCGGTGAAAAGAATGCCGAACTGGTGCTTATGCCGGATGACCAGACGCAGACGACGATTTCGCTGACGGTTGAGCCGAACCGCAGGGGCGGGAGGGTCGATGTAGAAGTGCGCACGACCTCCGAAGCGAACGGGACGGACAGCGGCATACAATTCGGCGTGTTTACGTCTGGTTCGAGCAGCAGTGTATATCGGGAGTCGAGAATTCGGCTCTTGTCTGGCGGTGAAGTCGGCTTGACCATCTACACGACGACCTTTTCGTGCAAACCGCGCCCCCTGCTGTCCGACGGCGACGTGCTGGACTTGGGCGAAATCAGCAGTGCGCGCTTCAACGCCTACATGCTGACCTTGGCGACGAGCATTTCGCAGATTCTGCCGCGCATCCTGATGAATCTGCCGAACAGCGTGCGGCAGCTCATGGACGGTACGACGACGCTGCCGAGCAGCACCATCATTTTGGATAACGCCGACTAACATCAACCGAAAGCATCACTGCCCCGCAGTGTTCGCTATAAAGAAAAAGGGAAACCAAACAACAAGGAGGAAAACCCCATGAAGAAATTGCTTGCGGTACTGCTCAGCATCATGATGCTGGCGATGCCCCTGACCTCGATGGCGGAAAACAGCGTGTGGGACAATGCCGCGCGTCAGGAAACCACCATCACTATCCACGACCTGAACGCTGACCTCGTGGCGGCGCTGGGCGGGGATGACACCGCGATGGCTGCCATCAACGACCTGCTGGCGGCGCTGTCCCTGACCGGCTATCAGCAGGGCGACGAAGCTGGCTTTGACCTCAACCTGAGCGGCAAGAGCGTGCTGGGTATGGCATCGCTGACGACTGCTGCGGAAGAAAACCAGCTGATGTATGTGTCCAGCGCGCTGCTGGGCGGCGTGATTGCTGTGAACAGCAAGGACGTGGAAGCCATCAAGGAAAAAGCCCTCCGCGCGACGATGAAGATGTCCGGTCAGAGCGACGAGGAGATCGACAAGGCGATTGAAGAATCGAAGGAACAGCTGAGCGGCAATGCGGAATACACTGCCCTGATGGAAGCATCGGCGAATCTGGGCAGCATGACGGAAGAGCAGCTCATGGAAGAACTGACGCAGGCGGACACCACGGCGTTCATGACCATGATGAACGAAATACTGTCCGGTGCAGAAATGGCAGAAGTGACCGAGCAGCCCGGCGACTGCGACGCGGCGAAGAACTACGTCAAAGTCACAGTTCCGCCGGAAAAGATTGCCGAGATGACGAAAGCCCTGCTGGAGATGATCCACAGCGTTCCGAGCATCGGCGCTTACATGGATGCGCTTTTTTCCGCTGCTGACACGAGCTGGGACGACCTGCTGAAAGAGCTTGATGAAGCAGATCTCTATGCGGATGACATCGTTTACGAATACTGGATGACTGAAGCAGGCGAGCTGGTTCGCATGACGGCTTCGGTGAAGATCAACAACGGCGGCGAAGAACCCTTGCCGATCTCCTTCACGATGACCCGCAACACGGCGGACGGCGTGGCGACGTGGCTTGTGACCATCAAGAGCGCGGAAGATACCGCGGCGACGCTGACCTTCGCAGGCGACTTGGAGAACTTCACGGCGAACCTGACCGCCTATGATGGCGAAGACCCCGTTGAAATCAACGTCAGCGGCAAGGGCGTCGGCACGGACAGCAGCGTTGTTGATGTGGAAATCAAGGAAACGGTGGACGGTGTCGAGCAGGGCTTCGGCGTTGTGGTGACGACTTTTGCGACGATGGACGGCGAACAGGGCGTCCGCAAGGTGGATGTGCTGGTGCGCTTCATGGGTCTGGACGTTGTGACCATCACGGCGGAAACCCGCACCTGCGACGCGAAGGACGCGCTGGACGTGAGCAAGGCGCAGGATTTGGGCGCGATGACGGACAGTGAGTTCCAGACGTGGTTCGTCAAGGTGATGAACAACCTGCAGAACCTGCCCATGACCCTGCTGATGAGTCTGCCGGAGAGCATGCTGACCCTGCTGATGGGCGGCAGCAACTGATACGATTTCCTGCATTTGACTGTGCCATCTGCTTGCGCCTTTCCCATGCTGGCGTTTGCGTTAGCCAGAACGAATCATTTGCGGTGCATCTCGGCGCATTCTCATTTGGGAATAGTATCCGCATGGGAGGCTGACTGAAAAAGTCAGCCTTCTTTTCTATTGCCGGAACATGCTGATTTTCGACCAGAAAAGCAATCCAATTGTAAAAATATGCGCGGAATGGTTGACAAGTCGGGCGGATTGCTTTACCATAGTACATGGATTATTCTGTGACTTTACTCCGCACGGCTTGCGGATGATTCAGATGGAGGAACAGGCAAGATGAGGATGCTTGGCAAGCGATTTCTGTCACTCCTGCTCACGCTGGGAATGCTGCTGATGCTGCTTCCCGCGGCTGCGGCGTCGGAGCTGACGATGCTGCAAGTGGATTTTCTGGGCATGTATGCCACAAGCGCGGGAACGTATGAATCCCGGAAATTCACGGGCGATTTTACCGTCATGCAGAACGGGGAGGCGGTCGGCACGATTCGCCTGACCGACTTCGGCAGCGACCCGATTTCCGTCCCTGGCACGGGCAATGTGCAGCTTGTCCCGGTGGCGGAAACAATGCCGGAGGATGCCGTTATGGCGGCGAGCTACACCGTGTCGATTGTCGATGGACGGCTGAACAAAGCGGTCATTGCTGTGCTGACGGACACGGGTCTGTTCACCGTGCACACGGAGAGCAGCTCCTCTTTTGACCTGATTAACGAGCGCGGCGAGACGATTCTCTCCTTCGACACCGACAGCCGGGGCGACTATGCCCTGCCGGCGGCGATTCACACGGGGCTGTACACCCTGCGCATGACGAAGGCTTCGCTGGCCATTGAAAGCTGGCGCGACAAGATTATCAACATTGAGCGCTACACGGGTGCGGATTCCGTGACGAAGGTGAACGCTTCCTATTACTATGTGCCGCCGACGATGGCGCCGACCGCCACGCCTGAACCCACCCCGACGCCTACTCCTACTCCGACCCCGACCCCGACACCGACGGCTACGCCTACGCCTACGCCGACGGCGACCCCGACATTAGCGCCGACGGAAGCGCCGACCGAGAATCCGACGGAGGAACCGACGGAGAAACCCACGGAAGCGCCGACGCCAACCCCGACGGCAACCCCGACCCCGAGCCCGACGCCCACGCCGAGCCCGACGCCTACGCCTACGCCGACCCCCACCCCTGAACCCGTGGACGGCACGCTGACGATGCTCATGCGCGGCGTGAACGCGGCAGTGGCGTACCAGATTGTCAGCGAGGACGGCAAAACGACCCGCACGGGTTACCTGACCGATGGCGAGACGGTGCAGGAAGCCGACCTCTTCCACGGAACATACGCCGTCACGGTGACGCTGCCGGAAGGCACGCTGCTGACGGGCGTGAACGGCTGGCCGAACCTGCAGAAGGGTCAGGCGCAGTGGCTGGTGAACATTCAGGCGATGCAGACCAGCCGTTATGAACTGGATCTGACGCTCAGCGGCGGCATGACCGGCAGCATCGACGATCTATCTGCCCCGGCGGAAGTGACGATTTCCGGCCAGCGGATGAGCGAACAGATGACGGTCAGCGGCGCGTTTGCGCTGAACGACCTGTATCCTGATACTTATCAGATTACGGCAACCCTGCCGCGCGGCCTGTATGACACCGAGGGCTGGACGCTCAGCACGACCGATACGGGCGTGACGGCGAGCATTCTGGTGGAAATCGGCGCGGGCGAAACCGTTGTGCTGCCGGCGCTGGCGAACCATGCCACCGGCGACGCTTCCGGCGTGGTGCTGGGGCTGGACGGTCAGCCGATGAGCGGCGTGCAGGTGCGGCTGGTCAATCAGGCGGGCGAAGTCGCGGCGGAAGCGGTGACGGATGAAAACGGCGCCTGGCAGGCGGAGTTCCTCGAATACGGGACGTACGTCGTCCGCTATGATGCGGGCGTGACCCTTGCCAACGGTGCGCTCGTCATTAGCGACGAACCCGCGACTGTGACCGCGAAGGCGGCGAATCCGGCGGCGCTGACCATCCACGCTTTCCGCGACAACGATAACAACGGTTCACGCGGGAAGTACGAGGAAGGCGTGTCCGGCGCGACGATGAGCCTCATCACCGAAGTCAACGGCGTGGAGGTTGTTGTGGCATCTGGCGAAACGGACAAGAACGGTGAAGTGTCGCTGGCTGTGCCGGCGGGGACGTACGTCCTGCGCAGCGAGCTGCCCGCGGGCTTCGGCCATGGCGCGCACGGCAAAAATGTCAGCGCGAACATGTCCATCATGGATGAAACGACCGAACAAGTGCAAAGCAGCGTGCCGCTGACCCTCGAAGCCGGTTCTGTGACCGACGTGGGCGTCGGCGTGATGACGATGGCGGCGCTGCAGGGCCTTGTGTGGCTGGATGAAAACGACGACGGCGTATATCAGGACGGTGAACCCGGTCAGGCGGGCATCAAAATCCGCGCCGTCGGCGTGAAAAACGGTCTGGTGTACGAAACCGAGAGCGGCGAGGACGGCAAATTCTACATCGGTCAAATGCGCTACGGCACATACAATGTCGAATACAGCCTGCCGGACGGCTTGGTCTTTGCGCGATATAGCCAGACGGGCGGTAATCGCCGCTCCATCATCACCAGCGAATTTAAGCGCTCTGAAACGGATCAGGTGATTCTTGAACGCGGTGACTTGGAGGAAGTCCTCCTTGGCGTGATGAAGGGCTCTGACATCAACGGCATCTGCTTCCTGGATGAAAACAACAACGGCGTGTACGACGAGGGCGAAAAGACGCTGGAAGGCGTGAAGGTCGTCCTGTACCGTCAGGCCATCGGCAAGGAGCTGCTGAACACCGTCTCCGACGAGAACGGGCGCTTCACCTTCGCCAACATCCGCGGCAGCACGTTCCGCGTCAAAGCGACGATTCCGCAGGGCTATGTGTACACCATCGCGGGCGATGGCGAGTACGGCAACCTGTTCGCGCCCGGCACTGACCGCCGCGAGTACACGATTTCCGACGTGGTGCTGGAGAACGACAGCGAGATGACGATGGCCATCGGCGCGATTACTTACGGCAGCATCTCCGGCACGGTGTATCTGGATGACGACTTCTCCGGCAGCCGGATGGACGCGGAAAAGATGGTCAACAACTTCACCGTCACCCTGACGGATGAAAACGGCAATACCCGCACGGCGAAAACGAACCGCAGCGGCGTGTATACCTTCGATGACCTTGCGCCGGGGCAGTACACCGTGAGCGCGACCGCGAACCGCGGCTTGGCGTTCACACGCACGGGCGACGGCAATATCCTCCGCAACCTCTCCGGCGGCGCGGGCGAAAGCGAACCGGTGGCGCTGACAATGGGCGCGGATTTGACGGGTCTTGATATCGGCATGATTACCCCCGGCCATGTGTCCGGCGTGGTGTTTGCCGACAAGAACGACAATGGCCTGCGCGACGCGGACGAAGGCGGCTTGCTCGGCGCGGTGGTTCACCTGATGGACGAAACCGGTGACGTGGCGACCCGCACCATCGGCGCGGATGGCAGCTTCCTGTTTGACGCGGTGCTGCCCGGAACGTACCGCCTGCGCTACGAGCTGCCGGGCGACGGCGTGTTTGCTCCCCTGACGGACGGCGGCAACACTATCGCGCCGGATTCCGACGGCACGACGGATTCCTTTACCATCGGCGTGGGCGAAGAAGTCACCGCGCCCCTGTGCGGCGCACTGGCTTTGGGCGACATTGAAGGCATGGTGTTTGCCGATCACAACGGCAGCGGCGCGCAGGATGCAGACGAAGCGGCGCTTGCCGGCGTGACGCTGATTCTGACCCCCTCCCGCGAGGATTTGACGGAGCAGACCGTCCTCACCGATGCGACGGGCGCGTACAGCTTCACCGGGCTGCGGCCGGACACTTACACGCTGACCCTGCGCTTCCCGGAGGGCATGGTGCTCTCCAAGCTGGACGGCAATGTGACCCTGCCGCTGATGCACGGGTTGAACGAGCAGCAGGTGAACATCGAAATCGGGCTGGGCGAGGAATGGCTGAATCAGGCGCTTGGCGGCGTGATTCCGTCGAAGATGTCCGGTCAGGTTTGGGTGGATGAGAATGACAACGGCCGCATGGACGCGGGCGAAATCACCCCGGAAAACGAGACGCTGACCCTGCTGGATGAAACCGGCGCGGTGTTTGCGCAGGTGCAGACCGATGCGGAGGGGCGGTTCGCCATCGACGGCATTGCCCCAGGCGTCTACAGCCTTGCCTACGACCTCAAGGAAGGCACGCAGGCGGCGCGTCTGGGCGACAGCACCTTCACCACCGAGGGCAGTCAGCTCGTCATGACCGAGATTGAAATTAGCGAAAACAACAACTATACTGCTCCGATGCTGGGCTTGAAGATTGACACAAGCATCGGCGGCATGGTCTGGTGCGACAACGCGGGCGAGATTGCGCCCCTGTCCGGCGCGGAGGTTATCTTGCTGGACGAAAAGGGCAGCGAACTGCAAAACGCGACGACGGGCGAGGACGGCATCTACCGCTTTGACGGCTTGATGCCGGGCAACTACCGTCTGCGTGTGACGCTCCCGAACGGCTACGTCGTCGTAGAAAAGGACGACACGCGCCTCAAGGACGGGCAGAACATCAGCGTGATGACGACCTACACCGCCCGCGAGGGAGAGAGCGACCTGATTGCCCTGCGCATGAGTCAACATCAGCTGGAACAGAATATTGGCGCGGTGCAGCCGGGCACGCTGGGCGACTTCTGCTGGCTTGACCTGAACGGCAACGGCCTGCAGGACGCGGGCGAACTCGGTCTGGGCGACATGCGCATCGAGCTGCGGCGAAACGACCAGCTCGTCGCGGAAACGACGACCGATGCGTACGGCTACTACACTTTCGAGAACCTGTATCCCGGCGTGTACACGCTCAAGCCCATCTACCCGGCGGAAGTTGTGCCGACGCGTATGCGCACGGATATTCCGCTGATTGCGTCGATTCTGGGCGAAAACGGCGAATCGAACCCGGTGCAGGTGACCTCCGCCAGTACGACCTACACGGCGGATTTGGGCTTCGTGCTGGTTGATGACGACGTGCTGCCGGCAAACTACGGCATCGGCGAAAAGCAGGACTGGACGAAGAAGTAAGGGACAATGCGGAATTGCGCATCCGCAGATGGCGGGGTGCTGCGGGGGCGAAAGCTCTCGCGGTGCCCCGTTTGTTGTGAAGGAGGAGGGAAGCAAAGTCCGCTTTTACGGAAAGAATCAACTGTTTGTTTTGGTGAAAATTGAAAAGTAAATAAAAGTTACTTCACTCGCATTTCCCGAATGAAAATGGAAGCTGCTTCATTCTGAAATCCCAAATCCGCGCGAATCAACCGTTTTCCTGCGCGAAAGCGTATTGCAAAAGCGGCTTGCATCTGGTACTATAAACGTTACCAGATGTGGCTGTTTAATATGGAAAGAAATCAGCCGAATCATGCTGGAAATGAAAGGACGGAAACAAATATGAAGAAACTCCTTGCTCTCCTGATGGCGCTCATGATGTGCTGCACTGCCTTTGCGTTCGCGGAGGAAGAAGCGGAAGTGCCGGCAGTTGAAATGAATGTCAGCTTCGAGGCGCAGACGGTTGCGCTGGGTGAAACGGGTCTGACGATGCAGATTCCGGCGGACTGGGCGGTTCAGGAAGTCCCCGCAGGCACGGAAAACGCCGAGAACATCCTGCTCTTCGCCGTCAACGCCGACCAGACGGTCAGCATTACGGCGCAGCTGTCCGCGATGAGCTTTGAAACGCTGCTGCAAGGCATTCAGGACGCGGGCGCGACGGAAGAAATGCTCGCTGAGCTGTATGTCAACGAAAACTATTGCCTGATGTACACGCCGGGCGACACCGTGCTGGCGCTGTATGCTTTCCTTGACGACGAGACGGTTCTCGCCGTGACGTTCCAGGTCGCCAGCAAGGAAGTGGGCGACGCGCTGGAAAACATGCCGCTGGAGATCTTCGGCAGCTTGGCGGCAGCGGAGTAATTCACTTCGTTACCATGATGCAGGACGAATGAGCGTCCTGCATTTTTTGTGCGCAAAAATGCACAAGAAGCTGCAGAGAACTTGACAAATGCAACGACATGCCCGAAAATATTCAAAATACACGAGAAAAACATGAAAAAAACACAGTTTGTGCAGCAAAGCACTTGATTTTCTCCATACAGTGTTGCATAATAAAGCATCGACACGGTGAAGCCGGTTGGTTTGGTGTGTCGATGAACAAGAAACGCAGGCAGACGCGGCAGCGCCCCTGCCGGGAAGGTGGAGCGGATGAATTCCAAGATGCTGTTTTATATCCTCAAGCGCGTGCTGCTGGCGCTGCTGACCATCTGGATTGTCATCACGGTGACGTTCTTCGTGATGCACTCGATTCCGGGTGGACCGTTCGCAAGTGAAAAGGCAATTTCCGCGGAAGCGCAAGCGGCGCTGGAGGCCAAGTACGGGCTGGACAAGCCGCTGGGCGAACAGTATGTGACATATCTGCGCGACGTTGTGACGAAGCTGGACTTCGGGCCGAGCCTGAAGCAGCGCGGCCGTCAGGTCATCGACATTATTCTGGATGGCATGAAGACCTCCGCAAAGCTTGGTCTGATTGCGGCGTTCAGCGCGGCAATCGTCGGCATCGTCCTCGGCGCGCTGGCGGCGCTGCGGCGCAACACCGTGCTGGATAAGATTATCATGGTGATTACGACCGCGTTCGTGTCCATGCCGTCGTTCATTATGGGGTCATTCCTGCTGATAGTGTTCTCAGTCAAGTTAGGCTGGGTACCCGCGAACGGCGCGACGGCCGAAGGGCTGATCCTCCCGATTATCACCCTTGCGCTCTACCCGATGAGCTACATCACGCGTCTGACGCGCTCCTCCATGCTCGACGTGCTGGGGCAGGATTATATCCGCACCGCGCGCGCCAAGGGCGTTTCGGGCAAGAAAATTATCTTCGGTCACGCGCTGAAGAACTCGCTGATTCCGGTTATCACCTATTTCGGCCCGATGCTGGCGTTCATCGTCACCGGTTCGATGGTCGTCGAGCAGATTTTCGCCGTGCCGGGTATCGGCCGCCAGTTCGTATCCAGCATCACCAACCGCGACTACACCATGATTATGGGGACGACCATTTTCCTCGCCTCTTTAATCGTGATTATGAATCTGATCAGCGACCTGCTCTACAAGGTGGTTGATCCGCGCATTGATTACGAATAAGGAGGCATCTGCACCATGATGATGAACAAGAAAAAACCCTTTAGCCTGCATCTGGATGTGGATTCCTTCATGCCCGCGACGGCGGAGGAAAAGGAAGTCATCTCCCGGATGCGGCCGTCCTCGACCTTTTTCCGCGACGGCGTGAAGCGCCTGCTGAAAAACAAGGTCGCGACCATCAGCCTGATTCTGATTGTGCTGATTACGCTGTCCTCCATCATCATCCCGATGTTCTGGCCGTATTCGTATGACCAGATGCTGGGGCAGACGAAGGGTCGCCCGATGGACAACAGCTACAACAACCTCGCGCCGTTCCAGTACGGCAAGACGGAATTGAAGAAAATCGACAAAGGGGAATCTGTTTTCCCGCACATCTTCGGCACGGATGCGCACGGACGCGACTACTTCATCCGCGTCGTCTACGGGACGCGCATTTCCCTCGCCGTCGGATTCTTCGCCAGCATCATCGTGCTGGTAATTGGCATGATGATTGGCGCAGTCGCGGGATATTTCGGCGGCAGGGTGGACTTGTTCATCATGCGAATCGTCGATATTATCTACTCATTGCCGGACATGCTGGTTATCATCCTGCTGGCGGTCGTGCTGGGGCAGGTGCTGCATGTGGAAGGCACCATCTTAGAGAAAATCGGCTCGAACATCATCAGCATGTTCATCGTCTTTGGTCTGCTCTATTGGGTGGGCATGGCGCGCCTGATTCGCGGTCAGATTCTGTCCCTCCGTGAGCAGGAGTATGTGCTGTCGGCGCAGGCGACGGGCGCGAAGGCGCGGTGGATTATCCGCAAGCACCTTCTGCCGAACTGCATCAGCGTCGTGATTATTTCGACCGCGCTGCAAATTCCGAACGCGATTTTCACCGAAAGCTTCCTGTCCTTCCTGGGTCTGGGCGTTAATGCGCCGATGCCCTCGCTGGGTTCGCTGGCTTCTGATGCACTCAACGGCATCTATTCCTACACCTATCGCCTGATTATCCCCGCCGTGGTCATCTGCCTCATCGTGCTGAGCCTGAACCTGTTCGGCGACGGCCTGCGCGACGCCTTTGACCCGAAGCTGAATGCGTGATGAAAGGAGCTGGACAAAATGGCATTGCTGGAAGTCAATGACCTGCATACATCCTTCTTCACCGACGCGGGCGAAGTCAAGGCGGTGGATGGCGTTTCGTTCCGCCTTGACCACGGCAAGGTGCTGGGTATCGTGGGCGAAAGCGGTTCGGGCAAGAGCGTCACGGCGTATTCCATCATGCAGATTCTTGCGCCGACGGGCAAAATCGTCAGCGGCAGCGTGAAATTCGACGGGCAGGAGCTGGTCGGCGCGGACGAGAAGCTGCTGCGCTCCGTGCGCGGCAATCGCATCTCGATTATCTTCCAAGACCCGATGACGTCCCTGAACCCGACTTACACCATTGGTCGGCAGCTGATGGAAGCGATTCTGCTGCACACCGACCGCAACCGCCATCAGGCGCGCGAACGCGCGGTGGAGATGCTGAAGCTGGTCAACGTCAACGAGCCGGAAAAGCGCATGAAGCAGTACCCGTTCGAGCTGTCGGGCGGTATGCGGCAGCGCGTGATGATTGCCATGGCGCTGGCGTGCGAGCCGGACATCCTGATTGCCGACGAGCCGACGACCGCGCTGGACGTGACGATTCAGGCGCAGATTCTTGATTTGATGCGCGACCTGCAGAAGAAGATGGGCATGGCGATTATCATGATTACGCACGACTTGGGCGTTGTCGCCCAGATGTGCGACGAGGTCATCGTCATGTACGCCGGGTCTATCTGCGAACAGGGGACGGCGGATGAAATCTTCTACAACCCGCGCCACGAGTACACAAAGGGTCTGATGCGCTCCATCCCGACGGCGGAGAACAACGGACAGCGCCTGGAGCCGATTACCGGTACGCCGATTGACCTGCTGAACATGCCCAAAGGCTGCCCGTTCGCGCCCCGCTGCGAGGCGGCGATGAAGATTTGCCTGAAAGAGAAGCCGGTTCGGATGCTCATCAATGACGACCATATGGCAACCTGCTGGATGAACGTCAAGAAGGGCGTGGAGGACGGCAGCATCACGGAGGAAGGAGGAGTGCCCTGTGTCTGAAGCGCAGATGCACCAGCCATTGCTGGAAGTCAAGGGACTGAAAGAATACTTTGACATCAACATGGGCTTCTTCCGCACCAAGCCGCTGAAGGCGGTCGATGATGTGTCCTTCACCATCAACAAGGGCGAAACGCTCGGTCTGGTGGGCGAATCCGGCTGCGGCAAGACGACCGTTGGGCGCACCATCCTCCAATTGTACAAGCCGACGGCGGGCGAAATCATTTACGATGGCAAGCCCGTCAAGACGAAAGCGGATTTGCAGAAATTCCGCACGAAGGCGACGATGGTGTTCCAAGATCCGTACTCCTCGCTGAACCCGCGCATGACCGTGTCGGACATCGTGGGCGAACCGCTGGATGTGCACCACCTGTATTCCTCCAAGAAGGAGCGGGAGGAGCGCATTTTGCAGCTGCTGGGCTATGTCGGACTGAACAGCGAACATGCCTCGCGTTACGCGCACGAGTTTTCCGGCGGTCAGCGGCAGCGCATCGGCATTGCCCGCGCGCTGGCGGTGAATCCCGAATTCATCGTCTGCGACGAGCCGGTGTCGGCGCTGGACGTGTCGATTCAGGCGCAGGTCATCAACATGTTTGATGATTTGCAGGATCGGCTGGGGCTGACGTACCTGTTCATTGCGCATGACCTGCTGGTTGTGCGGCACATTTCGGACAGAATCGCCGTGATGTATCTGGGCAAGATGGTGGAGCTGGCGTCGGCGGAGGAAATCTACAATCACCCGCTGCACCCGTACTCCAAGTCGCTTTTGTCCGCCGTTCCGCTGCCTGACCCGAAGGCGGCGCGCGCGAACAAGCGCATTGTCCTCTCCGGCGACATTCCAAGCCCCCTGAACGCGCCGTCGGGCTGTCCGTTCCGCACGCGCTGCCCCCACGCCACCGAAGCCTGCGCGCAGTCGATGCCGCCCTTCAACGAAGTCGAGAAGGGGCACTTCGTCGCCTGCCACCGGGTGAAGGAGTTAGGGTGAGGGGAAGCGCCAGAGGCTCTGCCTCTGGACTCCGGCAGGGCTCTGCCCTGCA
>ERZ780195.1959-NODE-1959-length-15078-cov-5.284896_pt1 | contig 15078 bp, 10 predicted proteins | sample MGYA00511017_ERZ780195 | MGnify/ENA primary metagenome ERZ780195 (study PRJEB29588, sample SAMEA2159974) | human gut metagenome | biome: human gut; feature: human-associated habitat; material: faeces | place: Denmark | collected 2008/2010 ...
TCCATTCTTCATGGTCTGCGGGCGCTTGTAGGCTGTGGAAAGGACTCTGCCATCGTCAAACACTTTCTTGCAGATATGAGGCGTTTTGTATGCGGAATCGGCCACAACGGCCTCTACCTGTGGGAAATTTTCCGTTACTTTGTCGTAAACTTCATCAAAGGCCACGCTGTCATGGACATTGCCGGGTGTTACGACTGTTTCCAGCACGAAACCGTTCTTGTCGCAGGCGGTATGCGCCTCATAGGCGAACTGTCGCTTATGCTCGCCCTTTATGAATAAGCCGCAGTCCGGATCTGTCGTGCTTTTGGTTACAGTACGAAAACCCTGTTTCTTCCTGCGGGCCAGCTTCTTCTTAGAGGTGTTGTCTTTGTGCTTCCGGGGAGACGCCGGAGGATCGTTGTCATCATCAAAGGGCTTTTTACCATGCGCTTCTCTATCCGCGTTGACCTCTTCCATCAATTCTTTTGCATAGTGCCTGGCAGCTGCTGGGATCTGTTCCTTGGCCTGCTTCTTCGTGTTAGCGTTGGCCTTGATGTGAGTATGCTGAGTAAACGCCGCAAATATCCAGGGTGCCAAGCCGCCTTTGAGAGTATCAAGTAATGACTGTCAAACCATATCCCTGCCAATTGGCCACAGTTTGCAAGCAGATTGACAAAAGAAGGACTACAGAAACTGCATAACTTGTTGCCGTCATTCCAACTGCCCCGAACAGGAATAGAGTTGATGCAGATCGGCCTCCCTTCCGCGGTGGAAGGGGCACCCTGCGGCGTGGGATGCCATAATCAAAGAGCTGTTGCTTTTTTTCTGCACTTTTAGTCGCTTTTAGCGGTTTTTTCTCGATTTTAATTCATTCTCTAACATCTTGAGACCTGAGTTTCCCATGTGTTCTACACATGTCTGTGGCATTTTATGTGGTCAAAGGCAAAGCCTCGCCAGAGTTGCTTCGGTGATGGCTTTGTAGCGTCCTCGATGATCAAATCCTTCGCCCGATGAAATAACAGAAAACCCACGCCGGGGCCGCCCCACGACGCGGGATGCTATCATCAAAGTGGAAGGCCACCACTGCCGACCTGCAAAATCGCATTTTGCAAAACAGGCTCATGCTGCTGTTATGACAACTAAGACCTTGTATTATTATTCTTGCTTTTTCCGGCGGTATCCTGTAAAATGACATTATCAAGGGAGAGGAGAGCAGGCATTTTTGAAAGAGCGCTTCCATTGATCAAATTGGAACGCCGTTTGCTCGAAAAACCCTGTAGACCAACTATGAAAAGGAGGGTATTTCAGTATGTACAAGGTAGATCTCAACAGCGACCTCGGCGAGAGCTTCGGCGCGTATACCATCGGGCTCGACAACGAGGTCATCGCGCATGTTTCCTCTGTCAATGTGGCCTGTGGCTATCACGCAGGAGATCCGTTGGTGATGGAAAAGACCGTTGCCGCAGCCAAGGCGGCAGGCGTCGCCGTCGGCGCACACCCGGGCTTCCCCGATCTGATGGGCTTTGGCCGCAGGAACATGGTCGTCTCGCCCAAGGAGGTCAAGGCGTATGTCAAGTATCAGCTCGGCGCGCTGATGGCCTTCGCTGCGGCAGAGGGTATCAGGCTCCAGCACTGCAAGCCCCACGGCGCTCTCTACAACATGGCTGGTAAAGACATGGATCTGGCGCTTGCCATCGCCGAGGCGATTGCCGAGGTAGACAAGAACATTATCCTGCTTGGCCTTGCCAACAGCAAGATGATTGATGCAGGCAAGCAGTTGGGCTTGCGCGTCGCAAACGAGGTCTTTGCCGACCGCGCCTATCAGGCCGACGGCTCGCTTGTGCCGCGCAAGCTGCCCGGCGCCGTCATCCACGATAAGGACGAGGCCATCGCGCGCACCGTCCGCATGGTCACCGAGGGCAAGGTCACGGCCATCACCGGCGAGGAGGTCGAAATCGCGGCTCACTCCATCTGTGTCCACGGTGACAACCCTTCGGCCGTCGAATTCGTCAAAAATATCCGCACGCAGCTCACCGCCCGTGGCGTGGAGATTGCCCCCATCCGCGAGATCGTATAAAAAGAGCCTCGTTTCCAGCTGTTCCGTTCCGCAAAGACCAACACCCCAAATCTGCCGCACTGCGGCAATATTTCAGGAGGATGATCATGAGTAACGAAACTACCCAGAAGCGCTCACTGTCCGTCAGCCTTGGCGCGGCCTTTCTGATGGCGACATCCGCCATCGGCCCCGGCTTTCTGACCCAGACCTCGCAATTCACCGCAAAGTATCTCTCTTCTTTCGCTTTCGTCATCGTCTGCGTCATCATCATGGATATGATCGCGCAGACCAATGTATGGTCCATCGTCGGCGTTTCCGGCCTGCGCGGTCAGGAGATTGCCAATAAGGTCCTTCCCGGTCTCGGGTATCTTCTTGTCGTGCTTGTTGTGCTCGGTGGTCTTGCGTTCAATATCGGCAATGTCGGCGGCGTGTCACTCGGCTTCAATGCCATGATCGGCATTCCCGAAAAGGCCGGTGTCATCATCGGCGGCGTGCTTGCTATCTGCATTTTCCTTTCCAAGAAGGCAAACGACATCGTCGGCAGGGTCGCCCAGATCCTCGGCGGCATTATTATCGTCGTCATGCTGGTCGTGGCTTTCATGGCAAAGCCCCCCGTCGGCGATGCGGTCGCCCATATCTTTACCCCTGAGAATCCCAAGGAACTCATTCCCGTCATGGTCACGCTGCTCGGCGGCTCCTGCGGCGGTTACATCACCTTCTCCGGCGCACACAAGCTGCTCGATGCGGGCTGGGGCGGCAAGCCTGAGGAAGTCAAGCACTTCCGCAAGTCCGTCCTGACCGGCATCTGTGTCTCGGGCAGCGTTCGTATTCTGCTGTTCCTGTGTGTGCTCGGCGTCTGCACGGCCGGTACGGTCGTCGTGGCGGAAAATGTCACGGCCGTCACCAGCGCTGCCAACCCCGCAGCCGAGGCTTTCCGCCTTGCTGCCGGCGACATCGGCTACCGTCTCTTCGGTCTCGCGCTGTTCTCCGCCGGTATCACCTCCGTCATCGGCGCGGCCTACACCTCCGTCTCCTTCCTCAAGACCGTTCACCCCTTCATCGCCAAGAATGACAAGTGGTTCATCGTCGGCTTTATCGCCTTCTCCACGCTCGTTATGGCAATTCTTGGTGGTGCAAAGCGCATGGTCATCCTGGCTGGCGCACTCAACGGCCTGATCCTGCCAATTTCCCTGTGCTGCATGCTGCTTGGCTGCCACAAGAAGTCCATCGTCGGCGAGTACAAGCACCCCGTGTGGCTACAGGTTCTTGGCTGGTGTGTGGTCGGTGTCGCGGGCTACCTTGCCGTCACGGCGCTGCCCAACCTTGCCAAGCTCTTCGCGTAACGAACCTGCACCATTCCGCGAGCCGGTCTGTCCCACAGACCGGCTCCGCCTGAAAGGAGAACGATATGTCCGACGTCAGATTCCTGCTCAGCGGCGACTCAGCCGTAACCGTGGAATTCGGCAACGAGATCAGTGAGCACATCAACGCACAGATTCGTGCGTTCAGCATCGCGCTCACCGAGAGCAAACTCCCTGGGATCGTGGAACTCGTGCCGACCTACCGCTCGCTGATGGTTCACTACGACCCTGAGGTCATCCCCTACGGTGCGCTTGTCAAGAAACTCAAGGGCCTGCTCAATCAGCTTGACCACATCCGGATTCCGCCAAGCGATGTGTTGGAGATCCCCGTGCTCTACGGCGGGGATGAAATGGGCCCCGACCTCGGCTTTGTTGCCGAGCACAATCACAAAACGCCTGAGGAGGTCATCCGGATTCACACCTCCACGGAATATCTCATCTATATGCTGGGCTTTACCCCCGGTTTCACCTATCTTGGCGGTATGAGCGAGGAAATTGCCGCGCCGCGCCTTGCCCAACCTCGTGTCAGGATTCCCGCCGGCAGCGTCGGCATCGCCGGCAGCCAGACGGGCGTATATCCCATCGACTCCCCGGGCGGCTGGCAGCTTATCGGCCGCACGCCCGTGCGCATGTACGACCCTGACCGCGCCGTTCCCATCCTGCCCAAGGCAGGCCAGTACATCAAGTTCTACGCCATCGATCAGGCGGAATTTGACCGTATCGCCGCGCTGGAGGCCTCCAGCGGCTATACGGTCCACACCTACCCGAGAAAGGAGGCGGAGCAGGCATGAGCATCACCATTCTCAACCCTGGCATGCTCACCAGCGTACAGGATCTCGGCCGCATCGGCTACCAGCAGTACGGCGTGTCCGTCTCCGGCGTGATGGATCCGCGCAGCGCGTCTATCGCCAACATCCTCGTCGACAACGATGAGGGCGAGGCTGTGCTCGAATGCACGATGATGGGGCCCCACCTCCGCTTTGATGCGCCCAACATCATCGCCATCACCGGCGGAGACCTCGGCGCAACGCTCGACGGTCAGAGCATCGACACCTACCGCGCCGTTCCCGTGAACGCGGGTCAGACGCTGCGCTTCACCATGCTGCGCACCGGCTGCCGCGCTTTCGTGGCGTTCGCGGGTGGACTCGATATCCCCCTGGTCATGGGCAGCCGCTCAACGGACATGAAAGCGAAGATCGGCGGCTATCAGGGCCGCAAGCTGCAAAAGGACGACGTCATCGCCTTCCGCGCGCCCAAGACCGACCTCAAGAACCTCGGCGTGCGCCACATTTCGCCTGAGTTCGTGCCGCGCGCAGAGTATAAACTGCGTGTCGTGCTCGGCCCGCAGGACGACGCCTTCACCGAGCTTGGCGCTATGACCTTTCTCAGCAGCGTTTACACCCTTACACCGGAGTTCGACCGCATGGGCTGCCGCCTTGACGGCGAGCTGATCGAACACATCAAGGACGGCAACATCATCTCCGATGGCATTGCCTTCGGCGCGATTCAGGTGCCCTCTGCGGGCAAGCCGATCATCATGCTGGCCGACCGCCAGACCACCGGTGGCTACACGAAGATCGCCAATGTTATCTCCGCGGACTTCCGCATCCTCGCCCAACTCAAAGCGGGCGACAGGGTGCGCTTTGAAAAGGTGTCCATCACCACCGCACAGGAGGCGCTGCTTGCCCAGCGCGCTGCGCTGCGCTGCCTGCGCGGCGCCATGAATCGTTGACGCAGCCCTAAAACACAAAAAATAATAGTAAGGAGGAACGACACATGGCCTTTGATATTACCCCTTATATCGATAAGAAGCCGAGCGAGGTTCGCAAGCTCATCCGCGAGGGTGTCATCGACTTCCCAACCGCCGGTATGTGTCGCGGCTACGCACAGGCCAACCTTATCATCCTTCCGCCGGAATACGCGGGAGATTTTGAGGAATTTGCCAAGCGCAACCCCTTCCCCTGCCCGATCCTTGAGATTATCCGGGGTACGCCCGAGACGCACGATATGGGCGAGGGCGGCAACATCTGCACCGACATTCCCAAGTATCGCATCTACCGCGATGGCAAGTGGGATGGCAAGGAGCTGACCGATGTGAGCGACTACTGGAAAGAGGGCTATGTCGGCTTCCTGATCGGCTGTTCATTCTCGTTCGAGGAAACGCTCATGCGCGAGGGTATCGAGATCCGTCACATCGCGCAAGGACGCAATGTACCGATGTTCAAGACCAATATCATGACCGAGCCGGCCGGTCCGTTCTGCGGCCCCATGGTCTGCTCTATGCGCCCCATGACGCCGGAAAACGCCAAAAAGGCGTATGACATCACCGTCAAAATGCCGAATGTCCACGGCGCGCCCGTCCACATGGGCGATGCCGCCGAGGTCGGCGTTGCCGATGTGATGAAGCCTGACTACGGCGAGGCAGTTGATTTCTACGAGGGTGAGATTCCCGTGTTCTGGCCCTGCGGCGTGACGCCGCAGGCGGCGGTGGAAAATGCGAAACCGCCCATTGCTATCACCCATGCCCCGGGCCACATGTTCATCACGGATATCATCAATTCCGAACTGAACGACTATCTGGAAGCTAAAAAGAATCGCTGAATTCTCTCTTTTCCCATCAACGCATAAAAAACAAAAAGGAGGACGGAGCTATGAGTTCAATGATCATCAAATCCAGAGAAGCAAACGATTTGAAGCTGACCGCATACCATGGGCATTTTGCGACCCGCCACTCTCACAACAGCCATTATCTCGACATCACCCGCATGAAGCATGAGTGTGCAATGGCCAATATCGCTGCCGCCTCTCTTGCCAATCACTATGTCTATGAAAAGGAGATCGATACGGTCGTCTGCCTGGACGGCAGCGAGGTCATCGGTACGTTTCTCGCCCGCCAACTCTCTCAGAAGAATCTCTTTTCCCTGAGCAGCGAAAAAAATATCTGCGTCGTCGCACCGGAGCACGATTCCAACGGACTTCTGATCTTCCGGGATAATCTTCGCCCCATGGTGTCTGAAAAGAATGTCCTGCTGCTGATCTCCACGGTGAATTCGGGAAAGACCGCGGCTCGCGCACTCGAGTGCATCGAGTATTACGGTGGCACCACGCAGGGGGTCGCAGCTGTCTTCAGCGCCTTGAAGCAGGTGGGCGACATTCCAGTGATCAGCCTGTTTTCACCGGAGGATATCCCCGGATATGTGACCAGTCTTGTCAAGGATTGTCCCATGTGCAAGGCAGGACAGAAAATTGACGCGCTGTCCAACAGCTACGGTTTTTCTCCCCTGACCTGATGCCTGCGGCAGCAGCTTGCTTCTTCCTGCCGCAAGAATCGTAACCATCAGTAAACTGGCGGTTTTCGGCTGTCGAAAAAATGACTTCGCCACTTTTTCGAGTCAGGATGCCCGCAGACCGATCCTCAATTTCTTGCGAAAAGGTCGGGCTGACCTGCGCGAGAAGTTTCGCTTCCACCGCACAGAAAACGAATTGTCCCACAGGGGCAAGAGAGGGCCTCTTCGGGGTGTGTCGGCGGAAATGACAGATTTAGAATTGATGCAGATCAGCGTCCCCTTCCATATGGAAGGGTCACCCCACGGCGTGGGATGCCATAACCAAAGAACTACCGCAACATTTTTCCTATACTTTTCAGCCGTTTTTAGCGGGTTTCTCTCGATTTTAATTCCTTTCCTAACATCTTGTGACCCACATCTCCCATGTGTTCCGCACCTGTCTGTGGCATTTTATGTGGTCAAAAGCAAAGCCTCGCCGGAGCAATTCCGGCGGGGCTTTGCGGTATTCTCGGCAGCCCTCTTTTCCACTCGATGAACAACATGAAAATCGCGCCGAGACCAGGTCCCGTCAAGACCACCCCATGAGGTGGGATGCCATTATCAAAGAAAACAGCCAGCACAGCGTGAGATCTTCCGGGAAGATCGAAGCTGGAGAAAAGGCGGGTGTGGCGTGTAAAGAATACCCCCATATCATACAATAACTCTAAAGCTATGATACGGAGGATAATTTCATGAACGAGCTACAAGCCTTTGAAAAGCACCTGCGCGAAAACGAGAAAAGTCCCGCCACGATAGAAAAGTATCTGCGCGACGCCCGCGCCTTCCTGTGCTGGCTGGACGGGCGCGAGCCCACCAAGGAGCTGACCGTCTGCTACAAGGAAGGACTGACCGAGCGATACGAGGCCGCCAGCGTCAACTCCATGCTGGCGGGGATCAACAGCTACCTGTCCTTTTCCGGCCGCACCGACTGCCGCGTGAAGCCTCTGCGCGTCCAGCGGACGCTGTTCGGGAGAGAGGAACGGGAGCTCTCCCGCGAGGAATACGCCCGCCTTGTCCGCGCCGCGGGCGGGGCGCAGATCGGCGTTGTCATGCAGACCATCTGCGGCACGGGCATCCGCGTTTCCGAGCTGCGGCACATCACCGCCGAGGCGGTGCGGGAGGGCCGCGCCGTCGTCCGCAACAAGGGGAAAACCCGCGTGATTCTCATTCCCGCCGCGCTGCGAAAGCTCCTGCTGGGCTATATGAAAAAGGCCGGCGTTACCACCGGCAGCGTGTTCCTCTCGAAAAACAAAACGCCGCTGGACCGCAGCACGGTCTGGCGGCGCATGAAAGCCCTGTGTGAGCGGGCGGGGGTGGACCCGCGCAAGGTCTTTCCCCATTCTCTGCGGCATCTGTTCGCCCGCGTTTTTTACAGCGTGGAAAAGGACCTGCTGCGGCTGGCGGACATCCTCGGCCACGCCAGCGTGAACACCACGCGCATCTACACCATGGAAACCGGACGGCAGCACATGAAGCTGCTGGAGCGCGTCAGTCGAACACTGCTCACATAATGGCAATTCTGTTGCGGAATTGCTGCAATAACCCCACATTACATCTGCATCATAACAGAGACCCAGTATCATTAGCAAGCTAAACTTGAAAAATCCAGCGGAAAAAGTCAAAAAAAGATAACGGCAACAAGGCCGGATGATGAAATATTCTCTCCCGGCCCGATTTTGTGCGCTATTTCTGCTCCCTGTTTCGCCGTTCAGGGTCTACGCTGCTGGCGGCGGCCACCGCGATGCAACAGAATTGCCATTCTGATGCAGATCGGATTATATAGGCAGTCAAGCCTTTTGCCATGGCGAAGAAAGGAGAAATAACATGAAACGCCTGAAAAACAAATTTCTGCGGGCCTTTTTTTCCTGCTGCCTGCTCTTCGCGCTCTTGACGGCGGCACAGGCGGCTGAGCCCACCCGTTACGAGGTGAATACGGCGGCCGAGCTCGTCGATGCCGCGCTGGCGGTCAACGCCGCCGGCGGCGAGGCGGAGATCGTCCTCAAGGCGGACATCACCCTGAGCAAGGACACATGGCAGGACGCCGCCGGCCTGCCCGCTGGCGACGACGCCCTGCTCTTCACGCAGGGCACCGTCACCCTCCTCGGCGAGGGGCACAGCATCACGGCGGATGTTGCGAATCACCGCGGCATTACCGTCAGCGGCGATGCCGTGCTGAATTTGGGCAAGCACGGTTACAGCGGGAGCCTGACCGTCCGGGGCGGCGGCGGGAATGTGGAGCTGCTCAATCCGCTGGTCAATCTGAGCGGTACGGCCGTGCTGAACGTCTATGACGGCGCGGCGATCAGGGACACACTGGCGGTCAACGGGGCCGGCGGCGTACAGGTGTCGGACAGAGCCGAATTCAATATGCACGGCGGTTTGATCGAAAACTGCAACAACTCCATCTCTGCCGCCGGCGGCGTCGTTGTGGACGGTTCGGCAGTCTTCAACCTCTGCGGCGGCACCATCTGCGGCTGCAAGGGCTACGGCGGCGCCGTCAACATCAGCGGACAGGGCCGCATGGAGTTCAGCGCCGGCCTCATCGAGGGCTGCGAGAGCCTGAGCAGCGGCGGCGCCATCCTGCTGGAATACTCCGACCCCATCTATTATGGCGGCGGTGGCACCGCGGGGCCGATCACTCCCGGTTTGAAGATGATCGGCGATGGCACCATCCGCAATTGCCGTGCCAAGGAGTATGGCGGCGGCGTGGCGCTCAACGCCAACGACGCGGCGGCGGAGCTGACCGGCGGCATCATCACCGGCTGCAAGGCAGGCAAGAGCGGGGGCGGCGCGGCCTGCCTGTTCGGGAAGCTCACCGTAGACGGCTGCGCCGTCTATGACAACACCGCCGCCAAATCGGCGGACGATGTTTACAACGACCGCAGCGGAGGAACGCTCACGCTGGGCGCGCTGCCGGACGGCCTGACCCTCACCGCCACGGGAAAGCCAATCGACGGCTGGTATAAAGACGTGCAGGGCGCACGCCGGCGGTGGAGTCACCTGTATGACAATACTCCGTTGGCCATCGGCCCAAAGCAGGGGCCGCATACCGACTTCATGCAGCCCCTCAGCCTCAAGGCGGCCCATGGGCCTTACTATACCGTCACTTATGCTCTGAACGGCGGCACAGACACGGGCTACGATCCTGTGTCTGTGGCCAAGGGGGCGCAGCACACGCTCCTGCCCGCGCCCACCAAAGCTGGCCATGTGTTCACCGGCTGGAAGGTCAGGAGCGCCGTCAAGCGCCCCGGAGAGAAGATCACCGTCAACAACGCCACCACGGTCAGCGCCCAGTGGCTCACCGTGGACGAGTGGATCGGGCAGCGGCTGAACATCCGGGTGGACGTGGACGTGGACGTGGACGTCAGCGTGGCCATCGGCACGGATCAGCAGCAGCAGGAGATCTCCGCGGACGTGAGCGAGGAGAGCCAGGCGTGGCTGCGCGCGCAGGTGGAGGAGTGGGTCCGCGCACTGCTGGCGCAGGGCGCGCCGCTGGAGCTTGACGCGGAGCACGCGGCCATGCTCCTCCGGCTGCTTTCTGCTGGCGCGGACAGCGTCGACGTGACGCTGACCGTCGGCATCCGCCTCACAGGAGACCCCGACGAGGGCGAGCTGGCGCTTTTATCGCCGCACATGGACGGCAGCGAGACGGCGCAGGTGTGGCAGCTGACGGTGGCGCTGGGCGCCGAGGCAAAGAAGGCGGGCGTCGCCTTTGATCAGGTAGAAGGCTTCGCCATCACGGAGCTGGACGATACCTTTGCCATCCATCTGACCACTGGGCAGAATTACAGTGGAAGGACAGTTCGGGTGCTCTACATTCACGGCGGCACGGTCAGGGCTGCCTCATCCTCGGTGGACGCGGACAACGCGGCGGTCATCATTCATGCCAAGGAGTTCTCACCCTACATCATTCTCAGCAAGCCAGCCAGCAGCACAAGCCCCAGCGGAGGAAGCTCCGGCGGTGGCGGCGGTCCCACGCGCTACACGCTTCACTATGAGTCCAATGGCGGAGCCGCCTACCCCAGCGAGCGGTATCCGGCGGGGACAGTCGTGATACTTGATAAAACGCCCCTGCGGGAGGGCTATGAATTTACCGGCTGGTATGGTGAGGCGGAGCTGACAACACAGCTGAACACCGTCCGCATGGATAAAAACAGGACGGTGTATGCCGGCTGGTCGGCAACCCCCGCTCCGGCGTGGCTGAACAGCGATGATCACTTCGCCTATGTCTACGGCTATCCCGATGGTCGTGTCGGACCGCTCAATAATATTACCCGCGCCGAGGTGGCGGCTATTTTCTACCGCCTGCTGCGAAAGGATATCCGCATGGAGAGCCAAACGACGGAAAACTCCTTCGATGATGTGCCGGCGGACGCATGGTATGTCACGGAGGTTTCCACATTGGCGCGGCTCGGCGTGTTTGTGGGACGGACAACCGATGTCTTTGCCCCGGATGCCCCCATCACCCGGGCAGAGTTCGCCACGGTCTGCGCCCGCTTTGACCAGAGCGGAGCCGCGGAGGACAGAGACTTCTCCGATATCGGCGGGCACTGGGCGGAGCAGTATATCCGGCAAGCTGCCGCCCTGGGTTGGGTGCAGGGCTATCCCGACGGGACCTTTGGCCCAGATCGGCCCATCACCCGGGCCGAGGCGGTCACCATGATCAACCGGGTGCTGCGCCGTAATCCCGGTAGCAAGGACGACCTTCTTTCCGGCATGAAGGTATGGCCGGACAATCCAGAGGGGGCGTGGTACTACCTGGAGGTGCAAGAGGCCACCAACGGGCATGAATTCCACCGCAAGGCTGATGGCCATGAGAAATGGACGGTGCTTTCCGCTTTGCACAGTCGCCGCCATTAGGACATTGGTTTAGCGACACCTCTTTCTCACGACTCCTTCAGCCAGCGGGAAAAAGAGGTGCTGCTATGATCTACTGCGTTTCGGATATTCACGGAGATCTGGACAAGCTTGAGCGGATGATGGAGCTGATCCGCTTCTCTGATGCCGACCATTTATACATCATCGGAGATGTGATTGACCGCGGGGTGATGGGCGTGGATATCCTGCGCTGGATCATGGCTGCGCCCAATATGACCATGCTCCTTGGCAATCATGAGCAGATGTGTCTTGACACGCTCGGCCCTAAAAATGAATTCGGGGCGCGGGACCTCTGGCGGCAGAACGAGGGAATGCCCACCTATCGGGAGCTGCTCTATCATAGGATGCCAACGGAGCGAGGCTTGATCCTGCGCTTTTTGGCCGGTCTGCCGGATCATCTGGATCTCGAGGTCAGCCGACGGAAGTTTCATCTTGTTCACGGCTGCCCGTCGGAGGATCGGAATACACGCATTTGGGGTCGTGTGACTCCCGACAGCAGGAGTCCTTATCCCGACACCATCTGCATTGTGGGGCACACACCGACATGCTTTCTAACGGGGAAAACGGATGAAGAGCACCGCATTTGGCATGGAAATAACATCATCGACATCGATTGCGGCTGCGGGAACCTGCGCTCAGAGCACCGCCGGCTGGCCTGTCTGAGACTGGATGACATGGCGGAGTTCTATGTGGGAAATTCCGCCGAGTAAACGACTGCCGGATCGCCAGAGATCCTCCCGCGCTATGAGCGGGACCTGCTGGCGTCATTGCTACACGCGCTGGAGGAATACAAGCGCGGGCTGCGGGAAAATGTGTCCTGCCTCGATTGCCTGCGAGGAGAGCTCTACGGCAGCATCAACGCCTGCCAACGGAACCGGTCGATCACCAGGCAGGAAGCAGAATACCTGAGGGAGAAATACCTGTAAGCGCGGATTCTTAGACTACACCGCTGCGCAGGGGATAGAGCGTCACTCTGATGCGACACAAGACGATGCTTCAAAAGCGGAAGGCAAGAAAAAGCTGGCGGGGAGTTGCGCTCCCCGCCAGCTTTTGTGTCTATGAAAGGGCGGCTTTCAAACAAGGTTCCCTTTAGCCGATCGCCGTGATAGTCGGCGCCGTCCAGGTCTTGAGCGCCTCCATATCCGGCGTATAGATGCGCATAAAGAGGTGGAAGCCACCGTCCGCGACCGGGAGCCAGTTCGTCGTGTCTGCCGGCGCGTCCTTCGACAAGATCACATCCACAGAGCCGTCGTCATTCCGCTTCAGCCCCGAGCGATCGTTGATGCAGTAGCGGTCGATGGGGTTATCGATGAGGAAATCGTCGTCGCCGTATGCGGTGATCGACCAGAAGCCGCCATCAAGAACCTGCGGATCGCTCTCAAAGTGGAGCAGATAGGACTTCTCTCCCGTCAGGGGATTCCCGTCAGCGTCCTTATCCGTCTTGGGATACAGGGCTATCTCCACGGTATTTGCCCCAAGCCCGGCGATCGCCACCAGCGCACGGTAGGCATATTCCGTACCGAAATCCCCGATCGGCGCGCCGAAATAGCTCCACTGACCCAGCTTGTTGGAATACTTCATGCCCTCTGCCGCGAGCTTCGGGCGAAGACCCTGAAGCATCTCCTGCCAGCTCGTCTGCACATCCCCGGTCAAAACGGCTGCGTCAAATTTCATGCCGGGGCCAACGCCGACTGCCGCGAGCTTTTCCAGCAGCTCTGCGTCAACAGCGGACGGCTGATTGCTCTCCATCAGTGCGTTTGCCTTGCTGAAGAATGTGCCCGGATCCAGCGAGAGGACCTTGTTGACGGGAACATAGTTGTTTTCCTCCTGATAGCTCCCCTTCGGGGGCTGATACGCTTCTTCGCTCAGGTAGGCGGACAGCGGCAGGAGCTTCATGCCCGCCTGAATGACATACACATTCGGAAGGTCTGCCTCGCCGGAGAGCACAGTTCTGGTGATGGACCACGCCATAGCGGTAGGAACATCGATGCGGACCACATCCTCCGGCAGGTCGCCGCTCCAATTTGAGCGCGTGATCGCATAGGCGCCGGCACGGTCGAGGACAGCGATGGTATTCGTCCATGCGTCAAGCACCTGCACCTTGCAGAAGCGATCCGTTTCCGGCAGCACATAGACCATCGGCTCCTCGCCCAGGTCGTACCACACCTGTGAGTAGATGGTGTCCACATTCGGGCTTACCACGTTTTTGAACTGCGCGTTGGCAAGCGCCACGCCGTGCATGAACTGATTGACAGGCGCCTTGCCGGGGACAGGCTCCTCCGTATTCGTTGCGGAAGTCTTCGTCGCGTCCATCAGCACCAGCGGGAATGCGTAAATGTACGCCTCCTCGATGATTTCCCACACATCTCCGGCAGGCAAAGCGTCCTCCGGCTTGGCAGTCCCCGCACAGCCGGACAGCAGTATGACAATGCAGAGCAGCAGTATTGCGATTTTCTTCATAATATCCTCCTTATACAGAACAGATCGATCGACGGTCGGGTTTCTTGTCCGGTCGCATTACGGCTCGATGATGTTGAAATACAGGTCGAATGCCGCCATGCTGTCGCAAAGCGTCTGGAACAACGCCGCACCACCCTTTTCAACGGTGACGAGTTTTTCGATTTTCTCCTGGTTTCCGCTCGTTATGGCAAGAATTCCGATCCGGGGCATGGCGATCGTCAGGTCGGCGTCGTCCGAAAGTGCATCCTTATAGTACAGGAGCACGCCGTGGTGGAGCTTGAGCAGATAATCGTCAGCATCCGTCAGCTTGAGATTTATGGTGAAGGAGCGGTCTTGGAGCTTTTCCGTATCCATGACGATACCCATGTAATCCAGCATGGTCTGTGCGTCCATGCCCTGCGCGGTGGTGCCGACGCCCAGCTTGGCTGCCTTTGGATACTGCCCGGTGCCGTTTCGCAGCTCAAAGGCCGCTACGAGGTAAGCGTTTCTCCATGCGCCGGACTCCGCCTGATACCCAAGCTGCTCCAGCGCGTCCGCGCACAGGCAGCGGGCTTCACGGTTTTCCGGGTCGGCAAATACCAGCGTGTTCGTGATCTGCGCGACCCACTGATACTCGCCCTTTTCATAATCGGCGCGCGCCATCTCAAGCACCCTGCCGGTGTCGCCGAGGTACGCCACGAGCTTTTTGGCATATTCGCTCGGCTCCAGCTCATCCAGATGGATCGGGTTTGCGTCGTACCAGCCCATGTATTTCTGATAGACCGCCTTGACATTGTGCTTCAGCGTGCTGTAATACTGCCGGGTATACCACACCCGTTCCAAGTCCTCCGGCAGCCGGATCATGGTGGCGATCTCTGTGGAGGTGTACCCCTCGTTGATGTACAAAAGGGTCTGGTCGTGGATGAACTTGTAGACCGCCGCCGTGTTGGTCAGATATTCGCTGACGCTCTCTTTACCCCAATGCGGCCAGTTGTGCGCCTGAAAGACGACCTCGGCGTCGGGGAAGAGCGACTGCGCC
>ERZ780195.1962-NODE-1962-length-15059-cov-18.492269_pt1 | contig 15059 bp, 11 predicted proteins | sample MGYA00511017_ERZ780195 | MGnify/ENA primary metagenome ERZ780195 (study PRJEB29588, sample SAMEA2159974) | human gut metagenome | biome: human gut; feature: human-associated habitat; material: faeces | place: Denmark | collected 2008/2010 ...
TTTATCTCCACTTCTGCGTCGCGCATCGCCCAAATATGCAAAAAAGAAGCACCCAGATATTGTATCAATATCTGGGTACTAAGGTGGCAGTGGCGGGGGAGCTTGCTCCCCTTTCCCTTCCGTCCGTTCCTGTTCGCCCACCGCCTACAGCTCCATCCGCATGGAGACGAGGGTCTGGTATCCGCCGTCGCTTTTGCGGAAGCCCCTCGGGTTTCGGCCGAATTCCACAAAGCCTGCCCGGCGGTACATGCTCAGTGCGCGCTCGTTTTCGGCCACGGCGGTCAGCTCCAGCTGGGTGTAGCCCGCCCGGCGGGCGCATTCGACGCAGGCCTCCAGCAGTGCCCGGCCGACGCCGAGACCCCAGAACGCCCGGGCGACGCTGACGCCGAACTCGGCGCGATGGCGCAGCTTGAGCTTATTGCCCAGACTTTCCACGCCCGCGGTTCCGACGATTTTGCCGTCCACCTCGGCGACGATTTCGATTTCCCGCTCGCTGTCGGCCATCTTCTGAAGATACTGGCTCTCCGCCGCCGCGTCGAAGCGGTTCTCCTCGGGATAGGTCAGCAGAAAGTCCGTCTCTCCATGGGTGAGGTTGAAGTTTTCCAGCACCGCCGGGCCGTCCGCCGCCGTCGCGGCGCGCACGACGCACGCCCGGCCGTCCCTCAGCGTGACGTTTTTCTGAAACTGCACGTTCCCTCCTCCTTTGACAAAGCGCCCTCCGATTGTCTCGGAGGGCGCGTCGTTCTTATCAGCCGATCTCGCTGCCGGGGACCACGTCGCCGTCCACGGTCAGCAGGCGCACCCTGCCGTCGGGATCCTCGGCGCACAGCAGCATGCCCTCGGAGACCTGTCCCGCCATCTTGCGCGGGGCGAAGTTGTTGACCATGACCACGGTCTTGCCCACCATCTCCTCGGGCGTGTAGTATTTGGCGATGCCGGAGCAGACAGTCCTGGTCACGCCGCCGCCCACGTCCAGCGTCTCCTTGAGGAGCTTATCGGACTTGGCCACCCTTTCGCAGGCGATGACCTTCGCGGCGATGAGCCTGATCTTCATGAAGTCGTCGAAGGTGGCGATTTCCGCTTTGGCTTCCTCCGCCTTGGGGGCCTCGGTCTTCTTCTCGGGCTTCTTTTCTTCCTTTTTAGGCGCTTCTTCCGTTCCGCCGGAGAGGGCCTCCAGCTCCTTCTTCACGTCCACGCGGGGGAACAGCGCCGCGCCCTTGAGCACCTTCGTGCCGGGCTTCAGGCCGCCGAACTTCTGGATGGATTCCCAGGTCTGAAGGCTCTCGTCGGTCACGCCCAGCTGCTCGTAGATGCGCGCGGGGGTGGAAGGCATGGCGGGGCAGATGTACACCGCCACGGCGCGGATGCACTCGGCGAGGTTGTACAGAACGGTCTTCAGCCGCGGCAGGGTCTCCTCGCTCTTGCACAGCACCCAGGGCTGGGTCAGGTCGATGTAGCGGTTGCAGTCGCCGATGAGCTTCCACACCTCGGCCAGCGCCACGGAGAACTGCAGGTCGTCCATCTGCTTTTCGAAGATGGCGGGCAGCGCCTCGAAGCGCTCGCGCAGCGCGCGGTCGGCCTCCTCCTCCGCGCCCGGCTCGGGCACGATTCCGCCGAAGTACTTCTCGATCATGGCTACGGTGCGGGACACGAGGTTGCCCAGGTCGTTGACCAGATCGGCGTTCATGCGGGTCAGCAGCGCCTCGTTGGTGTAGTTGCCGTCCGCGCCGAAGGGCATCTCGCGCATGAGATAATAGCGCAGCGCGTCCACGCCGTAGCGCTCGACGATGGGGCCGGGATAGACCACGTTGCCCTTGGACTTGGACATCTTGTCGTTGCCGAAGAGCAGCCAGCCGTGGCCGAACACGCGTTTGGGCAGCGGCAGGCCCAGCGCGTGGAGCATGATGGGCCAGTAGATGGTGTGGAAGCGCACGATCTCCTTGCCCACCAGATGGATGTCCGCGGGCCAGTATTTTTTGAACAGCTCGTCGTGGTCGGTGCCGTAGCCCAGGGCGGTGATGTAGTTGGTCAGCGCGTCGATCCAGACGTAGACCACGTGCTTGGGGTCGAAGTCCACGGGAATGCCCCACTTGAAGGACGTGCGGGACACGCACAGATCCTGAAGGCCCGGGCGCAGGAAGTTGTTGAGCATCTCGTTGGCGCGGGACGGCGGCTGGATGAAGTCCGGATGGCTCTCGATGTAGTCGATGATCCAGTCCTGATACTTGCTCATGCGGAAGAAATAGCTCTCCTCATGGGCGGTCTCGCAGGGGCGGCCGCAGTCGGGGCAGAGATTGCCCTCCTTGAGCTGAGAGGGCGTCCAGAACGCCTCGCACTCGGCGCAGTACTGGCCCTCGTATTCGCTCTTGTAGATGTCGCCCTGATCGTAGAACTGCCGGAAAATCTTCTGCACGATCTTCACGTGGCGCTCGTCGGTGGTGCGGATGAAGTCGTCGTATTCGATGTTCATCAGCTTCCACAGATCCTTGGTCTCGGCGACGATTTTGTCCACGAACTGCTGGGGCGTCACGCCGGCGGCCTCGGCCTTGCGCTCGATCTTCTGGCCGTGCTCGTCGGTGCCGGTGAGGAAGAAGGTGTCGTAGCCCAGCATCTTCTTGAAGCGGGTCATGGTGTCGGCGGCCACGGTGGTGTAGGTGTGGCCGATGTGCATGTTGCCCGAGGGATAGTAGATGGGCGTGGTGATGTAGAATTTCGGCCTGTCAGCCATGGAAAACCCCTCCTGTCCATTGATTGAGAATGGTTGAAATGAAAAACGCCCCTCGTTCAAAGGGGCGTTTGTGGGACAAACGCGGTACCAACCCTGTTCACCCGCATGCGCGGGCCTTGGCCGTCGGTAACGGAACGGAAAGCCGCCCCGGGTTCAGGCGCGCGCCCTTGCCCGGAGAACTCGGAAGCCATGTTCCCGCGCGCCCGCCCGCCGGTTTTCAGCTTCCCCGGCTCTCTTGGGAGCGGCGCAGACGCGGTACTCTCTTCGTCATCGTCGTTTCTTTTCTCTATTATAATGCCCGGCACGGGGCAATGTCAAGGGAAAAAAGCGCGCCGCGCCGGACAAAAAGGGTTTTGAGGGGTTTACATTCGCCCCGGGCTGTGTTATGATTTTCGCACATTCATAACATAGAGGAAGGAGCCGCCCCATGAAACGCTATACTATTTCCTGGCGCATGGCGCTGGACGCCGCCGCCGACCCCAAAGTTTTCGAGGAGCTTCTCGACCGTCTGACCGCCGAAACGAGCGTGGCCGACGAGCTGTGGATCATCCTCAGCGAGCCGACGAGCTACTGCTACGAGCCGCTGGAGAGCATCGCCGAAAAGTGCGAGCGCTTCAAAGGCCTCGCCGCCGCGGCCCGCGCCCGGGGCGTCCGCGTGGGCATCAATCCCTGGCCCACCTTCGGCACCGACGAACCCTACTACGCCGACAACGGCCGCCCGCCCATGCCGTTTCAGTCCATGGTGGGCTGCGACGGCGTGAAGTCCATCGGCACCGCCTGCCCCGTGTCGCCGGAATTTCTGGCCTACACCAGGGCGCGCTATAAACTCTTCGCCAAAGCCGGCGCGTCCTTTGTCTGGGTGGACGACGACTGCCGCCTGACCCATCTGGGCGGCACCAGCTACCCCTGCTTCTGTCCGAACTGCGTGCGCCATTTCGACGGCGGCCGCTTTGCCGACCGCGAGACCCTCGTGGCCGCGCTGAACCGGCCGGAGAACCGCGCGCTGCGCCGCAAATGGTCGGCCTACGGCGCGGAGCGTCTGGCCACCTACTGCCGCGCCGTGCGCGAGGCGGTGGACGAGGTGGATCCGTCCATCGACACGCCGTTCATGTCCGTGGGCTTCTCCCACACCACCTTTTCCGGCGACTACATCGAAAGGTGCATGGAGGCCCTGCGCGCGAAGGCCGCCCGCCCGGGCCACGGCTTCTACTGGGACGACGCGCCCATGGGCATGTTCGAAAAGGCCATGGACATGTCCCGGCAGATCAGCCGCATGCCCGAAAGCGTCCTCTCCCACGTCCATTACGAGGAGGAGAGCTGCCCGGGCACGCTGCTGAACAAGGCGGCGGACACGCGCCTGATGGAGATGGCGCTGTCTGTCTGGGGCGGCTGCACCGGCGTGGCCATGAACCATCTGGTTTCCGCCGGCGGCGGGCATCCCTTTGATTTCCTGAAGTACGAGGCTGCTCAGCTGAAGGCCAACCGGGACTTCTTCGACCGCTATCTGACCTTCGCGGAGGGCCTTCCCCAGCGCGGCGTGTGGGCGGCCTTCAGCGAATGGGCCGCCGCCGACATGAAGGTGGGCGAGAGGGGCTGGTTCCACGAGGACGATCCCGACTACAGCGCCAACCGCTGCGTCGCCGAGTGGCCGAATTTCGGCCTGCCCATCGCCGCCGACCCGAGGGGCGCTTACGCCGCGCTGCTTCAGGGGCGCACGGCGGAGCTGTTCTCCGACGAGGAGCTGGACGAGATGCTCAGAAAGCCCCTGTTCGTGGACGGGCTGGCGCTTCAGGTGCTCTGGGAGCGCGGCTTCGGCGAGAGGTGCGGCGTGCGCATTAAAGAGGTCTCCCACAGCGGCTCGGAGAAGCTCGCGTCCTCGGCCTACGACGGCGGCTTTGCCGGCGCGGAGCGTGGCGGCATCTTCGGCCCCTACTACAATCTGGAGCCGCTCAGCGACGAGGTGGAAACGCTGAGCCTGCGCGCGCGCCCCTACGGCATTCCCGACGAGATCTGCGCCGCGAAGTACCATAACGTGGTGGCGCTGGGCTACGCGCCCTATCGATTCACCGGCACGCCGGGACGGCTGCACATGATGCGCGAAGTCCAGAAGGCGCTGGGCGCGCCCGTGCTGCTCAGTCCCTCCGACGAGTACGACCCGCCGCGGGTGAGCGTCTGGGTGCGCGCCGATGAAAACCGCGCCGCCGTGCTGCTCATCAACGCCGAGACCGGCCCCGCCCGCCCCTTCGAGGTGATGTTCCGCGGCGCGGCGGCGAAGGCCGTGTCCATGGGCCTGAACCGCGCGGACATGGCGCTGGAAACCCGCCGCGACGGCGAGTTCGTCTATGCCCGCGTCCCCGGGATGCAGCCGTGGGAAATGGCCGTGGTGCTGTTCGAGTAAAACCGGTCGCCGCCGGGAACGCGGGTTCCCGGCGGCGATTCTTCTTTGAAACCGGCCGCGGCGCTCTCCCGCCGATTTTGAACTTATGCGCGGCATTCCGACCGACAGAAAGCGCGCGGGGCCTTCGCTCCGCGCGCTCAGATCGACCGCCGTCCAAACCGGCGATATTTTTTCTCAGTACACGCCCTGCTCGTGCAGCTTTTTCAGCGCGCGCACGACGTTGGGGCGATCCTCCTTGTAGGTCACGCCGAACCACGTTGCCGGAGTGTCCAGCACGCGCACGTCCAGCGCGCCCTCGCGGATCATCCGGTCGACCATCACCGGCAGCAGGCACTCGCCCAGCAGATCGTCCGGCGCGCTGCGGCGCAGGAATTCCTCGAAGTACTCCTGCATGGGCTCGAAGATTTCCGCCGGGAAGCCCCAGAAGTTCATGGACACCAGCGCCTCGGGATCCAGCGGCTCCATGCGGTCGGGCGCGGAGGCCTCGACGATGCTCCCGTCCTCGCACTGGCGGATGCCCCTGACCTCGCGCACGCCGGTGAGCAGGCCGCTCTCCATGCGGCACAGGCCGCGGGTGACGGTGCCGTGGCGGCTGACGGTGTTCTTCAGGCGATAGCCCATCATGGCCGCATGGCCGGGGGCGCATTCGCCGGTGAGGAATTCGTACATCTGCGCAAACGGCTCCACGCCGTAGTAGTCGTCGGCGTTGATGATGGCGAAGGGCTCGTGGACGAAGGGACGGGCGCAGAGCGCCGCGTGCACGGTGCCGAAGGGCTTGACCCGGTTCTCGGGCACGGTATAAAACGCCGGCAGGCTGGCAAAATCCTGATAGGCGTACTCGATCTCCACCCGGCCCGCGCTGCGCACGGCCATCAGCCGGTTCATCGTCTCGCGCATCTCGGGCTTGATGATGAGCACCACCTTGGAAAAGCCCGCGCGCACGGCGTCGTGAATGGAGTACTCCAGCAGAATTTCGCCGTTGGGGCCCATGCCCTCGATCTGTTTGTTGCCGCCGTAGCGCGAGGCCATGCCCGCGGCCATGACGACCAGCGTCGCTTTCTTCATGGTTCAATGCCTCCATTGCTTCCGGGCCGCGCGTTCCCCGGGCGCGGCGATGATGATTCTGTAAATTAGACTTCCGCGGCGCGAAAAAGGTTCGCCCGCAGGAGGAAATTATCTTCCCGTGCTGCCGAAGCCGCCCTCGCGCAGAGCCGACGCGTCGTCGTCCACGGTGATTCCATATTCCTCAAACACGCCCTGCGCCACCGCCTCGCCAGCGCGCACGGTCAGCGTGCGGCCCTCGTTGGAGGCGTTGGTCAGCTTGAGCTGAATGTGACCCTCGTTCTTTGCGCCGAAGTAGTCCGAGTCGATGATTCCCACGGTGTTGTTCAGCTGAAGCCGATACTTGAAGCCCAGCCCGCTGCGGGGATAGAGCTTGAGCACCCATCCCTCGTCCATGCGCGCGCGCACGCCGGTGGGCAGCAGGACGGTCTGTCCCGGCGCGAGGACGAAATCGCAGGGGGAGAAGAAGTCGTAGCCCGCGGAGCCGGCCGTGGCGCGGCGGGGCAGGCGCAGTTCGGACGCGTCCGGGCACGGGCCCAGCGCCTCGGGCCAGTCGGCCTGAAGCTGCGCGGAGCTGACGAAGAAAAACTGCGCGACGCGCCGCATGGACAACACCTCCGTGGGAGAACTGTGCGCTTCTTTATAATAATGTAAATCGACGGTTTTGTCAACCTCTTCCCGGTTATTCGCCAAAAACATACGGGAAACCGACGTTTTTCCGCGGATTATTCATATTTAATTCACAATCCGTTGATGGTACGTTGATGTTCAACCTCTATAATAGGCACAGAAACCGAAAGGAGACACCGCCTTGAACAACAAAACGAATCCGGGCACTCCGTCCCCGCAGAACCCGAACGATAAATTCCGCAGATTCCTGCGCTCGCCGTGGATCTATCCGCTGCTGTTCGCGGTGCTGGTGCTGCTGCTGAGCTTCTTCGGCCAGCAGCGCACCGCCGTGACCAAGGAGATTCCCTATTCCGAATTTCTGACCATGCTGCGCGATAATCAGGTGCAGGCGGTGGAGGTCTCGGGCGACAAGCTGACCATTCAGCCCAAGGGCTCCAACAACCTCTCCGCGCCGCTGTACTACACCACCCGCATCATCTCCGACAGCGCGCTGGTGAGCGAGCTGATCGACGCGGGCGTGGAATTCGGCGCGGTGGAGGCCTCTCAGCCCATTTCCTTCTTCGACGTGCTCATCGTCTACGTCATCCCCATCGCCCTGTTCGTGCTGATGGCCTTCTGGATCATCCAGCTGCTGCGCAACATGAAAAAGGGCGGCGAGGGCGGCGGCGTGTTCGGCTTCGCCAAGAGCGGCGCGAAGCAGTACGACATGCAGAACTGCGACACCCACTTCAGCGACGTGGCCGGCCAGACCGAGGCCAAGGAATCGCTGATGGAGATCGTGGACATTCTGAAAAACCCCGGCCGCTACACCTCCGTGGGCGCGGAGATTCCCAAGGGCGCGCTGCTGGTGGGCCCTCCCGGAACCGGCAAGACGCTTCTGGCCAAGGCCGTGGCGGGCGAGGCGGGCTGCCCCTTCTTCTTCGTCAGCGGCTCGGCCTTTGTGGAGATGTTCGTGGGCACCGGCGCGGCGCGCGTGCGCGATCTGTTCAAGCAGGCGGCGGCCAAGGCCCCGTGCATCGTGTTCATCGACGAAATTGACGCCATCGGCAAGAAGCGCGACTCCATCGGCATCGGCGGCAACGACGAGCGCGAGCAGACGCTGAACCAGCTGCTGGCCGAGATGGACGGCTTCGACCCCGAAAAGGGCATCATGGTGCTGGGCGCCACCAACCGCCCGGAGATTCTGGACAAGGCGCTGCTGCGCCCCGGCCGCTTCGACCGGCGCATCCCCGTGGAGCTGCCCGACATGAAGGGCCGTCTGGAGATCCTTCAGGTGCATGCCCGGAAAAAGACGCTGGACAAAAACGCCGATCTCAAGCGCGTGGCCGACGCGACCCCCGGCGCTTCCGGCGCGGAGCTGGCCAACATTCTCAACGAGGCGGCTCTCGGTGCGGTGCGCGACAACCGCAGCGCCATCACTCAGGCCGACCTGGATCGCGCCACCGAGTACGTCATCGCCGGCAGCGAGAAGAAGAGCATGGTCATCTCGCCCGACGAAAAGCGCATCATCGCCTATCACGAAATCGGCCACGCGCTGGTGGCGGCCAGGCAGAAGAACGCGGTGCCCATCCGCAAGATCACCATTATCCCCCGAACCTCCGGCGCGCTGGGCTTCACCATGCAGGCCGACGAGGAGGAGCACGTGCTGATGAAGAAGGAGGATCTGATTCAGCAGATCGAGGTGCTCACCGCAGGCCGCGCCGCCGAGGAGCTCATCTTCGGCACCTGCACCTCCGGCGCGTCCAACGACATCGAGCGCGCCACCGCGCTGGCCCGGAACATGATTACCCGCTTCGGCATGAACGACGAGATCGGCCTGATGGCGCTGGACACGGTGGTCAACCCCTATCTGGACGCGGAGCTGAAGTCCAACGCCTCCCCCGAGGCCGCGGCCAAGGTGGAAAAGGAGATGCGCAAGCTGATCCAGTCCGCCTACGAGCGCGCCACCCAGATCCTCAGGGACAACGCCGCCACGCTGAACCGCCTGAGCCAGTATCTGCTGGAGAACGAGAACATCACCGGCGACGAGTTCATGGCCCTTCTGAAGGAGGACGAAGAGCGTCAGAGCGCCGAGAGCGCGGCCGCCGAGCGCTCCCCGGAAGCGGAGAATTCCAGGGAGGAGTAAAATCGCACAGCCATGGAGGAAGGACGCGGTTCCTTCCTCTTTTGTATAGTTAAATATACATTAAATCGCATGCTCGTTGCAGGAATTTCCCGAAGGGACGCGAAAATATAGGAATAGCGAAATTTCGACAGGTATAGGGTTTTGCCCGAATACCCCTTCGAACGCGTAAGGAGTGAATCGCCATCAAAGTGGTCTTGGCGTCGCACGCTGGCTTCTGCTTCGGCGTCCGGCGCGCGGTGGGAACCGCCGAAAAGGCCGCGCCCGCCGTCACCCTGGGGCCGATTATCCACAGCCCGCAGGTCGTGGAGCGCCTGCGGAGGATGGGCATCGTGCCCGTGGACGCGCTGGAAGAAATTCCCGACGGCGTTCGTGCGGTGATCCGCTCTCACGGCGTGGACCGCGCCACCTACGACGCGCTTGCCCGGAAGGGCTGCGAGGTCGTGGACGCGACCTGCCCCTTCGTCGCCCGCATTCACGACATGGCCCGGGAGGCCAGCCGCGCGGGAATTCCCCTCGTCGTAGTGGGCGAGGCGGAGCACCCGGAGGTGCGGGGCATCCTCGGCTGGACGGACGGCGAGAAATACGCCGTGCTCAGCCGGGAGGATGTGGAAAGGCTTCCCCATCTGTCCAAGGCGCTGGTGGTCAGCCAGACCACCATGGTCGAGGAGAAATTTCGCGAGCTCTGCTCCGCGCTGGCAGGGAAAATCGACCGCCCGGACGTGCGCGCCACCATCTGCCCCGCCACCCGCGACCGGCAGAACGAGTGCGTCGAAATCGCGCGAAAGGCCGACGTGATGATCGTCATCGGCGGGCGCGAAAGCTCCAACAGCCGCAAGCTGTACCGACTCGCGGCGCGGTTCTGTCCGAGGACGTTCTTCATCGAGTCCGCGGCGGAGCTGTCCGGCGTCCGCGCGGCGCCGTCGGACGTCATCGGGATTACAGCCGGCGCCTCTACGCCGGATTGTATAATTAAGGAGGTTGTTGCAAGAATGAACGACATCGAGAAGAAAGCCCCCATCGAAGAAACCCAGGATCCCTCCGTTATGTCCATGGAAGACGTGGATAAGACCCTCGTCCAGCTGCGCCCCGGCCAGATTGTCACCGGTCAGGTGGTTCAGATCTCCGACGACGAGGTTTGCGTCAACGTCGGCTATAAGGCAGACGGTCTGGTCAAAAAGTCCGACCTTTCCTCTACCGATGTCAAGATCGGCGACGAAATCGAAGTCGAAGTCGTCAAGGTGAATGACGGCGAGGGCAACGTCCTTCTTTCCCAGAAGAACATCATCAACCGCAAGGCCTGGGAAGACATCTGCGCGAAGGAAGAAGCCGGCGAATTCGTCGAAGGCATTGGCAAGGAAGCCGTTAAGGGCGGCCTGCTGGCGGACGTCGAAGGCGTGCGCACCTTCATTCCCGCTTCCCAGCTGTCTCTGCGTTATGTCGAGAAGATCGACGAGTTCGTGGGCCAGCCCATGAAGCTGAAGATCATCGAGATCGACAAGGCCAAGAAGCGCATCGTCGCGTCCCGCAAGGCCGTGCTGATGGCGGAAGAGGCCGAGAAGAAGAAGCACATCTGGGAGACCCTCGAAGTGGGCTCCATCGTCAAGGGCACCGTTCGCCGTCTGGCGGACTTCGGCGCGTTCGTGGACATCGGCGGCGTGGACGGCCTCGTTCATGTGACCGACCTGTCCTGGGGCCGCGTGAAGCATCCCTCCGACGTGGTGTCCGTGGGCCAGGAGATCGACGTGAAGATCCTGAACGTGGATCCCGAGCGCGAGCGCATCTCCCTGAGCTATAAGCAGACCCAGCCCCGTCCGTGGACCGTGGCGGCCGACAAGTATCCCGTCGGCTCCGTGGTGGAGGGCAAGGTCGTGCGCATCACCACCTTCGGCGCGTTCGTCGAGCTGGAGCCCGGCCTGGACGGCCTGGTGCACATCTCCCAGTGCGCGCTGACCCGCATCGCGAAGGTCGAGGACGCGGTCAACGTCGGCGACATCGTGCGCGTGAAGGTGCTGGACGTCAACACCGAAGCCAAGCGCATCAGCCTGTCCATCCGCGAGGTTCTCGAGGACGAAGCGCTGGACAGCGTCCCCGAGGATGAGTTCGCCATCGAAGGCGACCTGCCCGAGGTGGAATAAGGAATAGATGGACGGGGGAGCAAGCTCCCCCGCCAGGTGCCGCGCCTCAAATCTTCGATTTGAGCCGTGGCAGTTTTGCCAAAGGCAAAACCTGAAAACCCAAAGGGTTTTCAGCCTTCCTGCCACCCCCTCCAGATTTTGCTAGGATTTCTTTGAAATCCCCGGGCGCAAAATCTGCAAGGTAAGAATTTTCTCTCCGGGAAATGAGATTTCCCTGCGATAAAATTCTCCCGTGCTCACCGCACATGTCGCTGAGCACGATTGAAGTTCGAGAGGGCTTCGGCCCTTTCGAGCTCTCCTTAGGGATTGGCAGAAAGAGCGGCGGAGGTTTCCCCTCCGCCGCCTTTTTTCATCTCTGCGCCCGTCCGGCGCTTTTCTTTTCATCGGAATTTCCATCTGATTTTTCGGGAATCCTCATAGAACCATCGGGAGGGATGCGCTGAATGCAGCAGGAGAAATTCATCATTGCGTCCAAAATGGACAAAACGCCGCTGTCGGTGCTGATGGTCACGCCCGACGGCGCGCCGAAGGGCCTCGTGCAGTTTTCCCACGGCATGGCCGAGCATAAGGAGCGCTATCTGCGCGTGATGTGCCTGCTGGCCGCCGAGGGCTACGCGAGCATCATCCACGACCATCGCGGCCACGGCGAGAGCGTGCGCGCGCAGGAGGATCTGGGCTATTTCTATCCGGCCGGCGCGGACGGCGTGACGGCCGACCTCGCGCAGGTGAACGCGCTGCTGCGACGGCGCTTTCCCGGGCTGAAGCTGGTGATGGTGGGCCATAGCATGGGTTCGCTGGCGGCAAGAGCCTACGCCGCGGAGCATGGAGACACGCTGGATGGCCTGCTGCTGTCGGGCAGTCCCGGATATAACGCCGCCTGCGGCATGGGCAAGGCGCTGACGTGGGTGCTTCAGGGCGCGCATCTGGGCAATGACCGCGCCCGGAGCAAGCTGATGGACGCCATGCTCAACGGCCCGTTCGAGAAGAATTTTCAGGGCGATTCACACTTTCTGTGGCTGAGCGCCGACCGAGACAATGTGCGCGCGTATGAGAACGACCCGCTGTGCGGATTCGGATTTACGCTGAATGGCTATCGGGCGCTGCTGACGCTGATGCAGCGCGCCTATGATGAGAAAACGCGCCTGCCGGAGACGCTGCCGGTGCGGTTCATGTCCGGCGAGGACGACCCCTGCGCCCTCGGCCATATGGGCTTCGATATGGCCAGAGAGAATATCGAAAAACGCGGCCCGAAAAACGTCGAAGCCAAGATGTACCCCGGCCTCCGCCACGAGATCTTCAATGAACTCTCGGACGAAGTGGATAATGATCTGTTGAAGTTTGTAGATAAAATTTGTCGCTAATACCGCCTCCACCAAAAACGCGGCAGCAAAAGGAAGGTTCTTAGGAAACTCAGTTTCCTAAGCGGGTGCGGGCAGAGCCCGCCGTAGCCTGACTCCTTCAACGTTGAGAATAGCCTTCGTCCGTCTCCCCGCCCGCCCGAACCGGAAAGCAGCAGGGACGAGAGCCTTCAATCTTCCGCCATGCATCGCGGAACCAGTCGGGCGGGCGCGCTGACTTCCGAGCGAATTTCCAGAGCACGGCGGCAAAATTGAACGCCCCGCAGGCGTTCAATGCGCCGCCGCGCTCTGGAAACAGCCGGAACGTCTCTTTTCCCGCGCCGCTGCATAAAGCAATCGGCTTTCCCGCTCCTCGCAGCCCCCAAGAAAGGCGCGCCCCCGCCGCCACGCTCTGGAAGCAGCCGGAACATTTTACCTTTGGCGCATTGACATTTCGCGAAAAATCGCATACGCTGTAAATAGAAGCTCCGCATGGCGGGTTCTTGGGGAATTGGACCCCAACACTCCACCGTGCGCACGGCTTCTTTTTCTGTCAAAAACCGCGTCTCTCCGTCCATGATCGCATTTCCCGCCATGCTCCGAATATTATAAACGCCAATCCGAACATCCCATATCTCCGCCGCGCGCAAAAAAGCCCCGTGCAGGAACGACTCCGATCCTGCACGGGCTTTTTCCATCCTCTCCTCACAGCAGCTTGGACAAAAACTCCTGCGTTCTGGGATTCTGCGGATGGTTGAAAATCTGATCGGGCGTGCCCTCCTCGAGGATGCGGCCGCCGTCCATGAAGATCACGCGATCGCCCACCTCGCGGGCAAAGCCCATCTCGTGGGTGACGACGACCATCGTCATGCCCTCGCGGGCGAGATCCTTCATGACCTCCAGCACCTCGCCGACCATCTCGGGGTCGAGAGCCGAGGTCGGCTCGTCGAACAGCATCACGTCGGGCTCCATGCACAGCGCGCGCACGATGGCGATGCGCTGCTTCTGGCCGCCGGAGAGCTGGCTGGGATAGTTGTTGGCGCGGTCGGCCAGACCCACGCGCTCCAGCAGCTTCATGGCCATGGCCTCGGCCTCGGCCTTGCTCTTCTTATGAAGCTCCATGGGCGCGACGGTCATGTTGCGCAGAACGGTCATGTTGGGGAACAGATTGAAGTGCTGGAACACCATGCCCATCTTCTGGCGATGGACGTTGATGTTCACCTTGGGGTCGGTGATGTCGGTGCCCTCGAAGGTGATGCTGCCCGCGGTGGGAATCTCCAGCAGGTTCAGACAGCGCAGGAACGTGGATTTGCCCGAGCCGGACGGCCCGATGACCACAACGACCTCGCCGCGATGGATGTCGGCGGACACGCCGTTGAGCGCCTTAATGTGATTGCCCGCGAAGACCTTTTCCAGCCCGCGAACCTGAATGAGGGTTTCAGTGGTCACTGTTGCGCAGCCTCCTCTCCAGTTTGCTCACCAGCCACGAGAAGAACATGACCAGCACCAGATAAATCAGCGCCACCGCGATCAGCGGCAGGAACGGCGAATAGGTGCGGCTGCGGATGATGTCGCCGCCCTTGGTCAGGTCCTGCACGGCCACATAGCCCGCCACCGACGTCTCCTTCAGCAGCGCGATGAACTCGTTGGCCAGCGCGGGCAGGACGTTCTTGATGGTCTGGGGGATGATGATGAACCGCATGGTCTGGACGTAGTTGAAGCCCAGGCTGCGGCCGGCCTCGAACTGGCCGTTGTCGATGGACATGATGCCGCCGCGGACGATCTCGGCGACGTAAGCGCCGGAGTTCAGGCCGAAGGCCAGCGCCGCCACCATCGTGCCGTTATCCGACGACGCGAAGATGACGAAGTAGATGATCATCAGCTGAACGACCACCGGCGTGCCGCGCAGCACGGTCAGATACACGCGGCAGACGCCGTCCAGCACGCCGAACATCCGGCGGCCGAAGGTCTTGCGCGCGCCCTCGGCGGTTTTGTCGTAGGTCGAACGAACCATGGCGATGACCACGCCGATGACCACGCCCAGCAGGCACGCCACCAGCGTAATCAGCAGCGTCTTGCCCAGGCCGTCCAGCAGGTACTTCCAGCGGTTGGCCTGAACAAAGTTCAGCACGAAGTCCGCCTTGAGTTTTTCAAACCATGTCTGCACTGCTGCATGTCCTCCTTGATGGGTTGATGGGAGATGGGGAGTTTTGATATGGGGAAGAGCGGCGAGTTCTCGGCGCGATGGCGGGGAGAGGGGCCGGCTTTATCGTATATCCGGGGCAAGGCAGTTGCCTTGTATGGCTGCGGGTGGGAAAAAGAGGGCGACGACCGCCGTGAGAGTGCGCGGCGGCGGGAGGCGCTGCTCTTCCTTATCGCCGCGGGGTAGGGGCGGGGGGAAGCCGTTTCCTTTGCACAGCGACGGATGGGAAGGGGACGTTCCGGCTGTTTCCAATGCGCGGCGGCGGGGACGATTTCCCTCGGGCTGCGAGGCGCGGGGATTTGTCGCCTGCTTCTTCGATGCAGCTGCGTGGTGGCGGGAGGCGCCGCTCTTCCTTATCGCCGCAGGGTGGGAGCGGGGGAAGCCGCTTCCTTTGCACAGCGACGGATGGGAAGGGGACGTTCCGGCTGTTTCCAATGCGCG
>ERZ780195.1970-NODE-1970-length-15023-cov-4.319816_pt1 | contig 15023 bp, 13 predicted proteins | sample MGYA00511017_ERZ780195 | MGnify/ENA primary metagenome ERZ780195 (study PRJEB29588, sample SAMEA2159974) | human gut metagenome | biome: human gut; feature: human-associated habitat; material: faeces | place: Denmark | collected 2008/2010 ...
CAAACCACCAGTTTACTGCTGGTCATGATTTTTTGTTTTTATTTTATTGATCCTCTTTCGAATATTACCTAAAAAACCCGGCAAGAATAACCCAAGAGGTGAAATGAAATGAGCAATATGCGTTATGCATCCCCTAAAAAATCCGGAAAGGGAGGAAAAGGCTTCTTTGTAGCGCTGGGCGTCTGCCTCATCGCCGTAGGAGCCGCCGCGTTCCTTACCTACCAAAATGTCTCACAATATTTTTCCCCCGAGCAGTCGGCTTCCTCACAGCAGCCAGAGTCCAAAGCGGAATCCACCCAGCCGGCCGGCAATACGGTCAGCGGCGCCAAGGAGACCGCCAGCAGCGCCTCCTCCAGCGAGGCGGCGGCCTCTGCGGCGGAATCAGAGCCTGGTAAGCGATATTCCCCAGGAAGACTCTCAAGAGAATAGCGCCGCCCCAACGGCCGCCCAGACCAGCGGCATGGATTCCGTGGTTTACCCGGTAGGCGGCAACGTGCTGAAGGAATTCAGCGGCGAGGCGCCGGTGTACTCCGTCACCCTTGACGACTGGCGCGTTCACGAGGGCGTAGACTTTGCCGCGGAAAAAGGCGCGGTGGTGAAAGCCTTTACCGGCGGCCAGGTCAAGGAAATCTACGATGACCCCATGCTGGGAAAAACCATAGTGATTTCCCACAACGGCGGCTATGAAGCCTATTATTGCGGTCTGGGTGATACCACCCTGGTCAGCGCCGGGGATTCCGTCTATCCGGGTCAGGACATTGGTTCTGTTAAGGAAATTCCCAGTGAGGTCTTAGACGCCTCTCATCTGCACTTTGGCGTGAAAAAGGATGGCGTCTGGATCAATCCCATGGACGCGCTCGCCGGCGCGGAGCAGTAAGCCTGCCCCCGTTTCGTTTTAGGGGCACAAAACTTCATGCATGAGTACCGCACCACGAAAATGCGCAAATGCCGGTGCATGAAGTTTTTGTGCATCATTTCCGGTTGCCCCGCAGGGGCAAGGAAATGGCACATTTCTTATTTTTGCATAGCAAAAGCAGTTTTTCACCGCGACCTTGGAAAGGAGCAAGCATGAAAGTATCCGAACTCCCCTACCGGCGCGTGACGCGCGAGGAAATGACCGAAGGGCTGCAGCGCGTGATCGAGCGCGTAAAGGCAGCGCAGAGCGTCGAGGAAATTCTCGCCGCGCGGGCGGAATATCTCTCGCTCACGACGGAGTACGCCACGGCGCAGTCGCTGTCGTACATGCGCTACACGATCAACACCGTGGACCCGTTTTATCTGGCCGAGAAGGACTATTACGACGAGATCGGCCCGGAGGTCGAAAATCTCACGCTGCAATACACCTCCGCCGTGCTCGACAGCCCGTTCCGGAAAGAACTCGAGACGGCGCTCTCGCCGATCCTGCTGCGCAGCATGGAGCTGCAGCGGCGGAGCATGTCGCCGGAGATCATCGACGACATGGTCGAGGAGAACAAGCTCGTCAGCGAATACGCCCAGCTCATGGCGGGCATGCTCTTCCCCTTCCGGGGCGAGCAGCTGCCGCGGCCGATGCTCATGAAATACGCCCGCAGCGCCGACCGCGCCACGCGTAAGGAATGCTACGAAGCGCTCGGCACGACGCTGGAAGCGCACAGCGCGCAGCTGGATGATATTTTCGACCGGCTCGTACACGTGCGCGACCGGATGTCCAAAAAGATGGGCTATGAAAACTTCATCGAGCTCGGCTACTGCCGCATGGAGCGCATGTGCTACGACGCGCAGGCCGTGCAGACCTTCCGCGAGAACATCGTGCGCGACATCGTGCCGGTCGTGTCCCGGCTGCGGCTGGAAAACGCGAAGCGTCTCGGCATCGATACGTTCCGGCTCTACGACAACGAATTTTTCACCCCCGGCGGCGACCCGACGCCCTGCGGCAAGGACGAGCTGTTCAACGCGGCGCAGAAGATGTACGACGCCATGGGCGACGTGCCGGGCGCGTTTTTCCGCATGATGTGCGAAAACGAGGCCTTCGACGTCGAGTCCCGCCCGAACAAGTGGGGCGGCGGCTACTGTACGGAGTTTCCGAAGTTCCGGCAGCCGTTCATCCTCGCAAACTTCAACGGCACGTCCGGCGACGTGGACGTCGTGACGCACGAGGCCGGCCACGCGCTCAACGCCTACCTGATCGCGGACAATCGCTTCGCGCTCGAGCTCGGCTGCGGCGGCATGGAGACCGCCGAAACGCACTCGATGAGCATGGAGTTTTTCGCCTGGCCGTATCTCGACGCCTTCTTCCCGAAGGCGGGCGACGCGGAGCGCTACCGCTTCCAGCACGCGCTCGATGCGCTCAGCTTCCTGCCCTACGGCACGATGGTGGACGAATTCCAGCACCGCGTCTATGCCGAGCCCGACCTCACCCCGGCCGAGCGCAACGCCGTCTGGCTGGAGCTGGAGGCAAAATACCGTCCGTATATCGACCAGAGCGGCATCCCGTATCTCGAACGCGGCACCCGCTGGCAGTACCAGATGCACATCTACGAGACGCCGTTTTACTACATCGACTACTGTCTGGCGCAGACGGCGGCGTTCCAGTTCCTGCTCGCGTCGCAGGACGATTATGACGGCGCGTTCGCCCGCTACCTGCACCTGTCGCAGCAGGGCGGCGAAAAGCTCTGGACGGACCTGCTGGCCGAGGCCGGCTTCCGCTCCCCGTTCGAGCCGGGCGCGCTCGCGCAGCTGGCCGCGCAGGTGGAGCCGCTCATCCGCAAACACACCGTCTGACAAGGGAGGATACCGGCATGTATGAACTGACCCAGGTGGCCGGAAACAGCTACTACATCCAGAGCCCGGCCAAGATCGGTCTCGTGCGCCTGAACGATACCGACGTCTGCCTCATCGACAGCGGTAACGACAAGGAGGCCGGGCGCAAGGTGCGCCAGATCCTCGACGCCAACGGCTGGCGCCTGACCGCCATCTACAACACGCACTCCAACGCCGACCACATCGGCGGCAACCAGTACCTGCAGAACCAAACCGGCTGCAGGATCTATGCCCCCGGCATCGAGTGCGACTTCACGCGCCACCCGCTGCTCGAGCCCGCGTTTCTCTACGGCGGCTATCCGCCGAAGGAGCTGCAGCACAAGTTCCTCATGGCCAAGCCCAGCGACGCGCAGGAGCTGACCCCGGCGTGCCTGCCGGAGGGGTTCAAGCTGCTGCCGCTGCCGGGGCACTTTTTCGACATGGTGGGCTTTCGCACGCCGGACGACGTGGTGTATCTGGCCGACTGCCTGTCGAGCCGCGAGACGCTCGAAAAGTACCAGATCGGCTTCCTTTACGACGTTGCAGCCTACCTGAACACGCTCGAAACGGTCAAGACACTCACCGCCCGCGCCTTCGTGCCCGCGCACGCCGCGGCCACGGAGGACATTGCCCCGCTCGCACAGTACAACATCGACAAGGTGCTCGAGATCGCGGACATCATCACGGAGCTCTGTCAGGAACCGCAGACGTTCGAGGCGGTTTTGCAGCAGCTGTTCCGGCGCTTCGACCTCGTGATGAACTTCGAGCAGTACGTGCTCGTCGGCAGCACGGTGCGCTCCTATCTCGCGTGGCTGAAGGACAGCGGCAAACTCTGCGCCGTCTTTGATGATAACCGCCTGCTCTGGCAGCGGGCATGAAATGCATATCAAAAAACTCCGCATCCGACCGGATGCGGAGTTTTTTTCATTCCAGAAGTCCGTACTTTTCCTTCACGCGCGCGAGCTTGGTGAGCAGGGGCTTATACAGCAGGAGCAAAAACACGGCCGTCGCGCCCGCATGGATGAGGTTGAACACAAACCCCGACGCGCAGGTCGCCAGCCACAGCTGCCACGAGGGCACGGCGTTATACATGAGCATGCTCGCCGTGTCGAGCAGCACGCCGTAGACGATGAGCACCGAGAAAAAGCCGTAGAGCAGCAGCGGCACGAGCCGTACCTTCCGCCCGGCAAACAGCACGCCGCCGAGAAAGCCCACGAGCCCGAAGCCGAGCATCTGCCATGGCGTCCACGGCCCCTGACCGAAGAAAAAGTTTGAGATCAGGCCCGCCGCCGCGCCGGTGACGAAGCCCGCCTCCGGCGTGAAGGCCACGGCCGTGAGGATCACGATCGCGCACACGGGCTTGCACTGCGGCAGCCAGTAAAACGCCGCGCGCCCGGCCACGGCCAGCGCCGTCATCGTCGCGAGCAGCACGAGCTCGCGCGCCTGCGGCCTGCGGCCTTCAAACCGCAGCACGAACGGCACGAACATCAGCCCCACGAGCAGCAGCGACGTGAGGTAGTACTTCCGCTCGTCCCACACGCACACGAACACCACCATCAGCGCCGGGATCGCCACAAGCAGGATGCCGAGCGCGGCCCAGGTGCGCCGCGTCAGTCGGTGAGACATTGCACGACCTCCCCGCACAGCACCGCGCCGGGCGCAGCGGCGCGCGCGATGCGCGCGGCCGCCGTGGTGTAGAAATAATTTCCGGAGAAAAACGCGCGCGCGGTGTTTTCCGTCACGACCTCGCCGCGAAAGAGCAGACCGCAGCGGTCGGCATACTGCGCGCAGAACTCCACATCGTGGCTCACGATGCACACGGCCGTGCCCTGCGCGCAGAGCGCGCGCAAAAGCGCGCCGAATTCTTCTTTGAACGCGCCGTCCATGCCCTTCGTCGGCTCGTCGAGCAGCAGCACGCGCGGCTGCATGAGCAGCACCTTCGCCAGCGCGGCGCGCTGCTGCTCGCCGCCGGAGAGGTCAAAGGGGTGCCGGTCGAGCAGCGGCGCGAGCGCCATCTGCCGCACGACCGTGTCCACCAGCACGGCGTCCCTGCCGAGCGACGCGAGATCGGCGCGCACCGTGTCGGCCGCGAAGAGCGTGCGCGGGTCCTGCGGCACGGCGGCAATGCCGTCGCGCAGGGGCCGGAGCGCGCGCTGCCGTTTCCCGTCGAGGTACACGCTGCCGCGGTAGAGCCGCAGCCGCCCGGAGAGGACGCCGAGCGCCGTCGTCTTGCCGCTGCCGTTGCTGCCGGTGAGCGCGTAGAGCTCGCCCGGGCGCAGCGTGAGCGAGAAATTGCGCAGCACGTCCGCACCGCCCTGCGCATAGCGAAACCAGCCGTCGCGCACGGTTAGCACCGGGGGCGTGTCCACAGGTGCGGGCGCTGCGGCCGGCATCGGGTGCGGAGCAAAGCGCCCCAGATACGCTCTACCCGCGCGCACGGTGAGCGGCAGGCGCTCCGGTGCGCCGAGGGCGGCGGCAATGCGCGCCGCTGTGGGCATGGCGGAAAAGATCGCATGGCCGCGCACCGCAGCCGCCGCCTCCTGCGGCGCACCGGCGGCCAGCAGCCGCCCCTGCTCGAGCACGATGAGGTGGTCGGCCAGCGGCACGGCCTCCTCCAGCCGCTGCTCGGACAGCAGGATCGTCAGCCCCAGCTCCTCATTGAGCTTGCGCAGCGTGTGCAGAAAGGTACTCGCCGCGATGGGGTCGAGCTGGCTCGTCGGCTCGTCTAAAATGAGCACGTCCGGCCGCATGACCACGACGGACGCGAGGTTGAGCATCTGCTTCTGGCCGCCGGAGAGCGCGGCCACGCCGCGGTCGAACCAGTCGGCAATGCCGAAGTAGCTCGCCATCTCGGCGACGCGCAGGCGCATGGCCGTTTCCTCGCAGCCAAGGCTCTCGAGCCCGAACGCCAGCTCGTGGAACACCTTGTCCGTCACGATCTGATCGTCCGGGTGCTGGAGCACGAAGCCGATGCGCCGCGCCTGTTCGGCAAACGGGATGTCCTGTAAGAGCATGTCCCCGAGGCGCACCGTGCCGCTGACCGTGCCGTGCGGCGTGAGGCAGGTTTTGAGCTGGCGCAGGAGGGTCGATTTGCCGCTGCCGCTCTCGCCGCAGAGGACGGTGACCGCCCCCTCCGGGACCGTGAGCGTGAGGTCATCGAGCGCCGGGCGCGTCTGGCCCGGATAGGAAAACGTCAGATGTTCGAGCGCAAACGACGCCATGTCAGCGCCTCCTTTCCATCGAGCAGCAGCGGCAGAAAGCACAGCAGCGCAAAGCACGCCATGCACACCGCGCCGAGCGCACCGTCGCCGCCGATGCGGATCGACGGGTAGTAGCGCACATACAGCGCGCCGCAGCCGACGCCCGCGCACACGCCTGCAAGCGCGAGCGCAACGACAACGCAGAGCACGCCGTCGCGCCGGGTGAAGCGGTAATTGCCGAAATACGTTCTTCTGCCGGCGCCGTAGCCCCGGCTCTTCATGGAGTCCGCCGCCGTGATGCCGCTCTCAAGCGCCCATGAGACGGTAACGGACAAAATGCGCGCGCCATTTTTCAGCCGCTGCCACGCACTGCCCTCGCGCGTGCCGCAGCCGAGCGACGCCTGCGCCGCGCGCACGGCGCGGATGTGCGCGGAAAACTTCGGCACGAACCGCAGCGCCATGCTCAACAGCAGCGACACGCCCGGCAGCGCGCTGCCGAACACGTACAGATATTTCTCCGCCGTCATGACGACGTTGCAGCACTGAAACCACAGGATCACGGCCGCGAACATCGCCGCCGCGGCCGCGCCGTAGCACAGCGCCTCGCGCGTGACGGGATTGCCGTTCGGCAGGTAGAACAGCATCGTCACGCCCGCATGGTTGAACAGCGCGTTGAGCGCCGCCATCAGCACCAGAAACGGCACGAGCCAGCCGATCGTCCGCCCCAGGCTGCGCCAGCCGCGCAGCACCGCACAGTAGCCCAGCGCGCCCAGCAGGCTCAGCGCCAGAAACACCGGGTGCAGCACAAGCATCGTCAGCAGCAGCACGGCCGCAAAATAGCAAAAGGTCAGCGCCGGGTGCAGCGCCGAGAAGGAATCGTTCATGGTTCTCCTTGCCGGGCGCCGACATCGCGCCCAAGGTCGCAGGTATAGCTCCAGACGACGGTGTCGCCGTCGCGGAGCGTGTAGCCGCTGCAGCCGTAGTCCGGCCAGACGCCGTTGACACTGTACATCCAGCCGGACAGCTCGCCGCAGTCAAATTCGTAGAGGTTGCCGATGCCCTCGATATAGGCGCTGTTGTATGCGGGCGTCCAGCTCGACTCCATGTGGAGGCCCTGCGCGCGGCAGACCCGCTGCAGCACGTCGAACACCGTGTCCCCCTCCGAAAAGGCGACCGTCGTCTCCGGCAGGAGCACACCGTCGGCGGGTACGATGTCCGCCTTGCCGGGCTTCAGGTCGTCCATGTGCTCCAGCACCGTGCTGCACGCGATCTTCACCGTGCAGTGCAGCGCACCGGCGTCATCCTGCGTCTGTCCGCCGCAGGCCGTGCACAGCAAAAGCAGCAGGCACAGCAGCAGCCCGAGCGCGCGCCGCTTAGCCACGCTGCACCGTCCCGTTCTCGACCGTGAGCGTGGCCGTCGTCGTGGCAAGGCTCTCTGATTCGTCCGCGGCAGCCAGCACGGCGTCCGACACCGTCAGCGCCGCCTCCGTCACGCCGTCGGTGAGCTGAAAGCGCAGCCGCACGAGCACGCTGCCCGTCGACGTGGCAAGCGCGCTGCCATCCTCCGGCAGGCACAGGGCGCGCGCGCTGCCGGTCTCGTTTGCGCGCTCGGCATCGCTCTCCCACGCCGGGAGGCTGCCCATCACGAGCGGGATGTCCCCGTCCGCCGTGCCGAGAAACGTGATCTGCGTCGGGTCAAAGGCCACGGCGAGGCTCGCTGCCTCGTAGTGCGCGCCGTCCGGCAGGCCGGAGAGCACAACGTCGACCGTGCACGTGCCGTCCGCGTCCATGCTCTGGCACGCGAGCGTGAGCGTGGGGTCGGTGTCCTCGACGCGCTTTTGCCGCAGCGTGATGCACAGCACCACGACGGCCACGACCAGCAGCACGGCAAGCACGATGGCAATGTTCTTTTTCGTCAGGAAAGTCTTCATTGTCCGTCCTCCTGCGCCGTGGGCAGCACCGTATTCTGAACGAAACTGTCAGCCAGCACGCGCACATCCTGCGCGTCGACGCGGCCGTCGAGGTTCACGTCCATCGTCAGCAGCCGCTCTACCGCCGGGACGGTGCTGCCGGCGCAGGCCGTGCGGATATTGAGCGCGTCCTGCGCGTTGATAACGCCGTCGCCATTCCCATCGCCGACGGTCAGCACCGGGCCTTTTCCGTCCGTCACGGTGTAGTTTGCCGTGTCATTGAGCGCGTCATCCGTCACATCCGGCGCAAAGAGCCAGACCCACGTCGGCGTGTCGCTGCGCTCGGAGAGTACGGGACTGTAGAGCAGCTGCGTCCCGTCGGAAAACGTGATGGTGCTCTCTGCCGTCACGTCCGGCAGGCACACGGCGACCGTGCGGTACCCGGCCGGGATGAGGCCGCTGCCGTCCGCCGTGCAGAGCACGCGCGCGACCGGCTCGTCCGGCTCGGCAGGCGTCTCGACCGTGGGCGTGTCCGTCTCCTGATAGAGGCCGCTCTGCCCGCGCTGGAACCGCGAGACGGCCACGAGCGCATACACCGCCTGCTCCGTGGCGAGACTGTCGACGCCGCCGGAGGCCTTGTGGCGGAACGCGGCCGCGCCCGCATCATAAAACGTCAGCAGCGCATCGACCGCCGAGCCGCCGTCCTTGACGAAGCGGCTGTCCGTGTCCGGGTCGATGCCCAGCGCCGTGCAGGCGACGATGACCTGCGCGACGCTCTCGGCGTTGGCAGAGCCCCACGAGGTGAAGCCGCCGTCGCCGCTCTGCATGGCCGAGAGCGTGCCGATGCCGCGCGACACGGCCGCCGCGACGGCCGCCTCCCCGCGGTATGCCGCCAGCGCCTGCAGCACCATGGCCGTCACGTCCGGGTCGGCCGACGCACCGTTCATGGCCCAGCCGCCGCCGGAGAGCTCCGCCGCCAGAATGGCGTCTACGCACTGGCGGCGCACCGCGCTGCCGGGCAGATAATTGCGGCTGTCGAGCGCGAGCAGTGCAAACACCGGGCCGTTGATGCCCTGATTGCGCACCCAGGAAAAATCTGCATACGGTGCGGTGAGGTCACAGCCGCCGACCTGCGTCGCGTCACGCCCGATGGCGGACAGCGCGAGGATGACGCGCGAATTGTCCGTGGATTTGTAGGCGTTGAGCGCGCCGGCCTTGCCGGACGCCGCCGTAAGCTCCGGCGCCTTGGATGCAACGTCGGCATAGTAGCGCGCAAAATAGTCGCTGTCCACGGCGAAATACCCGCCGCGGGCAAGGCCCAGCACCGTCCACTCATCGCCGTAGCCCGGCGACGGGACGGCCGCCGCCTGCTGCGCCAGCGCGGCCGAGAGCACCGGCTGCACATCCGCGCCCTGCACGGCCGGTGCCGGCAGCACCGCGCACGCAAGCAGCAGCGCCAGACACAGCACCAGAAACCGTTTGTTCGTTTTCATGATTTTCCTCCTGAAGGGGTCACGATGCGCGCGGTCGGCCCGCGCGCCGAATTCCGAAATCACGTAACATTATACCAGCCGCTTCGCGCAAAAGCAACGCTCTGCGGCATTTCCCGCCCCGGCGATGCATGGACTTTCTGTCAGGTTTTCCGGCAGGCCGCTTTTGCGCAATTTCCCGCGCGCGGCGTGCTAGGATACCCACATGGACGTCATCTATCTCGACAGCCTGTTCGGGCTGAATCTGCTGATCGACTACTGCCTGGTGCTGGCATCGGCGCGCGTGTGCGGCGTGGTGCTGCGCCGCTGGCGGTACGCGCTCGCGGCGCTCATCGGCGCGCTGTACGCGGCGCTCATGGTCCTGCCCGGCTGCGGGTGGCTGGCAAACGGCGCGATAAAGCTCGCACTCGGCGCGGCCATGGCGCTCATCGCCTTCGGCGGGGAGGCCCATCTCGTGCGGTGCACGGTGGTGTTTTTCGCCGTGTCGGCCGCGTTCGGCGGCGCGGTGTACGCAGCGAGCATGCTCGCAGGCGTGTCGCCGGGCAGTGGCGCGCTCGTGACGGTATCGGGCCGGGTGCTGGCGCTGTCGTTCGCCGCGTGCTATGCGACCGTGTCGCTCGTATTCCGCCGGCGGGCAAAGGCTGCCGACCGCGAGGTGCGCACCGTGACGGTCACGCTCGCCGGGCCTCTGGCCACGGCGTAGGCCGGGAGATTCGTCATCCGGGACACCATCTTGCCGACCTCGGTGATCATGTTGTCGAACTGCTGCATCTTGCCTTCCATGGCCTGATTGATCGAGCGTGTCTCGTCAACGGTCAGGCGGTAATCCTGCATCAGCTCGTCCACATAAAACCGGTATCCCGCCGCGCTCGGTACGCGCCCGGCGGAGGTATGCGGCTGCTCGAGCAGGCCAAGGCTTGTCAGCTCGGCCATCTCATTGCGGATGGTCGCGGAGGAGAAGTCCATGCCGGGCATCTGCGCGATGGTCTTCGAACCCACCGGCTCCGCGGTGCGGATGTATTCATCCACGATCGCGCGCAGGATCTTTTTCTTCCGTTCCGTCAGTTCCATGTCCGCAGCTCCTTCTCCTGGATTAGCACTCCTTATCTCTGAGTGCTAAACGCAGTTTATCACCACTTTCCGCCAATGTCAATAGGCCAGAATTGAAATATTTGTGAACTCTCCAAAAATCATCTGTGAACAGCGCCCATCCACCCCGGTGCAGCAAAAAAAGCCCCCCTGAAAAGGGAGGCTTTGGGGAAACGGGTGCAATGATCAGAAGATCTGGAGGATATAGCCCTTGAGGTAGAGGGCCTGATCGGCGAGGAGGGAGGCCGGATGGTCGCGCGACTGCATGAGCGTCTCGAGCAGGCGCACGTCGCGTCCGGCGTCGAACGCCGCTTCGCGCAGCATTTTGAAAAACAGCTCCGGCGTCATGAACTGGCTGCACGAGCAGGTGACGAGGATGCCGCCCGGCTCTGCCATCTTCATGCAGCGGAGGTTCAGCTCCTTATATCCGCGATAGGCGCCGTCGACGGCCTTGCGGCTCTTGGCGAAGGCGGGCGGATCGCAGATGATCAGGCCGTAGCGCCGCCCTTCGTCGGCGTAGGATTTTGCAAGGTCAAAGACGTTGGCTTCGGTCGTGGTCAGGATGCCGTCCACACCATTCAGCGCGGCGTTGCGCCGGACAAGCGCGAGCGCGTCGGCAGAGACGTCGACCGCCTCGACCGACTTCGCGCCGTAGAGCGCGGCATGGATGGAGAAGCCGCCGGTGCAGCAGCAGAGGTCGAGCACCGTCCGGCCCTTCGCGTAGGGCTTCAGGCGGCCCCGGTTTTCCTGCTGGTCGAGGAAGTGGCCGGTCTTCTGGCCGTTTTCGATGCTGACGAGCATTCTGGCGTCGTGCTCGCGGATTTCGATCTCCTCCGGAACTGTCCCGTAGACACATTCTTTGATCTGCGGGAGACCTTCCTTTTCGCGGACGGCGACGTCGTCCCGCTCGTAGATGCCCTGTGGCTGGAAGAGTTCAGTCAGAATGGCGACGATGTCGTCCTTCCATCGCTCCATGCCGCGAGAGACGATCTGAAACGAGAGGCAATCGGCAAATTTGTCGACGGTCAGGCCGGGCAGGCCGTCTGACTCGCCAAAGACGACGCGGCAGGAATTTTCAAAGCCGAGCACACGGCGGACGCTCCACGCCCGCTCGATGCGGCGGCGGAAGAAATCGCGGTCGATGACCTCGTTCTCGTCGCGCGTCAGGACGCGGACGGTGATCTTCGACTTGGAATTGAAATAGCCGCGCGCGGCAAAGCGCATCCGGGAATCGAGCACGTCGACAATGCCGCCGTCTTTGCAGACGTCGTCGGCCCAGTCGAGCTGATTTTCAAAGATCCACGGTTTGCCCGCGCGGACGCCGGTCTCTTCGCCCCGGCGGAGGCAGACTTTCGGATATGTCATGGCTGCACCTCCTGTTTGGCTTCGGCGGATTTGCGGTCGAGCTGCCGGAAGATCTTACGGAGCGTGATCAGCGCGACGACCGCGAGGAACAGCTCCGCGATCAGCTCCGCATAAGCGATGCCATAGGGCGGGAAGAAGCGGTTGAGCAGAATGAGCAGCGGAATCTGCAAAACAACCTTGCGCAGCAGGGCGAACAGCAGCGCACGGCCGCCCATGCCGCAGGCGTTGAAGACGCTGCTGACGATCAGGATGTCGATGGCGAAGAACGGCAGCCCGAGGCTGAGACCGCGCAGATAGTGCGTGCCGTATTCGATGATCGTATCGTTTTTGATGAACAGGCGGACGACCTGCGGCGCAAAGACGCAGAGCAGCACGGCCACGACGGCGACGAAGGCGACCGCGATGCGAAGCCCATAGCGCACGGCGGTCTTCAAACGCTCGGAATTGCCGCTCGAATAGTTATAGCTGACGAGGGGCATCAGGCCGAGGGCGATGCCCATGGCCGTATAGAGCGGGACAAGATAGACTTTATTCGCAATGCCCATCGCGGAGACGGCCTCGGAACCGTAGGCCGTGGCGAAGCGCGTGAGCACGGCGAGGGAGATGACATTGAAGAGATTTTGCAGGGCGGACGGGATGCCGATGGAGAACACACCGCGCGCAATGTCGCGCGAGACGCGGAAATGCTTCGGATTCAGGCTGACGATCGTGCGGCCCCGGCGGGCGGCGATCAGGATGAGGAAATAGGCACAGGCGACGCAGTTCGACAGGAACGTGGCGCAGCCCGCGCCAGCCGCGCCCATATTGAGGCCCCACGGCAGGATGAAAACCGGGTCGATGAGGATGTTGAGGACGCAGCCGCACATCGTGCCGACGCTGGCATGGACGCTGCTGCCCTCGGCGCGGACGAAATAGGCCAGCACGACGTTTAAGATCGCGGGCGCGGCCCCGAGGCTGACCGTCCAGTGCAGATAGGCGGCAGCGGCGTCGCGGTTTTCGGCGGACGCGCCGAGACCCGAGAGCAGCGGCCGCTGGAACGCCGTGGCGAGCACGGAGAACAGCAGCCCGCACAGCAGCGAGCACCAGAAGCCGAACGACGCGCAGCGCTGCGCCGTCTCGGTGTCCTTGCGGCCAAGTGCGCGGGACATCATGCTGGAGCAGCCGGTGCCGAAGAGGTTATTGACGGCGTTGAACGCGAGCAGCACCGGCGCGATGAGCGTGACGGCGGCGTTCTGGATCGGGTCGTTCAGCAGACCGACGAACCACGTGTCGGCGAGGCTGTACAGCAGCGTGACAAGGATGGACGCGACCGTGGGCACGGCGAGCGTCAGCACGGCCTTCGGCACGGGCATCGTCTCGAACAGGGCGGTCTTATCGGTTTGGCTGGTGCGTTTCATGGCGAAGGGTTCCTTTCTGGTGATCATGCGCAGAGAAAACGGCCCCACATGGGGCCGCGCGTGGGACGGTATCATTCAAAGGAAATCAGCAAAGTCCGCAGCGAACTGACGCTGGGCAAAGTCGCGCAGCGTCTGGCAATAGCGGGCATAGGCGGCGAGAAGGGCCTCGCCCTGCTCGGTGAGCTGTGCGCCGCCGCCGTGCTTGCCGCCGGTGGTGGAGAGCAGGAGTTTGAAGCCGAGCTGTTCTTCCGCGTTTTTCAAAATCGTCCATGCCTTGGAGTAGGCCATGCCCATTTCCATGGCCGCGGCCCGGAGCGAATGGCACGTCTTGACCAGCGTCAGGAGCGCGGCCACGCCGGGGCCGAAGCATTTCTCGTCCGTGAACAGGCGGACGGAAAGCACAGGGTGTAAATTCTGTTCCATACCTCTATTTTACCGGAAAATTCGCCATTGTCAACAAAAAGCGCAGAGACTTGACGCTGCGCCGCGCGGCGTGATATGCTAAGATCAGAAATGAGGTGGGTGTGTGGAGCTGGCAAAGGCGCTGGACGTCCGGAAGGGCGTGACGGCGATCATCGGCGCGGGCGGAAAGACGACGCTGCTGCTCGCGCTGGCGCGGGAGCTGGCGCAGGCGGCGCGCGTGATCGTCACGACGACGACGCACATCTATCCGCCGGATGGCTTCCCATGCCTCCTCCAGCCGGGCGAGGCGGAGATCGCGGCGGCATTGGAAAAACATCCGTGCGTCTGCGTTGGAAAGCCTGCAAAAGAGGGGAAAATTACGGCGGCGGATGTGCCGGTACGCACGCTGGCGGAGCTGGCGGACTATGTTCTCGTGGAGGCGGACGGCGCGCATGGGCGGCCTGCAAAGGCCCATGCGGACTATGAGCCGGTCGTCCCGCCGGAGGCGAATCAGACGATTTTGGTGTTTGGCCTCTCGGCGCTCGGGCAGCCCATCCGGGCGTGCGTCCACCGGCCCGCGATCTTCGCGGCGCGGTGCGGCGTTTCGGAAGACGATCTGCTGACGCCGGAGCTGGCCGCAACGTTTATCAATGACGAAACGCCGCACACGCGCGTCCTGCTGAATCAGGCGGACACGGCGGAGCGCCTCGCGCTGGGGCGCGGGATGGCGGCGATGCTGCGCGGGCCGGTGTGCCTCGGCACATTCAGAAGGAGTGGATAACATGCTGATCTTGATTCGCGGCGCGGGCGATCTCGCGTCGGGTGTGGCCCTGCGGCTGCATCGGTCGGGGCTGAAGGTCGTGATGACCGATCTCGAAAGGCCGACGGCCATCCGGCGGACGGTCTGCTTTTCGCAGGCGATCTTATTTGGCAAAGCAAAAGTGGAAGATGTGACCGCGGTGCGCGCAGAGACAATGGACGATGTGCGGCGGATTCTGGCGGCGGGGAACATCCCCGTGCTGGCCGACCCGGCGGCGGAATGCCGCCATGGACTGCGGCCCGATGTGCTGGTGGATGCGATTTTGGCAAAGAAAAATCTTGGTACAAAGATCGATGATGCGCCGCTGGTGATTGCGCTGGGGCCTGGGTTCTCGGCGGGGGAGGACTGCCACGCTGTCGTAGAGACGATGCGCGGGCACACGCTCGGGCGCGTGATCCGCAGCGGCCCGGCCATTCCGAACACGAATATTCCGGGGCTGATCGGCGGCTTCGCGGGCGAGCGCGTGCTGCGTGCGCCGGATGACGGCGTGTTTCATCAGCTGCATGAGATCGGCGACCTCGTGGAGGCCGGAGAGACGGTCGGTGAGGTGAACGGGAAGCCGATGGCCTGCA
>ERZ780195.1975-NODE-1975-length-14992-cov-3.623151_pt1 | contig 14992 bp, 10 predicted proteins | sample MGYA00511017_ERZ780195 | MGnify/ENA primary metagenome ERZ780195 (study PRJEB29588, sample SAMEA2159974) | human gut metagenome | biome: human gut; feature: human-associated habitat; material: faeces | place: Denmark | collected 2008/2010 ...
CAGTCGTGCCGGCGCTGCCGTCGATAAATATTTTCATGGTGTCTCCCGCTTAATGCGCTTTCGGCGAACACGGCGTTTATAAAAACAATCCAATATTCGCCGACAGTGCAAAATTATTCAACTATTTGACTAATAATATACTACTATATGCATAAATATTCAAGCGTTTCAGCAAAATAAATTCAATTTTGTCAATCTGTACCATACCTTCGTCCGTTGGCAAACAGCTTTGTAAAAATTGACAAGAGAATAGGGGAGAGGGTGAATAAATGTATATCGGTTGTTCAGATACAATTAAAAACAGGATATCTCCTTGTCGGAGATATCCTGTTTAATTTTATTTCGCGAGGAATCTTGAAAGGAACTCCTGCGTCTTGGGATCCTGCGGATTCTCGAAGATGTCCTTCGGACTGCCCTGTTCGCAGATGAGTCCGTCCGCCATGAATACGACATTCGTTGAAACGTCGCGCGCAAACGCCATCTCGTGGGTGACAACTATCATCGTCAGACCCTCTTTTGCGAGGTTGCGCATGACTTCGAGCACTTCGCCGACCATCTGGGGGTCGAGTGCGCTCGTCGGCTCGTCGAACAGCAGAACTTCGGGCTCCATCGCAAGCGCGCGGGCTATTGCGACGCGCTGCTTCTGACCGCCGGAGAGCTGGGAGGGCTTGGCGTTGATGTAGGGCGCCATGCCGACCTTTTCAAGATAATGCAGTGCGGAAGCCTTGGCTTCGGCTCTGGATTTCTTGAGAACCTTCGTCTGACCAATCATGCAGTTCTTGAGAGCGGTCATGTTGTTGAAAAGATTGAACGACTGGAACACCATGCCGACGTGCGAACGGTATGCGCTCGCGCCGCCTTTTATATTGTCGATGTTCGTGCCGTGATAGAGTATATCGCCGGAGGTCGGAGTCTCAAGGAGGTTTATGCAGCGGAGCAAAGTGGATTTGCCCGAGCCGGACGCGCCGATGATGCTCGTGACATCGCCGGGATTGACCGAAAAGTCAATGTCGCGCAGAACTTCGTGGTTGCCGAAGGTCTTTGAAAGATGATTTATCTGTAAAATAGGCTCTGACATTATCTTCCCTCCTTCTTCTTGGCCTTTTTGACAAATGTGTACATTCCGCTGGTGTGGGCGAGAGTGTCGGTGGTCGAGAGATCGAAGTTCTCCGGACCGTCAAGCTTCTTCTCCCACAGTCTGAGGATAAGCGAGCAGATGACCGTCATTATCAGGTAGATAGTCAGCGTTATAACTGCCGACGGGAAGTAGACATACTTTGCGCCGACGATAGCCTTGTGAGCCGCGAAGAGCTCAGCGTAGCCGATAACGAACATGACGGAAGTATCCTTGATGTTGATTATGAGGTTGTTGCCTATCTGCGGGATGATATTGCGTATGGTCTGCGGAAGAATGACATAGAGCATGGTCTTGAAGTGGTTCATGCCTATGGACATTGCGCCCTCCGTCTGACCGACGTCTATCGACATTATACCGCCGCGGACGGTCTCTGCCATATATGCTCCGGTGTTGATGGAGACAACGAGATATGCCGCGAAAGTCGGTTCAAGGTTTATCGCACCGTTTGAGAAGTAGGGCAGGGCGTAGAAGATGAATATCGCCTGGATTATCATCGGCGTGCCTCTGAAAACTTCGACGTAGATACGCACTATAGCCTTGACTATGCCGAGGATGACCCGCTTTACGATATTGTCTTTTTTGCCGCACGGAATAGTCTGAATTATTCCGCAGACAAGGCCGATGAGGCAGCCTATGATTGTCGCTATAACAGCGAGCTCTATTGTCTTGAGCGCACCGGTCAGATACTGCATTGAGCTATCGCTCCAGCACTGGACTATGTCGCTCCACAGCTCGGCAAGCTTGTTCATATCTTGTTATCTCCGTTCTGATTATTGTTGATTACTTTGAAAGGGGCTGAATCTTGGTAGCCTCGTTCATTATCTTGTTGAAGTCGTCTGCGGTCATGCCTGCAAGGGCGGAGTTGATCTTGTCCTTGAGCTCGGTGTTGCCCTTCTTGACAGAGATGCCGATGTTGATGTCGCCCTCGTCAACCTTGAAAGCATTTTCGGGGAGGTCGAGGATCTTCAGATCGCTGTAAGCGATGAGCGCGCCCTGAGCGGTGGGCATATCGGTGCAGATGAAGTCGACAGCGCCGGTCTCAAGAGCCATGAGCATCGAGGGAGCGGTCTCCTGTGCGGTCTGGATAAGAGCACCATTTATCTGCGGAAGGCAGGTGGTATACCAAATGGTTCCGAGCTGGGAGGTGCACTTTGCACCTGCGAGGTCAGCAAGGGAGGTAGCGTTTGCATACTTGCTGTTCTGCTTTGTCATGCAGACGATGCTCGCATAGAGGTAGGGACCTGCGAAATCGACCTGCTGCATACGCTCTTCGGTCATCGACTGACCTGCGATAACGGCGTCAACCTTGCCGGTCTGGACTGCGGGAACAAGTGAATCCCAGTCAAGGCGGACAACTTCAAGCTTCCAGCCGTTTGCTTCGCATATCTTCTTAGCCATCATGATATCGTATCCGTTGGCGTAGTCGCTGGAATCCTTTATCGGGACAGCGCCGTTGGAATCATCGCTCTGAGTCCAGTTGTAGGGAGCGTATGCGCACTCCATGGCAACGGTCAGAACGCCGTCTTCAACGCCGGTCTTGGCACTTTCGGTTTTCGTGCCGCAGCCTGCAAATAATACTGCGCACATGGCGATAGCCAGAATGGCGGCCACAATTCTCTTCGTTCTGTTCATTAGTACCATCTCCTGGAAAAAATTAAATAAGCCTGCGACCCGAAGAGGTATCACAGGCTTTGTATATGCTGCTATATGTGCAGAAAAACCGATGATAGCGCTCCACATAAGTCATGTGACAGTCCGTCGCCTGTTCGGCGAGGGCCCAGCATTACCGCGGCGGCAACCGCGATAGAACTTCGGCGAACTTGCCTTTCCCCAGCTGCCGCTTGCCGGCGTTGCTACTGGATACTCTTCTCGTTCGCATCCTCTATCAAGTGCTGTCTTAAATTGTCTGTATTATAGCATTGCATTTTCGGAGTGTCAACAGTTTAACGGGCGTTTTCGGTAAAAACGTCGGATTTAACAGCCTTTTGCGCCGTAACTTTTCATTTATTGGTGATTGTGCAAGTAAATTTGCCTAAATTCAAAGGCAGGGAACGGTTTTCACCGCGCCCTGCCGTAAAGAATCAGGCTTATTTTTTCAGGTCGGAGTAGGTCTCTTTCTGCACGACGTCGTGCGCGCCGCCCTCAACAATGCTCGTTGCGGAGACAAGGGTCAGCTTCGCTTTCTGCTGCAGCTCGGGGATGGTGAGCGCGCCGCAGTTGCACATGGTGGATTTGACTTTGCTCAGCGAGAGCGTGACATTGTCCTTGAGGCTGCCGGCGTAGGGGACATAGGAGTCAACGCCCTCCTCGAACGACAGCTTTTTGTCGCCGCCGAGGTCGTAGCGCTGCCAGTTCCTTGCGCGGTTGGAGCCCTCGCCCCAGTACTCTTTGTAGTAAGTGCCCTTGAGCGAAATCTTGTTTGTCGGGCTCTCGTCAAAGCGCGCGAAGTAGCGGCCGAGCATCAGGAAGTCCGCGCCCATTGCAAGCGCGAGGGTCATGTGGTGGTCGTAGACGATGCCGCCGTCGGAGCAGACGGGGATATATACGCCCGTTCTCTCGAAATATTCGTCTCTTGCCTTGCAGACATCGATAAGAGCCGATGCCTGACCTCTGCCGATACCCTTTGTTTCGCGGGTGATACATATCGAGCCGCCGCCGATGCCGACCTTTATGAAGTCCGCACCCGCCTCGGCGAGGAAGAGGAAGCCCTCTCTGTCAACTACGTTGCCCGCGCCGACCTTGACGCTGTCGCCGTAGTGCTCTCTGACCCATGCGAGGGTGCGGGACTGCCACTCCGAGAAGCCCTCGGAGGAGTCGATGCAGAGCACATCTGCGCCCGCCTCGACAAGTGCGGGAATACGCTCGGCGTAGTCTCTTGTGTTTATACCTGCGCCGACGACATAGCGCTTGTCGGCGTCGAGCTCGGCCTTGGAGTGGAGACCCTTGACAAAGTCCGGCGAATCGCCGAGCGCTTCATAGACCTTCGTGCCGACGCGCGTCATGATCGCCATGCAGCAGACAACATAGATCGAGTCGGTGATCTCAATGCCGTACTTGGCAAACGGCGAGCCGATCGCGCCCATCGAATAGGGAATAACATACATTGTCCGGCCGCGCATGCACCCGGCATAGATATCGTGCAGCTTCGCCTTCATCTCGTCCGGCGCCATCCAGTTGTTCGTGGGGCCGGCGTCCTCTTCCTTTTTGCAGCAGATGAACGTGCGGCCCTCGACGCGGGCAACGTCGTTGAGCGCGCTACGGTGGTATACGCAGCCCGGCAGCTTTTCCTGGTTGAGCTTGATGAGCTCGCCGGTGATATACGCCTCGCGGCGCAGCTCCTCGAGCTGCGTTTCCGTGCCGTCGATCCAGAGGACCTTGTCCGGCTGCATCAGCGCGCGGCTCTCCTCGACCCAGTCGGTGATATAATGGTTGATCGTATATGCCATGTCCCGGAGCCTCCCATTGCTTTTACATTATATTATTCATAATAGACGGAAAAGTTCCGTTTGGCAATGGCGTATATCGAAAAAAGTAAGGAAATTTGCAATTTTCATTTGTCAAACTTGCGTAAAAGCGCATTCGAGAGCGCGGCAAACTGCGCGATGGAGAGCGTTTCGCCGCGCACGGCGGGCGGAAGGCCGGTTTCCTCCATGGCGGACTCAATGGCGGCGCGGTCGAGCTCGGAAAAGCCCGAACGCAGTGCGTTTGAAAGCGTTTTCCGCCGCTGGGCGAACGCGGCGCGCACGGTGCGGAAGAAGAGCTTTTTGTCGTCCACGCTCGCGGGGGGCGCGGCGCGCCGGTCCATGCGCACAACGGCGCTCGTCACCTTCGGCTGCGGCACGAAGCAGTGCGGCGGCACGTCAAAGAGAAGCTTCGGCTCGGCGTACCACTGCACGAGCACGGAGAAGGCTCCGTACTCGCCCGTGCCGGGCGCGGCGCACAGCCGCTGCGCGACTTCCTTCTGGATCATCACGGTGACGCTCTCAAAGCAGCCTGCCTCGAGAAACGCGGTGATGAGCGGCGTCGTCACGTTGTACGGCAGATTGGCGCACACCTTCCACGGTCTTTCGCCGAGCGTTTCGGCGCAGATGGCCGGCAGATCCGCCTTGAGCGCGTCGGCAAAAACGACCGACACATTATCAAAATCCGCGAGCGTTTCGCCGAGCACGCCCCGCAGCCGCTCGTCCAGCTCAACGGCCGTGACGCGGCCTGCGGTTTTCGCAAGCTCCGCCGTGAGACAGCCGACGCCGGGACCGATCTCGAGCGCGCCGTCGGCTGCCGTGATGCCGCTTTCGGCGGCGATCTGCTGCGGCACCCACGCGGCGGTCAGAAAGTTCTGCCCCATGGATTTGGAAAAGCGGAAGCCGTGGCGCTGCAAAAGCGCCGTTATGTCGTGGTAGTCGGTCAGAGTCATCGTTCCACCAGCTTTTCGAGCGCGATGCGCAGCGCGCCGTCCTCCACGCCGCCGACGAGCCGGATCGTGCCGCAGGTCTCAAAGCCGTTTTTGCGCAGCATGGCGCGCATGGGCTCATTGCCGGGGGCGGTGTCGATGCGCACGCCTGCGCAGCAGTAGGCGTGGGCAAAGTCGTCCGCGAGCGAGATCATTTCCGAGGCGATGCCTTTTCCGCGGTAGGCGTCCGAAACCATGATGCGGTGGATCGTGAGATACGGCCCCGCGCACGAGAGCCATTCGCCCTCAATGGCGGTGTACGCCGCCTCGCTCCGGCGGCTGATGCAGAGATAACCGGCCGGATTTCCGTCCGCGGTGAAGAGCCAGCCGTCGCCGTGCTCGATGTCCCGCCGGAAGTCCTCCTCCGCGGGGTAGCCGTGCTGCCACTGGTCCAGCCCCTGCGCGGCGAGAAACGCCTTTGCCTCGTCCGCAATGGCGAGAATGGCGGGCAGATCGGCTTCCTCCGCGCGGCGGCAGTCGATCTTCGGCGGCACGGGGCGCGGGTGGCGCTCGGCGTCGATCTCGTCGAGCATGCAGAACGGCGTGGGCCGTACCTTGAGGATGGCGAAATAGAGCGCGATGGCGACGAAGGCCTTCTCGCCGCCGGAGAGCAGCGTGATGGTCTTGACCTGCTTGCCGGGCGGCTGGACGCGGATCTCGATGCCGCATTCGAGCGGCGCGGACTTATCTTCCAGAATGAGCGAGGCCTTGCCGCCGCCGAACATCTCGGCGAAGGTCTTGCCGAAATACTCGTCGATGCGGGCAAACTCGCGCACGAAGATCTCCGTCATCTCGGTCGTGATGGAGGCGACGATGGTCTCCAGCTCCGATTTGGCGTGCTGCACATCGTCGCGCTGGGCGGTGAGGTATTCGTAGCGCTCGGACACGCGGGCGTATTCGTCGATCGCGCCGAGGTTCGGCGTGCCGAGGGCAGAGATCTTCCGCCGGACCTCGCCGATGCGCTTGTTGGCGGCTGCGAGATTTTCGATCTCGACGGTCTCCTTTTCAGCGGTGCCGGGCGTCAGCTCGTAGGAATCCCAGAGGCGATCGACGATCTGCTTTTCCTCGAGCTCGCTGGTGGCCTTTTTCTGCTCGAGACGGGCCGTTTCGCGTTCGAGCTGGAGGATGGACTGGTTTTTCTCCTGCGCCTGCTTTTCGGTCTGGTTGCGTTTGGCCTCGAGCTGGGCGCGGGCGTCGACGGCGGCTTTGAGCGTCTGCTGAGCCTCGTCCAGCTCACGGGCGCCTGCCGCGAGCGCAGCGGTCTTTTCTTCGATCTGCGCCTCGAGCGCGGCGATCTGCGCCTCGTATTCGGCGATCAGGTTCGTTTTCTGGGTCACGTCGCCCTGCATGGCCTCGCTGAGGGCCTGCAGCTGGGCGATGGTGGTCTCGGAGGCGCTGCGGGCCGCCTCGATGGCGGCGGTCTGCAGGCGCAGGCGGGTCATCTCGTCCGCGGACTGCTGCTGGCGGGCGGAAATGGAGGACTGCTCCGCGTCGAGCGCCGCTTCCTGCTGCGCAAGGGCGGACTGGGCATCCGTCTGCTGCCGCAGCTGGTCCTTGAGGGTCTGGAGCTTGCCTTCCTCGCCGCCGGTGCGGGTGGTGAGGCGGGTGAACTCGGCTTCGAGATTCTGCAGGTTCTCCTCGACCGTCGCGGCCAGGAGCTGGACCTGCTTGGCTTCCTCGGTGCGGCGCAGGACCTCGTCCTCCGCTTCGCGGAGGCGGCCCTGGACGGCGGTGATCTCAAACTCGGTCTTCGCGGCGAGCGAGGCGGCCTCGGCTGCCTGCTGGCGGAGGGTCTCGGCGCTGGCGGCGAGCGCTTTGCGTTCTTCCGCGAGGCGCGAGAGCGTATTGGCGCGGGTCAGCACGCCCGCGCTTTTGGCGGCGGAGCCGCCGGTCATGCTGCCGCCCGCGTTCATGACCTGCCCGTCGAGCGTGACGATGCGCACGCGGCTGCCGCTCGCGCGGGCCATGGGCACGGCGTGGTCGAGCGTGTCGCAGATAACGGTGCGGCCGAGGGCGTTTTCCACGACGGCGCGGTACTGCGCGTCGCAGGAAACGAGGCTGGAGGCGATGGCGATGAAGCCCGGCTGGCGCTGGCAGACGGTATCCTGCAGCGTCTGGGGCCGGATGGTGGTGAGGGGCAGGAAGGTCGCGCGGCCACCGTCGCGGCGCTTGAGCATCTGGATGGCGGCTTTGCCGTCTTCCTCGGAGGAGACAACGATATTCTGCATGGCCGCGCCGAGCGCGGTCTCGATGGCGGTGGTATAGCGGTCTTCGACGCGGATGAGCTTGGAGACCGGGCCGTGGACGCCGCGTAGGCGTCCGGCGCCCGCGTCCTGCATGACGAGGCGGACGGCCTTGGAAAAGCCCTCATAGTCGCGCTCAAGCTCCTGCAGCATGCGGATCTTGGAATCGAGGGTATCGAGCTGGACGCCGGCGGCGCTCGCCTGCTTCTGCAGGGCGTCGCGCTTGTCCTGCCGGGTCCTGAGCCGGAGCTCGTAGCCGGCGATGGTGTTTTTCGCGCTCTGCGCGTCCTCCTGCGCCTGGGCAAGGCTCTTTTTGCAGGCGGACTGCTGGTCAGCGATCTGGGCTTTGCGGGCACGGGCGGCGGTCAGGTCCTCTTCGAGGACGGCTTTGCGGGCCTGCACCTCTTCCATGGAAGCCTCCATGGAGGCGATCTGCGCCTGGGTGGCGGCGCTCTGCGTCTGCAAAAGCGCCTGCTGGGCGTGCAGGGCGGTCAGCTTCTGGCCTGCCGCGGCAGCTTCGCCGGAGAGGGCGTCCGCCTGTGTCTGCGCCTGCGCGAGAGCCTGTTCGGCCTCGGAAAGCTCCTGATCATTTGCCGCGATCTTCTCCTGCTCGGCCGCGATCTGCCCGGCGATGCCGCCGCTGCGGGTCTGCTGGTCCTGCAGCTCCTGCTGCACGCGGGCGATGTTGGTGCGGTGGTGCTGGATCTCGGACTGCAGGAGGGTGATATCGTTCTGGGTCTGCTGGCGGGCCGTCTCGAGCTGGCCGATGGTCTCGCGCTGGTGGTCAAGCTGGAGGGTCTGCTGGTTATACTGCAGGCTCAGCTGCTCGGAACGGCTGTAGAGGGTGGTCAGCTCGTCGTGCGCCTGCTCGAGGATGAAGGCGGCGGAGGCGTAGTCGGTCTCGGCCTTGCGGGCGGTCTCGGCGATCTTTTTGAGGTTTTCGAGCCAGACCGTGACCTCGAGCCCACGGAGCTCGCCGCGGAGCGTCAGATATTTCTGCGCCTTTTCCGCCTGCTCTTTCAGGGGGCCGACCTGCAGCTCCAGCTCGGAGATCTTGTCGCCGATGCGCAGAAGATTGTCCTCGGTGTTGGCCAGACGGCGCTCGGTATCCTCCTTGCGGTGGCGGAATTTGGAGATGCCGGCGGCTTCCTCGAAGATCTCGCGGCGGTCGGTCGATTTGAGGGCAAGGATCTCGTCGATGCGGCCCTGGCCGATGTTGGAATAGCCCTCGCGGCCAAGACCGGTGTCCATGAACAGCTCGTTGATGTCCTTGAGGCGGGCAAGCTGCTTGTTGATATAGTATTCGCTCTCGCCGGAGCGGAAATAGCGGCGGGTGATCATGACCTCGGGGGTCTCGATGCGAAGGCTGGCGTCGGAGTTGTCGAGGACGAGGGTGGCCTCGGCGTAGCCGACGGCGGGGCGCTTGGCGGTGCCGCCGAAGATGACGTCTTCCATCTTCGCGCCGCGCAGGGCGCGGGTGCTCTGCTCGCCGAGGACCCAGCTGATGGCGTCAGATATATTCGATTTTCCGCTGCCGTTCGGCCCGACGATGGCGGTACAGTCGCTGCCGAACTGCAGAAGCGTCTTGTCCGGGAAGGACTTGAAGCCCTGGATCTCCAATGATTTCAGATACACGCGGATACCTCTCCAATTTATTCTATCAAGGTATTTTAGCATTTTTCTGCGGGAAATGCAATCATAGAATACGAGGAGCGTGGAGATGGGGCGCAGATCCAAAGCCTCCCCTCCCAGGGGAGGTGGCTCGGCGAAGCCGGGGCGGAGAGGTTACAGCAAATTTGCGGCGACCTCTCAGTCAGCCTGCGGCTGACAGCTCCCTCAGGCGCGTAGTTTATGCCAGGATTGGTACGCCAGCTCCCCTGGGAGAGGAGCCTTTGGGCTGCGGTCGGGCAGGGGTGGGAAAATGACTGTTGTTTTTTGGGGCGGGACGCGGCATAATATTATTTATAAAGAATGAAAGGAAGCTTTTTTATGGGATCCATCCGGAATTATTTCAAGTGCCTGAAGTGGCGCAGTCTGATCATCGCGTTCAGTGCGATTTTGATCGGGCTGCTGTTTATTCTGACGCCGCAGACGTCGGCGGACGTTATCTGCTATGTGGCGGGCATTCTGCTGCTGGCCTCCGGCATTGCGGCGGTGGTGAGCTATCTGGCCTCGGGGCGGCTGTTCGGGTCGTACGCACTGGTGTCTGGCATCGTGCTGCTGGTGTGCGGCGTGTTCTGCCTGCTGCGGCCGGAGGTCATCCAGGGGCTGCTGGCCGTCATTTTTGGCGTGTTTCTGGTCATCGACGGCATGGTCACGCTGCAGGACGGCATCGACTGCGCGCGGGCGAAGCTCGGCGGCTGGTGGGTGTTGGCGGCGCTGGCCGTCATTACGATCGCGCTCGGGTGCGTGATCCTGTTCGGTAAATTCGACTCGATCATGCTGCTGGCCGGGATCTCGCTGATCGTCGACGGCGTGTTCGACCTCATTGCGACGCTCGCGTTCTCCAAGCGCGTGCGCGAGGCGCGGCAGAAGCTGCACATGTATATGGGCGAGCCCATCATCGACTCGGAGAAGGTCGACGACTGAGCCGGGCGGCGTGCAAAAATCTTTCAGCCGGCGCAAAAAAAAATTTTGTCTGCTGCCGGGAGACATATTGACAGGTCTTCGTAAGTCCTGTACAATGACAGTGGGATTTTTATCCCCACAATCATACAGATTGAACATGATGGAGGAACAAACATGAAAAAGATCATCGCATTGCTGCTTGCAGCGATCATGGTTCTCGGTCTGGCGGCCTGCGCTTCCAAGACGGAGAACACAGAAGCCTCTGACGTCAAGAACGTCGTCTACATCGTCAACGGCAACCTGGGCGACAAGTCCTTCTTCGACTCCGCGCAGGCCGGCATCAACAAGCTGATCGACGACGGCCGCATCACCTGCGACACCATCGAGCTTGGCGGTCTGGACGAAGACCAGCCGAAGTGGCTGTCCACGCTGTACGACGTTTCCGAGTCCGGCGAGTATGACCTCGTCATCTGCGGCACCTACCAGATGCCCGACTACCTGAAGGAAGTCGCCACGAAGTATCCCGATCAGCTCTATCTGATCTTCGACGACAACACCTATGCCGGCAACAACTCCAACGTTGTCAACATCACCTACAAGCAGAACGACATGGGTTATCTGGTCGGCACCTACGCCGCCTGCATGACCACTGACACGAACCTCGACAAGATCAACGAGGACGCAGTCATCGGCTTCGTCGGCGGCGTTGACTCCCCGGTCATCAACGACTTCCTGACTGGCTTCATTGAGGGCGCTCTGGCCGTCAACCCCGACATCAAGGTCGACACCCGCTACACCAACGACTACGTTGACACCGCCATCGCCAAGGAGTTCGGCTACTCCATGATCAACGACAACAAGTGCGACATCATCTGGGGCGTTGCCGGCAACGCGGGCAACGGCGCGGCTGAGGCTGCTCTGGAGACCGGCAAGGCATGGTTCATCGGCGTCGACTCCGACCAGGAGCTGACCTTCTCCTCCGACCTTGCAGCGCTGACGCTGACCTCCGGCCTCAAGAACATCGGCAACTCCATCATCTGGATCTTCGACCAGTGGGATGCCGGTAAGACCTACTGGGGCAGCGAAGTCCAGCTCGGCCTCGCAGAGGGCGGCGTCGGCATCGTGACCGACAAGAACTACGACAAGTACGCTTCCGCCGAGACCAAGGCCGCCGTTGAGGCTGCACAGGCCGGTATCATGGACGGCAGCACCAAGGTCGACACCGCGTTCGACGCCAACTTCGACGTCGCCGCGCTGCGCGACTCTGTCAGACCGTAATTTCGGTTCTTTCCGGGGAGACTCTCTGAATCTCCCCGGAACATGCGGTAAAAAGTAATAGTGAATAAGGAACAAGCGACGTGGCGCATTCAGCGCGGCAATTTTGTCGCTTCTTCAGGATTCACTATTACTTATTGCTTTTTATGCGCACAACTTTTTCTGAAGAAAGAGAGGAACATATCGTATGCCAGACGAAAAAACCGGCCGTCCGGACGAGCAGTATGTCGTCCAGATGAAAGGGATCACCAAGGTGTATCCCAACGGTGTCGCGGCCAACCAGGGCGTGGACTTCTTCCTCCGCAGAGGCGAGATCCACGCGCTGATGGGCGAAAACGGCGCCGGCAAATCGACGCTCATGAAGATGCTCTTTGGTCTGGAGCAGCCGACGAGCGGCGAGATCTGGGTGAACGGCGAAAAGCTGTCGCTCACCTCCCCTACCGTCGCCATCTCCCACGGGATTGGCATGGTGCACCAGCACTTCATGCTCGTGCCAAGCCTGACCGTGGCGGAAAACATGGTGCTCGGCATGGCGCCGCGCAAGGGTCTTTTCATTGACCACGCGAAGGCCGTCGCCATCACGAAGGAATACGCGGAAAAATACAACCTGCACGTCGAGCCGGAAGCCAAGGTCATGGACATCCCGGTCGGCATGAAGCAGAAGGTCGAGATCCTCAAGGCGCTGGTCCGCGGCGCGAAGATCCTCATCCTCGACGAGCCGACGGCCGTTCTGACCACACAGGAGACGGTCGAGCTGTTCAAGGAGCTGCGGAATCTGAAGGAGCAGGGCTACACGATCGTCTTCATCTCCCACAAACTCAACGAGATCATGGAGATCACCGACCGACTGACCATCATGCGCGGCGGCCGCTCGATGGGCGTGTACAACACCTGCGATGTGACAAAAGAGGAGATCTCCCGGCTGATGGTCGGCCGCGACGTCATTCTGAACGTGCAGAAGGACAAGGCGCAGCCGACGGACGTGGTGCTGCGCGTGCGGGACGTGGAATACGTCAACGAGTGGCACAAGAAAATGCTCGACAAGATCTCCTTCGACGTGCGCCGGGGCGAGATCCTCGGCATCGCGGGCGTCGAGGGCAACGGCCAGAAGGAGCTGGTCGACATGCTCTTCGGCTTCCTGACGCCGAACGCGGGCAGCGTCACGGTGCAGGAGGAGAACATCCTCGGCCTGCCGCAGCAGAAGCTGCGCAGCAAGGGCATCTCGCTCGTGCCGGAGGACCGGATGCTCTACGGCATCGCCGCCTCCGCCTCGATCGAGGAAAACCTCATCTCCGACCGCTCGGCGGAAAAACGGCTGAACCACGGGCCTCTCTTTAACATGAAGGCCATCCATGAGGAGGCCGACCGGCTCATCGAGGACTATACGGTCCTTTGCAAATCGCGCAAGCAGCAGGTCGGGATGCTCTCGGGCGGCAATATCCAGAAGGTCGTCGTCGCGCGCGAGTTCTCCGGCGATCCGGTGCTCATCCTTGCCGACCAGCCGACGCGCGGCATCGACGTCGGCGCGACGGAGTTCATCCGCAAGAAGCTCGTCGAGCTGTCGCGGTCCGGCATCGCGGTGCTGCTGATCTCGGCGGATCTGGCCGAGGTCATGGAGCTGTCCGACAGTCTGATCGTCATGCACGGCGGTAAGATCGCGGCCTATTTTGAAGATACCTCCACCCTCACCGACGATGTGATGGGCGAATACATGCTCGGGCTCAAGCACCAGAGCGACGAAGAGATCCGGAGGGTTTGCCATGACTAAGAAACGTCAGATCCTGTTTTCGGTGATCCGCGGTCTGCTCGCCATTCTGATCGCACTGCTGGTGGCGACGCTGCTGATCTTCCTTTCTGCCGACGGCGATAGCTTTGCCGAAAAGCTCGCGGCCACGGGCGGCGCGCTCAAGCAGCTGCTGGTCGGCCCGCTGTTCCGCATGGGCCGCAGCGGCACGAAATTCGACTTCAAGCGCCTGACCGACATCCTCGCCTCGATGATCCCGATCATCTTTACGGGCCTGTCCGTCTGCGTGATGTTCTCGGCCAACCAGTTTAACCTCGGCTCCGAGGGCGGCATCATGCTCGGCGCGTTCTCGACGGCCATGGTCGCGGTCTATGTGCCGATGGCGGCCGCCATCCACCCGATCGTCGGCGTGCTGGCGGGCGGTCTGGCCGTGGCGGTGATGATGCTGCTGCCGGCGCTGCTCAAGACCAAGCTCGACGTGAGCGAGATGGTCTGCTCGCTGATGCTCAACTACATCGTCATGTACTTCATCAAGTACCTGATGAATACATACCTGGCCGACAAGACCAAGGGCCAGATCCAGTCGTATGAATTCCTCGAAACGTCCAAGATCGCGCCTCTCATCGACAACGGCTCGAAGCTCTCCTGGGGCTTCGTCGTCGCCATCGCGTGCGTCGTGCTCATCGGGCTTTTCATATACAATACCCGCTGGGGCTACACCATCCGCATGATCGGCATCAACCAGGCGTTCGCCAAGTATTCCGGCATGAAGGTCGCGACGGTCATCGTTCTGTCGCAGGTGCTGGGCGGCTTCCTCGCGGGCATCGGCGGCGGTATCGAGATGCTGGGCAGATACAAGACCTTCTCCTGGAGCTCTCTTCCCGGCTACGGCTGGACGGGCATCACCGTTGCCATCCTCGCGGGCAACAACCCCGCCTTCGTCCCCCTGGCCGCCTTCTTCATGGCCTATCTCAACAAGGGCTGCAGCCTCATGAGCACCTACTGCGGCGTCCCCTCTCAGCTCATCGACATCCTGCAGGCCGTCATCTTCGTCTTCTTCGCCGCCAAGCAGTTCCTGGCCGGTTACCGCCAGCGCCTGGTGGTCAAGGGCGCCCAGGAGGAGCTGGCCGCCCAGAAGGCCGCAGCGGCCGAGACCGCGGAAGGGAGCGTGAAGTAAGATGCTGCAGCTGATCTTTACCACCGATTTCTTCTTCTCCATCCTGCGCATCACCGCGCCCATCCTCTTCGCCACCCTGGGTGCCGTGGTGGGCGAGAAGGCCGGCGTCTCCAACATCGGCCTCGAGGGCACCATGATGGTGGCCGCCCTCTTCGGCTCCCTCACCACCTATTGGAGCGGCTCCTGGGCCGTGGGCCTCGTGGTCGCCCTCTTCTGCGGCGTGCTGGTGTCCCTCCTGATGGGCTTCTTCGCCTTCAACCTGAAGACTGACATCATCCTCACGGGTATCGCCGTGAACATGATCGGCTCCGGCGGCACCCTGTTCCTGGTGAAGGTCATCACCCAGCAGACCGAGGGCAAGGCCCTGGCCTCCACCAACTCCCTCATCACCGCCGCC
>ERZ780195.1976-NODE-1976-length-14990-cov-4.660127_pt1 | contig 14990 bp, 16 predicted proteins | sample MGYA00511017_ERZ780195 | MGnify/ENA primary metagenome ERZ780195 (study PRJEB29588, sample SAMEA2159974) | human gut metagenome | biome: human gut; feature: human-associated habitat; material: faeces | place: Denmark | collected 2008/2010 ...
TGACGCCGATGTCCAGGGCCCGGCGGATCATATCCGGCTGGTCGCCGCAGATGACGATGCTGCTCGGCTCCGTGAGCTGCGGGTTGCCGTAGGTCTGCGGCAGGGCGAGCACGACGTCGCCCGTGATGGTCTCGACGTTGCTGCCGAACTCGTTTACGAGCTGCCCCTCAAGCACACTCAGGAGGTTGAACACCGGCAGCGCCTCGATGTGCGCGTCGTAAATGGTCTGCATATCATAGGACGCGATGTCTCCGGCGGAGAGCATCCCGTGCAGGGTGCCGTCATCGCGCACGATGGGGATCGTGGCGATCTGGCCTTCGCGCATGATGCGCCACGCCAGATCCATCGACACGCCGCAGTTCAGCTCCGGCGGAGTGTCAAACTCGATGTCGCTTATCTGTGTGCGCATGGTCTTGACGAACATCGGCGGCTCAAACCCGAAGCGGTCGAGCATGGAGCGGGTCTCGTCGTTTATCGGGCCGATGCGTATCGCCTTGTACTCACGGTCGCCCAGAGCGTTGCGCAGGTTGGCATAGGCCATCGCCGCGACTATCGCGTCGGTGTCCGGATTGCGGTGACCTGTTACATATATATCATTCAACGTGAAATACCCCCTTTTTAATATAATTATAGGCGATATTGAGAATAATTTCAATCAGTAAAAATACTCTTTTAATAACATCTTAACTGTGATAAACTGTAATAAAAAACAAAAATGAGGTGCGACCATGAAAAAGAGAGCCATCCGCCTCCTGAGTATGCTGCTGGCACTGCTTATGCTCACTGGCTGCTCGTCGTCGATTCTTAATGATCCGCTCGACAGAGCCTACCGCGCATTGCAGCGGAGTTTTATAAGTGCGGGCAGAAATCTTGTCCCGTTCGACGAGATGGAGTACCTGCGGCCGGACATGAGCACGATAAGCGCCGACTTCGGCGCCGTGAATGATGCGCTGGAGAGCGGGGATATCGACTCCGTTTCCGCCGCGCTGGACGCCTGCTATCTCGACTATTATAATTTTGACACCATGTACACGCTCGCGGATATCCGCTCGTGCCAGGATGTGTACGACAGCTATTACGCCGACGAGGTGAGCTGGTGCGGCGAGAACTTCACGGCGGTGCAGCAGAAGATGGAGGACATGTTCTATGCCTGCGCCGCGTCCGATCTGGCGCAGGAGCTGGAGGAGAACTATTTCTGGGACGGCTTCACGGACGACTATTCCGACCGTAGCCAGTCCCATTACAGCGACGCGGTGGTTGAGCTGATGCAGCGCGAGAGCGCGCTCGTCTCGGAATACCGCGCGCTCGCCGCCGAATCCGCCGCCGGCCTCGGAGATACGAGCGGCGTGGGGAGCGATATGCAGACAATGCAGAACTACGAGAAGTACAACGAGGACTTCGCGCGCATTTACATCGAGCTTGTGCGGGTGCGGCAGGAGCTGGCCGCCCAGTTCGGGATGGACTATGAGCAGATGCAGTACAGCTTCTACTTCGAGAGGGACTACACTCCGGAGCAGGCGGCGCAGTATGTCGCGGATATCCGGAACTATATGGTTCCCGTGTACGAGGAGGTAATGGAAGCTTCCCCGTATGACGATATTTATTACGACTACCTCGACGAAGACGAGCTTATCGGCGTTCTCAGGAACGTCACCGAGCTCATGGGCGGGGACATCAAGGCGGCGTTCGACTTCATGACGAAGTATAAGCTGTGCGACGTGTCCGTGAACAGCAGCAAGGCGGCCATGTCGTTCCAGACCTATCTGGAAAACTACGAGGCGCCCTTCCTGTTCCTCGACCCCTACGGAGACACTGAGGATATCCTGACCTTCTCACACGAGTTCGGCCATTATGTGGACGCCTTTGTAAATTATAATGCCAGCGAGACGATAGATATGTCAGAGTGCTATTCTCAGGCGATGGAGTATCTGGCGCTGGGCTATTACGACGAAGTCCTCGGCGAGGACGAGGCGGACAATCTGCGCCGCATGAAGCTGCTCGATACGCTCGACCTGTACGTTCAGCAGGCGTCGTTCGCGGAGTTTGAGAGCACGGTGTATTCCATGGATCCCGATCAGCTCTCCGCCGAAGTTCTGAACGACCTGTCCCTCCAGCTCGCGCGTGATTACGGCTACTGCGACGAGAGCCGTGCGAAGTATTACGCGATGAGCTGGTCTGACATCGCGCACTTCTTCGAGTACCCCTTCTATGTGATAACCTACCCCGTATCCAACGACATCGCCATGCAGATATATGAGCTGTCGCAGGACGGCGGCACGGCAGGGCTTGATAAGTATAACGAGCTGCTCAGCCGCGAGTACACCGGATTTCTGGATAACATCGAGGAGGCAGGGTTCGTAAGCCCCTTTGAGAGCGGGCGCGTGCAGCGTGTCGCGGAGGATATGCGTCTGCTGATGCAGGAGCAGCGCGCGGCGTGAGTCAATGCGACTAGACATTATCAGGAAATTGCTCAGGGCAAATATTAAATATATTTAAGTAATTCACTTGACATAACACCTTATTCGGGCTAAAATAGATCAGATAATATTTTAAGGAGCCATGGGGAGGCTCCGGCTGAATATTTCTTTTCAATTCCGACGGGTGCGTTTTATGACCCGTCTTGCTTTAGATCAAATTCTGCAATAGCCGCGGACGGATTCCGGCGTCCGGGGCGTCTTTCCGCCTGACCATAGGAGGTTTTTCCGAAAACGCCCTCCTTATCAGACGGGGATTTCCATGTCCGGTTTTGACCGACGGTTGCTGTAAAGAATTGTCTTGAACCACCGCAAAATTCTAAAAAGAATGGAGGTGTGTTTGCTTACTATGTCTTTACCTTTATGGGTCGTTATAATAATTGCCGTCGTTGTGGCGGCGGTGTGCTTTTTCCTTGGCGTGCAGTACCGCAAAAAGGTTGCGGAGCGCGAGATAATGAGCGCGGAGGAAGAGGCTAAAAGAATAATAAATGAGTCAATAAAGAGCGCCGAGAGCAAGAAGAGAGAAGCTCTCGTAGAGGCAAAGGAAGAAATACACAAAAACCGCTCCGAGTATGAGCGGGAAGTCAAGGAGCGCCGTTCAGAGCTGCAGAAGCAGGAACGCCGCCTCCAGCAGAAGGAAGAAAATCTCGACAAGAAGATGGACGCTGTCGAGCGCAAGAGCGACACGCTCAACAACAAGATCGCCGCTGTTGAGAATCAGCAGCATGAGGTCGCGCTCATCAAGAAGAGCCAGCTTGAAATGCTCGAAAAGATTTCGGGCTTCTCCGTCGAGGAGGCAAAGCAGTACCTTATCGCCAACATCCGTGACGATGTAACGCATGAGATGGCGATGAAGGTCAAGGAGATTGAAACTCAGTACAAGGAAGAGGCGGAGGATAAGGCTCGCGCCATTATCGCCACCGCTATCCAGCGCTGCGCCGCCGATCACGCAAGCGAGATCACCGTTTCCGTCGTACCTCTCCCCAACGACGAAATGAAGGGGCGCATCATCGGCCGCGAGGGCCGCAACATCCGCAGCATCGAAACGCTGACCGGCTGCGACCTCATCATCGACGATACCCCCGAAGCCATCACCGTCTCCAGCTTCGATCCCGTGCGCCGCGAAGTGGCGCGCCTAGCGCTTGAAAAGCTCATTCAGGACGGCCGTATTCACCCCGCACGCATCGAAGAGATGGTGGCGAAGGCGCAGAAGGAAGTCAACGCGACCATCAAGGCCGAAGGCGAGCGCGCCGTGTTCGAGACAAATATACATGGTCTCCACCCCGAGCTTATCCGCCTGCTCGGCCGCATGAAGTACCGCACCAGCTACGGCCAGAACGTGCTGAACCACTCCATCGAGGTATCCCACATCGCCGGACTTATGGCGGCGGAGCTGGGCGTCGATGTGGCGACGGCGAAGCGCGCCGGTCTGCTGCATGATATCGGCAAGGCCATCGACCATGAGGTCGAGGGCAGCCATGTCACCATCGGCGTCGATATCGCCCGCAAGTACAAGGAGTCCGAGGCAGTCATTCACGCCATCGAGGCGCACCACGGCGACGTGGAGCCGCATACCGTCGTTGCCTGTCTTGTTCAGGCGGCAGACGCGATATCCGCTTCCCGCCCCGGCGCGCGCCGCGAGAATATCGAGAGCTACGTCAAGCGTCTTGAGAAGCTGGAGGAGGTCTCCAAGAGCTTCCCCGGCATCGCAAGCTCCTACGCGATTCAGGCCGGCCGCGAGATCCGCATCATGGTCAAGCCCGAAGAGGTCAGCGAGGATCAGATGGTTCTGCTTGCCCGCGACATCGCAAAGAAGATCGAGGACGAGCTGACCTACCCGGGTCAGATAAAGGTTCACGTCCTGCGCGAGACCAAAGCCGTCGATTACGCAAAGTAAACACAAAAATAATCCCCACTATTGAGCTTTTTCAATGGTGGGGAATTTTTGTTTTATATTATATCCAGCATAGTGCGCTGAGAGTCACGGCGCCGAATATCATCCATGCGCGGCAGGAGCGGCGACTGTACAGCGCCGCAGCGCAGCCCGCCAGCAGCACCAGCGCCAGCCATGTACTTTGCAGACGCAGCGGGGTGAAGCCGAAGCAGTCGATGTACAGCGCGAGCTTTGACAACGCGATCACCGCGAACAGTATGCTCTCTGCCAGCAGTGTGACGCACAGAGCAAGACTCACTTTACGCTCGCTCACCGGCGGCTTGCTCATCCGCGTCCCCAGCCACAGCAGCACGAAGTTCAGCGCCATGACACGGCACAGCTCAAAGAAGCCCTGCCGCGCGTATTCGGCAACGGTGAAGTCCACTGGCAGTGTCCGTGTGAATGCTCCGAACATGTACCCGCCCTGAAGGACGAAAAACACTGCGTACACCGCGATAAACGCCGCGAGGCAGACGTTCCAGACCGCCGCCGGTACGATGCGCAGCGCGCCGAGCGCCGATTCGACCTGCCCGCGCCGCTCTGTGAGCCGTTCGGCGCTCAGGCGTGTTCCGCCGGATATCAGGCCGAAAATAAATGCGCCGACAGGGAGACTTAGCAGGAAATTGATCCAGAAGTGCACAAAATTGACGTTATTGCCGAAAAAGTCGGTTACAGTCTCGACCAGCGCGCCGAAACCGTCGTCCGCGCTGCTGAGCAGGTTCAGCGCGCTGACCAGCAGCACCACCGCCAGCAGCACAGCCAATATGCTGCCCAGCAGCGCCGTGGTGTTGAGCTGCTTCCACTCGCGGCGCGGGCGGGAGACAAAGAACCACCACGTCCGTATTCTGAGGAAAAAGTTCCCGAACGGCAGCAGAATGAAGCCGTTCAGCGCGTCATACGGCAGAAAGTGACCGCTCTCTCCGCCGAGCAGCACTCCGGCGCGGCTCAGTGTCCACCACACGGCGAAGATGTGCGCGAAGACGAAGGTCAGGAAATCGCCCCAGACATCGCAGGGCGCGAACACGCAGGCGCACACCGGCGAGACCATGCAGCCGAGCCACACCCAGCTCTCCCACGCCCGCGGCCGCCCCGCGCACAAGTATTCGACCAGCGCGATATACCCCGCCGCGAATATGAGAGGCCACGCTCCGGTGAAATTAAAGCCGAAAGCGGCATAAATATACGAAACAAAATAGCTTGCCAGCGCCGCGATAAGCTCTTTTCTTGCCGCGCTGAAGGCGGGCTTATTCAAGTTTTCGTCCATATTCGCCTCCGAGCGCTCAGCCCTCGACGCTCAGCCAGTCGCTAAAGCCCGTGTCGAGCTCATCAAACTGCGCCTCACTCCGATAGCCCTCGACTGAGCCGTCATGCAGCGACACGCGGTAATAAAGAGTCATGTCCCGCAGCTCCGCACCGCTCAGCGCGGAGAGCTCACCCTCAAGCTCAAGCCCGAGCTCATAGGGCAGCGCCTTGACGCCGATATACGCCCCGTTGTCGCTGATGCAGTAGGCATAGACGTAGTCCTCGACCAGTATGCAGCTCACGCGCTCACTTTCGCGCCGCGATAGCACACATTCTCCGCTGCCGATGCGCTCTATCTCGCAGCCGCCGGGCAGCGGCGTTACGCCCTTTGCCTTGGCAGAGCAGCCGCAGAGCGCGAGCATCAGCGCGAAAACCAGCAGCAGCGAAAAGCTTATTTTAATATTTTTATTCATGTTTCCCTCCTTGGTCGTCGATGAACTCCAAAATATCCCCAGGCTGGCATTGCAGCTCGTGGCACAGCGCCATCAGCGTTGAGAAGCGGATGGCCTTGGCCTTGTTGTTCTTGAGAATGGACAGATTGGCTGGGGTGATGCCGACGCGCTCGGCAAGCTCTCCCGCGGATATCTTGCGCCGTGCCATCATCACGTCCAGATTTACGATTATTTCCATGGCGGCACCTCAGATTGTGTAGTCCAGCTCATCCTTCATGCGGATGGCCTGCTCGAACACGTTTTTGACGATGCGCACGATGAGCGCCATGAAGCCGGCCGCGATCGCAATGGCGGCGAAGGGGATGTAGAACAGCGTGCTGACAAGGCATATCGCACCGGCGGCCACGCAGCACCAGCTGACGATGCGCAGGCAGCGGATATTTTCGGGGATGAACACCTCACTCCTGCGGATGTTGTTCAGCAGAGTCCACATCTGCCAGAGCAGCACCCAGCCGAATATGCTGCAAAGGTACAGCGTCACGATCATGCCCGCGCCGGACTGCCACGCCATGCCGCGCAGGTGGATATACCAGGTGACCAGCCAGTAGGCACCGAAATCGAGCGCCGCGAGCAGCAGCGCGAATATCGCAACGCATATGCGCGAGAGAAGTATGCTTTTGTTTGTGCTCCAGTTCATGGTAAACACTCCTTTTCTGCCCATAGCTTAGCATGATGAATATCGTTTGTCAACTAAAATTTATCGAAAAACAATAAACAATGGCGCTGAAAAACCGAGGACTCGGCAAAAGCCCTCGGCGAAGCGGTCAAAAACAGTCAAGCAGAGCATCGACTGCAGCGCGCCGCTTTGGTGTGAGGCGGCGGTACTTTTGCAGGAGCAGGCGCTCGCTCTCAGTGAGTTCACCATCGTCCTCCGCATGACCGATGACAGCATCGACCGACACCGCAAAGTAGTCAGCGATGCGGACAAGTGTTTCAATATCAGGTTCGATGTTGTGGTTCTCATATTTGTTGACGGACTGCTGGCTGACGCCGATAGCCTCGGCAAGCTGCCGCTGCGTAGTTCCAGTCTTCTCGCGCAGCTTTTTCAGGTTCTCAAGCATTTTCAACACCTCCACATATACAGAATAACAACTTACAGGCGTTTAATAAAACTCCTATAATTAGTTATTGACAACAACTGCAAGGTGTTATACAACGTTTGCCAGAGACAATCTAAAATAGTGGGAGGAAGAAAAATGTACGACGACATTGGGAGAAAGATACAAAATCTGTCAAAAGTTCTCGGCATTCTGAGCGCCATAGGCTGGTTTATTATTGCAATCATGAATGACTGGGGCCTGCTCTTAGGCATTGTGCTGGCCGTGGTTATCTTTTTGTATTCATGGTTTGGCTACGGATTTGGGCAGCTTGTGGATGATATTCATCTAATAGCGGAAGAGAAACGCAGCGAAAAACAGGCGATGTCTGAGACATTACGGTCGTCTGTACAGAAGTAGACAGCGCCGTTTTCGGGTAATGTTGTAGTGTTTCTGATTTCTGTCGGCAGCAATCCGGAGTCTGTGAGCTATTCCGTGGCAACTCTTCTGGGGATCAGCCGCACGGCGGCGGACTTTATGATCACAGACCTGCCGTGCGAAATAAAAGGAAACATCAGCATAGAACGCGCCAAACTCATTCAGAGTCAGCTAGAGGCGTTAGGCGCCGTTGTTGAGATACGCGGTGCTGACTGAGTGCAGGAATTATTAACATAATATAATTTACATAATCAAAAGAGAGGCAAGAATGAAAAGAATTATCAGTATAATTGTCCTCACGGCCATGTTCACCGCAATAGCAGTAGGTTTGGCAGGATGCGGCGTGAAGACTACGCTGAGATCCGGCAATGACCCAATTATAGGCAAGTGGAAATGTAATGAAGCCTATGACGAGAATTTTGATTGGCTTGGAAGGGTTATATTATGGCCTTGATATCGACGCGAGCGGATGGGGAATATTCTGTCAGTGAAACAGTTGGTCTATCTGCTTACCAACGGCAAACGGCCACAAGGTTAATCCCCGTGGCCGCGTTTTTTATTGCAGACTATTGATTTTTCATGCCTGTTTCGCTTCCGGCTCACTTACCGGAAAACAAGCACGCTATCAGCACAAAAAAGCTGACTATGCCGAGAACAAGCGTAAAGAAATTGACTCCGACCGAGCCTTGCAGAAATGCTCCGAGATATGCTGCCGACAGAAACGCCCCGATAATGGCTCTCCCGCTCATATGTCCGCCGGTGCTGCTGCCGCTTGGCGCGTTGTTCTTGCTCTCTTCGCTGAAGATATCCTCATACAGGTGTACATCCTGCATATCGACCTTGCCGTCGTGGTTGAAATCGAAATCTGGTGTCATTGCTCATACCTCCTGTCCGTTTGTCTGCGGCTTGTCTATCAGGCGCTGCCAATACTGCGCCTTTTCGTATGGCGACAGCATTGAATACACCACGCACAAAAAGCTCTGCCGATTTCTTTTACGCTCTTAGTTCCAAGATTTCTTATACCCGCAATGCCGCGATCCGTTTTCATCATTTCATTGAGCTTGCCGAGTGTATCTATTCCCGCTCTCATAAGCCCGTTGCTTGCGCGCACAGACAGATTCAGTTCATCTATGCCTATGTCAGACATACGCCTCCTATACGGAATCTGAACTGCCATACAGGGAAAGCCATGCTGAACAGTTTCCCACACGCCAGCTTTATCCGCTTCGCTCCTGTAGCTTATCGCTTGCCTTGAGATGTCCCGAGGGCAAGCTTCCACAGTCGCTGCCCTTGTCTTAGCTGTTCCCATGACGTCAAAAGCCGAGCTCAGCCACGAGCGCCCGTCAAGATAATCCTGATAAGACTGCTCGTCGAGTCGTATGCTGCCCCACTGCGTTGATACTTCATACACTGCATCGTTAGTCATTTTTGCTCCTCCGTTCTTCATTACTCCCGAAAATAGGTGCAAAAAATCCTGTCGCGGGACAGGGCATACCTATCATACAAGCGTTAGCACCTTTCTCTCCGGGAGGTTGCTGTGCGGTCATCGGGCTTGTCCCTCGCGCATCTCTTATAGGTCAGTATTCAGTTGTTTCCTAGCGTGATATAAGTATAGCATATTTTCCCTATATGTCAATACGTGCGGGAGCATGCCGCTGCAAGCTCAAATAATCAATCGGATTTACCAGCATTATACTCGCAGAATACTCCCGCTCGAAGTCACGACAAATCGCACGGAGAAAGCGTTCCCGCGTCAATAAGAAAATTTTGAATTTTTGGCTGGATATTGCGCAAGCAATAGGCAGACAAATCGTGCAGCTTTGCGTTAGCAAAGGGCGCGAGAAAGAATATCATAATGCCATTGATTTTCCCCTCGTATGTCTCGAAAGCTTGTGTGATGGGGTTGAATCTGATACACCGGAACATGTTTTCTACACGCTTTATCAATGGAACAGTATTGACGGTATTGCCGTGCTTCCTGCGTTCGGCGACGTACTTTGAATATGCGTCATTCACTGCTGTAACACATTCTCTGTTTATCTCTGCGTCAAAACGGGAAAAGCTGTCGTAGTTCTGCTTAGCGTCATAAATGACATACAGCTTGTTAAGACCCTTGCGCACACGTCCCGCCATTTGGACTAAATCAATGTAGTAATGATTTTCGGAGAACATGGTTGATATGTCCTCGTCCATAATATTGATGCCCTCTTTGCATTTTGTCGTTGCGATGAAGAGCTTTATATCATGGGGAACTGTCTCATTTTCTTTCAGCGACTTATATATGGCAGCTTTGCGTTTTACAAGCTCGGCGGAAAAATTTTTGTCGTCATTGTCGTCGGCATACATAACGCCTATATCGTGCTCTGATATGCCGTTGTATTTGAGATAGTCTATCAGCTGAGTCATGCTTTTTATGGTATTTGCAAAGTACACGATACGACGACCGGCACGAATGGAATTGACGAGTATCTTTTTGGCGCTCTTCCCGTTTATAAGGCAGACTTCTTTCGGAACGACGTGTTCGCATTTTTCAAAATAATCGGCTAGATGAACCTCGTCGGCGTAATCATTGAGCAGCCATTTGATGGGCGCTAATGTTCCGGTCATAAATATGTAACGGCATGAAGAACCGCTATGACGAATTGCGTAGTCGAGAAACTTCTCTACATAAAATGGCGCATCGGAAAATGTAGCGTCGGTGGATAAGGAGTGGGCTTCATCGAGTATGATGTAGTCAAATTTGTTCCATAAATGCGTTCGAGGGTCATCGACCGAAAAATGATGGCGCACAAATTTTTCAAGACCTGAGTTCGTGCAGACGACGTTATGGACAATGTCCGAATACAGAAATTCAAACTCCCGCTCATCGACGTCAAGAAGCTGGTCAAGATTTATCCATCGGGAAGCATCAAGATTCTTGGCCTGTGCGTCCGCAGTGATCTGACGGGAGGTTATAAGGAGAACATGACTGCCGGCCTCCACCAGTTTTTGCACCCATAAGTTTTTGCCGCTCCCTACGCCCGAATATATCTGGACGAAGCGATACGGAGCGATATCCTTCTCATAATCTAATCAAGCACCATATGCAACAGCGTTTTTCCCATCTAACCACGCCCCTTTCTACGTTCATATACTATCGCAGCGTTAATCAGAAAGTCAATACGCGAGGCATTTTTTCGCCGTGTTTTTCTCATTAAGCCAGTATGTTGACAGGCCACCTTACAGAGCAAAGGACAAATTGAGCCGTTTCTGCCGGTTTTATGCTGCCCCCGCTGCCTGAAAGCCGCATGAACACAAGCCTTTTCGACATTTTCTAAAGCACACAAAAAGCACACTGGCCACATTGAGTCTAACGATTTTAAAATTTTGCTTGCATTTTTACTTGTAGTATGCTATCATATAGGAGTTAAAAAAACTGTGAAATTTGACAAGTTTACGGTACTTTTTCTTACGAAAAGTTTTGGAGGGCTAGCTCAGCTGGTTAGAGCGTCCGCCTCACACGCGGAAGGTCAACGGTTCGAGTCCGCTGCTCTCCACCATCATGGTCAGCCAATTTTGATGACACTGCGTCAAACGCAGTGTCATCAAGGCTTTCCGGGCTTTTTCAGCTCGGAAATTTTTTTATTTTTCCATTGATGACAAACGCCGTTTTTACGCAGCGTTGCGGACTTGAACCGCGACAGAGCCATTTTATGCGCAACTTGAGGTGTGGTAAGCACACTTGTCGTATGAAAGCACTGCGATTCTCAAAAAATAAATATCACAAGAATTTAAGCGCCGGGTCGTTGGTTTTGCAGAATCAACGCTCCGGCACTTTTGTCATATCTGGAGGTGAGTTAATGAGCAAGTGAGTGAGATAAACAGCAAAACATTAAATCGGTGAGGCCGAAACCTTTGAGAAATCAAAGGTCCCGGCTTTTTTGCATTTAGGAGCATTCCTGTAACTCGTAAAAGGTGCCAATTGAAAAGAGAAGAACCTCACGGTAAGATTGAGGTGCATCTGGCAGGATGTAACAACCCAATCAAACCGGAGGTTCACCATGAATTATACACAGAACAGCAAGATAGCACAAGTCACCGAGAGAACTTTAGTTATCGGTGTAGACATCGGCAGTGAGATGAATTATGCGAGAGCGTTCAACTGGCGAGGGCAGGAACTGTCAAAGAAAGTGTTTCGTTTCAGCAACAGTCAGGAAGGCCTTCAGAGCTTCTCGGACTATCTGAGAAACAATCAGGCAATCGCGTCCGCTGAGCAAATCATCGTAGGCTGCGAGCCCACCGTGCATTACTGGTTCACCCTTGCCAAGTATCTGAAGGCACAGCATATTAATCTGGCTCTTGTCAATCCGTATCATGTTAAGCAAATCAAGGAATTGGATGACAACAGCCCCAAGAAAACGGATCAGAAAGATCCCAAAACAATCGCAAAGCTGGTAGCGGATGGAAGGTACAGTTATCCGTATCTTCCGGAAGGAATCTACGCAGATTTGCGGGAAGCGGTCTCAAGCCGGGAGCGGATTGTGGAGGAACTTAATGCCGTCACGAACCGGCTCAAGCGCTGGCTTAAGATATTTTTTCCGGAGTACCTCACAGTCTATAAGAAGTTTTCCTCAGAAAGCGGCTTGACAGTGTTGGAAACAGCACCGTTGCCGCAGGATGTGGTAAAGCTGGGAGCAGACGGCATCAATCATCTCTGGCGGGAGAAGAAGCTGCGTGCGGTTGGGATAAAGAGGGCGCAGACCCTGGTAGAAGCCGCACAGAACAGCATCGGACTCGACGGCGGTGCATGTGCCCGCATGGAAATGCAGATGCTTTTGGAGGATTACAGAGCGAAAGAGGTACAACTGGAAAAGGTCACCGCGGTATTGGAGGCGGAAACGCTGAAGATACCGTATACTGCTGCTTTCCATCAAGGGGGTAGGACTCATTACAGTGGCTGGATTTCTGCCGGAGGTGGGTGACATACGACGCTTCGACTCACCGAAGCAGATCCAGAAACTGGCCGGACTGGAATTGAAAGAGAACAGCTCCGGTAAGCATCGAGGCAGAACCTCCATCAGCAAACGCGGCAGAAAAAGGCTGAGGAAGATTCTGTTTCAAGTCATGCTGCCCATGATTCAGAACAATGCCGAGTTCCGTGAGGTGTATGAATACTTCACGACCAGGCAGAAGAACCCACTCAAAGGCAAGCAGACCATCATCGCAGCAGGCTGCAAGCTGATTCGGGTATTTTATGCCATCTTGAAACATGGTGTAGATTACGATCCGCAGAAGCTGAGGATGGATATTATCCGTCCAGAGTCAGCGGCAGCTTGACAAAGAAACCCTGTAACCGGGAAGCGTCCGCCAGTTCAATGGTGCCGGGGTGCAGGAATGCAAGTTCAACAAATACAGAGCCGGTAGCCGCAAAGAGTTACACCAGGGGACAACGATCCCGTGTAGGAGTATCTGCGGCACACAACTGTGGACAGGCAGAACGAAGGAATTGGGGACGCCGCCTTGAGCGGACGATCCCGTTAGGCATGGGAGGTTTGCTGCCGCAGGAAGAGTGGATGATACAGAAGGCCGTCACATAGTAAACAAGACGTTCTATTTGTCATACACATTTTCCCCTGTAAGCCGCACAAACCGTTATGATTTGATGCAGGCTGATGTCCACTGACTTTGGCAGATGTTGAGTAACCTGATTCAATTGTTACCATAGATTATCTAAAAAGGGTAATCTTGGAACTGTTGCACAAAAATATTTAGGGAGGTATCAAATTGAAAAACCACGAAATCAAACAGGCGTTCAAGAATCTGCCGGACGCTGGCTTACCAGATAATGAACCGGTGACGTGCCGCAAATATGAGCAGTGTGACGGGTGCAATTACCCTGCGCACGGTTTTATCTGCTGGCACGGCGACGGAAAATGTCTGAGAACTGAAATGAGGGAGGCGAAAATATGATGATACATGCAGTACTCGGTAATCCAAACCACCCGGAATACGGCGTTGCAACCATTCCGTTTCCTATCCCACATGACCAGTACGCACACTGCATGGAGCTGCTGGAGGCATTGGAAATTGGCGATGCAGTCAAAGCTGACTGTCAGGTGCAGGAGATCAATAGCTTTTACTCTGCACTCAAACGCACGGAGATGCTAAGAACTCTCATTTTACTTACCTTCTTTTTTGCTGACTGACGGTAGGGTGTTCCCCGCTTTACTTCTGCTCGTCGACCGGAGGAACCATTTCCGCGTACTTCTTCAGCAGCTCCGGAGTGCTGGTATAGTAGCGCTTGTTCTGGTTCATTGCGGCGATCTGTGCCATTTTATCGGCAGTCAGCTCGAAATCGAACAGATCAAAGTTTGCCTTGATATGTTCGGGATTCTTCGAGCCGGGTATAACAACGTTTCCTGCCTGCATATGCCAGTGCAGAATGATCTGAGTGGAAGTCTTCCCATATTTCTCACCGAGCTTGGCAAACAGCGGCTCTTCACGCAGCGCCCTGTCGCCGTGCCCGAGAGGATACCACGCCTGTGCGGTCATGCCGTTTTCGCCCAAAAAGGCTTTCAGCTCCGGCTCCTGATTGTACGGGTGCAGCTCGGTCTGCAATATGGTGGGCTTCACTTCGCACAGGGACAGTATCTCCTCAAAGTGATATGAGCAGCACAACACCGACAGTTATATGTATCCCAGCCAACCCAGAAGTTGTGCGAGCTTCAAAGCGCCAGCTCCGGGTGGCGGCATACTGCCGCGTATCGACCGATGATGAAGAGCAGCTCACCAGCTACGAAGCGCAGAAGAATTATTACACAGATAAAATCATGACCAACAAAGAATGGACTATACGGCTTTTTCATAAACTTGTCATATATGCGTCTTCAAATGCCTAAGGTGTCTTGTTTTTTGGAATTTAATGATAGCGGCGTTTATTGTATAGCTCACATTGAGGATTGGCGGAACCGTCCCTTGCAGGGCGGCAGATATCCGTATGTCTACGTAGATGGTATCTACCTGCGCCGCAACTGGGGCGGAGAGTATGAAAACGTGGCGATTCTTGTAGCAATCGCTGTGAATGAAGATGGTTTCCGTGAGGTTGTAGGAGCCGCTGAAGGAATGAAAGAGGATAAGGCCAGTTGGGTCAGTTTCTTCCAGTGGCTTCGTGGACGCGGTCTGGACGGAGTGAAGCTCATCGTTGGTGACAAGTGCATGGGAATGCTGGAGGCAGTGGGAGAAGTGTTTCCGGATGCCAGATACCAACGCTGCGTTGTCCATTTCTACCGTAATGTTTTCTCTGTTGTGCCAAAATCCAAAGTCAAAATTGTGGCAAAAATGCTCAAGGCGATCCACGCCCAGGAGAGCAAGAAAG
>ERZ780195.1977-NODE-1977-length-14989-cov-11.896545_pt1 | contig 14989 bp, 11 predicted proteins | sample MGYA00511017_ERZ780195 | MGnify/ENA primary metagenome ERZ780195 (study PRJEB29588, sample SAMEA2159974) | human gut metagenome | biome: human gut; feature: human-associated habitat; material: faeces | place: Denmark | collected 2008/2010 ...
GGTGAGCCCGCCGAGGTCATGTATGACATCATCTCTGCCGTAGAGCCGTTTGCGCCGAAAAACAAAATCCGCTATCTGATGGGCGTCGGCACGCCGGGCAACATCATTGAGGGCGTCTACCGCGGCGTTGATCTGTTCGACTGCGTCATGCCCAGCCGCAACGCGCGTCACGGGCATCTGTTCACCTGGGACGGCATCATCAATATCAAGAACCTGAAATACGAGCGCGACGAGTCGCCCATCGACCCGCACTGTGACTGCCCGGTCTGCCGCAATTTCTCCCGCGCGTATATCCGCCATTTGCAGAAAGCAGACGAGCTGCTGGGCATGCGCCTGGCTGTCATGCACAACCTGTACTTCTACAATCACCTGATGGAGCGCATCCGCGAGGCACTGGACAACGGTACCTTCCAGCAGTTCCACGACACCTATGTGCATAAACTTGATACCCGCATCTGATTTTTCTGGCAAAATGCTTGCACAATGCGCATTTATCCGATATAATAGAAGAAATCGTTTATTTTAAGGAGTATACCCGCTATGATTCAGTTTTTGAGTGCCACTGGTTCCACCAGCATGACCGAGACCCTGTTTACGCTGCTGCCGATGATCCTGATCATCGTCTTCATGTTCATTCTGATCTATCTGCCGCAGAAGCGCCAGGACAAGAAGGATGCTGCCATGCGCAGCTCCATCGAGATCGGCGACAAAGTCACCACCATCGGCGGTATCGTCGGCATCGTCTGCGCCATTGCGGACAAGGATGACACCATCGTCATCGAGACCGGCAGTGACCGCACGAAGATTCGCTTCCGCCGCTCCGCAATCTCCTCTGTGGAGAAGCTGGACACCGGTAAGGACAGCAAGTCCACCCCCGTCAAGAAGTAATTGACATAAAACCCACGCCCCCTTGCATAGTGTTGACTGTGCAAGGGGGCGTTTTGTTATGGCTAAAAATCTGCGCAAACCAAAAACCGGCGTTAAAAATCCGGCCGCGGCGGCGCTGCTGCTGAATGCCCTGAAGGCCATCGCCGGGGTGCCGGAGGATGTACACGTTATCGCTCCGGAGGCCATCGACCCCATCCAGCACCTGAAGGTTGACCACTTAGGCAACCGCAATCCCCGTCTCCACACCGACGAGACGCTGATCGCCCTGTCCATCTGCGCTGCCACCAACCCCATGGCGGAGCTGGCCATGGAGCAGCTGGACAAGCTGCGGGGCTGCGAGGTACATTCCTCGGTGATTTTGTCCCCGGTGGACGAAAAGACCTTCAAGCGTTTGGGCGTCAACCTGACCTGCGAGCCGAGATATAAGGGATAAATAAAAATGCAGAATGCCGAAACAACGGCATTCTGCATTTTTTGTGGGATAAAGATTAGGCTCTCTGCTCGCAGTAGATGCACCTGTGGATGTCCGCGGCCTTGTCGGTGCAGCGGAACAGCTGGGGCAGCTCCTGCTCGGTCTGGGTGATGCACTTGGGGTTGCGGCAGACACGGTCGTATTCCAGACCGGTCGTGTCGATGGCTTCCTTTGCGGGATTCCGGGCGGCTTCGTCCAGAAGCTTCAGGATGAGCGCCATGCGCATGTATTTGCCGTTCAGCGCCTGACGGAAATAGGCGGCTCTCGGATCGTCGTCCACCTTGACGCTGATCTCGTTGACCCGGGGCAGGGGGTGCAGGACGCACATTTTTCCTTTCGCAAGTTTCATTTTCTCGGTATCGAGGACGTAGCTGTCCTTGAGCCGCTCGTATTCCCATGGGTCGTCGAAGCGCTCCCGCTGGATGCGGGTCATGTACAGCACGTCGAGCTTGGGCATGGCTTCCTCCAGAGAGGACACTTCCGTGTAGGGGATTCCCTGATTTTCAAAAACATTATACCGAATAAAACCGGGGATTTTCAATTCCTCCGGGGAAATCAGAACAAATTGAATGCCTTTGTAGCGGCTCATGGCCTCAATCAGGGAGTGGACAGTCCGGCCGTATTTCAGGTCGCCGCACAGACCGATGGTGAGGTTGTCCAGCCGCCCCATTTCCCGGGAAATGGTCAGCAGGTCGGCAAGGGTCTGGGTGGGGTGGTTGTGGCCGCCGTCTCCGGCGTTGATGACGGGGATAGAGGCCGCCTGACTTGCCACATAGGGTGCGCCCTCTTTGGGGTGGCGCATGGCGATGATGTCTGCGTAGCAGCTGACAATTTTGGCGGTGTCCGCCACGCTTTCGCCCTTGGAAGCGGAGGAAGAACTGGCTTCGCTGAAGCCGATGACGCTGCCGCCCAGCTCCAGCATCGCGGCCTCAAAGCTCAGGCGGGTGCGGGTGGAGGGTTCAAAGAACAGGGTCGCCAGCTTCTTGTGGGCGCATCTGTCCCAGTAGTTTTCCGGGTGGGCAATGATGTCCTTGGCGGTGGCGATCAGCCCATCCAACTCGTCTACGCCTAAATCCAGAATGCTGTTCAGACTTCTCATGTGTTCGCTCCATTCACGGCAAGATAATTTCTGATCCGCGCCACATTTTCGGTGTTGGCGGGATTTTCTTCCAGATAGGCGATGATGTCATACACATCCACCACGGAGTAGACGGGGAAGCCAAATTCCTCTTCCACTTCCTCCATGGCCAGCTTTTCGCCCTTGCCCCGCTCCTTGCGGTCGACCATGATGAAGGTGGCGGCGACCTTGACGCCCTCCAGACGGCTTAAGATAGCCATGCTTTCCCGGATGGCAGTCCCGGCGGTGATGACGTCCTCTACGATGACCACGTCCTCACCGGCCTTTGGGACGTAGCCCACAAACACGCCGCCCTCGCCGTGATCCTTGGCTTCCTTGCGATTGAAGAAGAAGGGAACGTCCAGCCCGTCCCGGCTCAGGGCAACGGCGGCGGACACGGCGATGGAAATGCCCTTGTAGGCGGGGCCATAGAGGACGGCCTTCCGCTGCCCCAGCTTTTCCCGGTAGGCGCGGGCGTAGAATTCGCCCAGAGTCGCAATTTCCTTACCGGTTTTGATCTCCCCGGCGTTGATGAAATAGGGGATTTTCCGGCCGGATTTGGCGGTGAAATCGCCGAATTTCAGCACACCGGCCTTCTCCAGAAACTGAATGAATTCTCTTTTGTAGCTTTCCAAAATACTTCCTCCTTATTTCAATCACAGAATTCCGCCACGCAGCGCTCGTAGGCGGCAACGGGGTCGGCGGCGGCCGTGATGGGACGGCCGACCACGATGTAGTCCGAACCGATGGCCTTGGCGGCGGCTGGGGTCATCACCCGCTTCTGGTCGCCTACGTCTCCGTCGGCGAAGCGGACGCCGGGGGTCACGGTGAGAAAGTGCTGACCGCAGCGCTCATGCACCTTCCCCGCTTCCAGAGGAGAGCAGACCACGCCGTCCAGACCCGCGTTTTTCGCGGTTTCGGCGTAGTGCATGACCACTTCGTCAATGGGTTCATGAATGAGCAGGTCGGACTCCATGGCCGCCTGATCGGTGGAGGTCAGCTGGGTCACGGCGATCAGCAGGGGACGGGTGCCGTCCTCCCGGGTCAGACCCTCCAGCGCGGCCTTCATCATGGCGGTGGTGCCGGCGGCGTGGAGGTTGGTGATGTCCACGTCCAGATTCCGCAGGACGGACATGGCTTTTTTCACGGTGTTGGGGATGTCGTGGAGCTTCAGGTCCAGAAAAATCTTGTGCCCCCGGGCTTTGATCTCCCGGACGATGGCGGGGCCTTCCGCGTAGTACAGCTCCATGCCGATCTTCACGAAGGGCTTGCGGCCGGTGAATTTGTCAAGAAAAGCGAAGGTCGCCTCGGCGGATGAAAAATCGCAGGCAACAATGACGTCCTTACCCATTATTTCGCGCCTCCTATAATGTCTTTCAGATCCTCAATTTTGTATTTTTCCATGACGGCGGGAAGCTCCCGGATGATGTCCCGGCAGGCGTAGGGATTTACAAGATTGGCCGCGCCTACCTCTACGGCGGAAGCGCCTGCCAGCATCATCTCCACCACGTCCTCGGCGCTGCTGACGCCGCCCATGCCCACCACGGGAATTTTCACCGCGCCCGCGACCTGATAGACCATGCGAAGCGCCACCGGGAAGATGGCAGGGCCGGAAAAGCCGCCCATTTTGTTGGCGATGATGGGCTTGCGGGTGCGCAGATCAATGCGCATACCAAGCAGAGTGTTAATCAGGCTGATGCCGTCCGCCCCCGCGTCCTCGCAGGCTTTGGCGATGGACACAATGTCGGTGACGTTGGGGGAGAGCTTGACGATAACAGGCTTTTTCGTGACCTTTTTCACCGCTGCCGTTACCTCTGCGGCGGCTTCCGGGCAGGTGCCGAAGCTCATGCCGCCGCCGTGAACATTGGGGCAGCTGACGTTGACTTCCAGCCAGCCCACCTGTTCCTCTTTGCCCAGCCGCTCGCAGGTGTAGGCGTAATCCGCCACGGAAAAGCCGGAGACGTTGGCCATGACGGGCTTGCGGAAGCAGGCTTTCAGCTTCGGGAGTTCTTCGGATATGACTTTGTCCACGCCGGGATTTTGCAGCCCCACGGCGTTGATCATGCCGCCGGTACACTCGGCGATGCGGGGCGTGGGATTTCCAAAACGGGGTTCTTTCGTGGTTCCCTTGAAGGAGAAGGTGCCAAGGCAGTTAATGTCGTACAGTTCGGCAAACTCATAACCGTAGCCAAAGGTGCCGGAGGCGGGGATGACCGGGTTGTCCAGCTCGATGCCGCAGAGGTTCACGCTCAGGCTTCCCATAGAATTTCCTCCTTCCGCATGACGGGGCCGTCCTTGCAGATGCGCTTGTATCCTGTGAGGGTCTTGCAGGAGCAGCCCATGCAGGCGCCGAAGCCGCAGCCCATCCGTTCCTCAAAGCTCATCTGGCCGGAGGTGCGGGTGGCTTTATACACGGCCTTGAGCATTGGCTCCGGGCCGCAGGTGTAGAAATAGGAATAATTAAGATCGTTCAGGGGCGTGGTGGCGAAGCCCTTGACGCCATAGCTTCCGTCGGCGGTGGCGACGATCACCCGGCAGCCCAGCGCCCGGAATTCGGCTTCATAGAACACTTCCGATTGGGTGTTGAAGCCCAGAATCACCGTTACCTGCTTGCCCATGGCAAGCAGCCGTTTGGCAAGGTGGTACAGCGGCGGGACGCCCACGCCGCCGCCCAGTAAGACGGGGCTGTCCCCGGCGGGGGTGAGGTCGTAGCCGTTGCCAAGACCGGTCAGGATGTCCAGCTTCTCTCCGGGAACCATCCGGGAGAGAATTTCCGTACCCTTGCCCACCACCTTGTAGACGATGGTGAGGGTATCCCCGTCATAGTCGCACACGGAAATGGGACGGCGGAGGAACTTCCCTGTGATTTGAATGTTGACAAACTGCCCCGGGGCGGTGATGGCGGAGGTGTCGCCGGAAAGCACCATTTTATAGACGCAGTCCGTCAGGGGGGTATTGGATAGGATTGTGAAAATGCTCTGTTTCATGGTCGCTCCTTCCGGGAATTTTTGGCGTTGCCTGCTCAGGCGTCAATCGTAGAAATCGTCAGAGTGGTTTCTTCCAGCACATCCAGCAGAACCCGGATGGTGTCCAATGCGGTAAACAGCGTCACGTTATGCTCCGTGGCGATCCGGCGGATCTTCGTGCCGTCCCGGCCGCTGGAGCCGGGGTCGCGGGTGTTGATGACGTAGGCAATGTGTCCCTGACGCAGCGCGTTGGGGATTTCGTCGCTGCCGTCGCTGATCTTGCCCAGAACGTGGGTGCGGATGCCGTTTTCCTTCAGGAATGTGGCAGTTCCGGCGGTGGCCTCGATGTTGAAGCCCAGACGGTAGAACCGGCGGATCAGGGGCAGCGCTTCCTCCTTGTCCCGGTCGGCGATGGTGGCAAGGACGGTGCCGTAGTTCTGCAGCTTCATGCCGGAGGCCTGCAGCGCTTTATACAGGGCGCGGGTCATGGTGCGGTCATAGCCGATGGCCTCGCCGGTGGACTTCATTTCGGGAGTCAGATAGGCGTCCAGACCGCGAATTTTGTTGAAGGAGAACACCGGCGCTTTGACGTACCAGCGCTCCTTTTCGGCGGGGTAGATGTCGAAGAAGCCCTGCTCCTTCAGGCTCAACCCCAGAATCACGTCGGTGGCGATGTCCGCAAGGCTGTAGCCCGTGGCCTTGCTCAGGAAGGGGACAGTGCGGGAGGAACGGGGGTTGACCTCGATGACGGACACGTTGTCCTCGGGGTCTACGATGAACTGCACGTTGAACAGGCCGACAATGCCGATGCCCAGACCCAGCTTTTTGGCGTATTGCAGGATGATGCCCTTGACCTTGTCAGAGATGGAGAAGGAGGGGTAGACGGAGATGGAGTCGCCGGAGTGAACGCCGGTGCGCTCCACCAGTTCCATGATGCCGGGGACGAACACGTCCCGGCCGTCGCAGATGGCGTCGATCTCCACTTCCCGACCCTGAATGTATTTGTCCACCAGAACGGGCTTGTCCTCGTCGATCTCCACGGCGCTTTTCAGGTAATGGCGCAGCTGGGTCTCGTTTGCCACGATCTGCATGGCGCGGCCGCCCAGCACGAAGCTGGGACGTACCAGCACGGGGTAGCCGATCTCGTTTGCCGCCGCGAGACCGTCCTCAATTTTGGTGACGGCTCTGCCCTTGGGCTGGGGGATGTTCAGCTCCTTCAGGAGCTTTTCAAAGGCGTCCCGGTTTTCGGCTCTGTCGATGGCCTCGCAGCCGGTGCCGATGATCTTCACGCCCCGGTCATGGAGGGGCTGGGCCAGATTGATGGCGGTCTGGCCGCCCAGAGACGCGATCACGCCGTCGGGCTTTTCAAAATCGATGATGTTCATGACATCCTCGGGGGTCAGAGGCTCAAAGTACAGCTTGTCGGCGGTGGTGTAGTCGGTGGAGACGGTCTCGGGGTTATTGTTGATGATGATGGCCTCGTAGCCCGCCTTTTTGATGGTCATGACGGCGTGGACGGTGGAGTAGTCGAATTCCACGCCTTGACCGATGCGGATGGGGCCTGCGCCCAGTACCACGATCTTCTTTTTGTTCGTCAGCCGGGAGACGTTTCCGCCGGTGTAGGAGGAGTAGAAGTAGGGGATATACGCGCCGGTGTGGCAGGTGTCCACCATGCGGAAGGCCGGGAACATACCGTGTTCCCTGCGGAAATCGGACACGTCCGTCTCGGAGCATTTCCACAGCCGGCTTACATATTTGTCGCTGAAGCCCATCTTCTTCGCGTCCAGAAGGGCTTCCGGCTCTTTGACGTGGAGTTTCAGGTATTCCTCCATATCCACAATGCGCTTGATGGCGTTCAGGAAATACACGTCAATGGCGGTGATCTCATGAATCTGCTCCACGGTGACGCCCCGGTAGATGATTTCCGCAATGGCGAAAATGTTGTCGGAGCGGAACACGCTGATATAGTCCAGCAGCTCCTCCGTGGTCATGTCGTCGAATTTGTGATGGTAGATGTGGTTCGCGCCTACCTCCAGAGAGCGGATGCCCTTGAGCAGGGATTCCTCCAGATTGGAGCCGATGCCCATGACCTCGCCGGTGGCCATCATCTGGGTGCCCAGAATGTTGATGGCGGAGGTGAATTTGTCGAAGGGGAACCGGGGCAGCTTGGTGATGACGTAGTCCAGCTTCGGCTCAAAGGCGGCGTTGGTGTTGGCGATTTTGATGTCCTCCAGCGCCATGCCCACGGCGATTTTCGCGGTGACCCGGGCAATGGGGTAGCCGGAGGCCTTGGAGGCCAGAGCGGAGGAACGGGAGACCCGGGGGTTGACCTCAATGAGGTAGTATTTGGAGGAATTGGGGTCGAGAGCAAACTGGACGTTGCAGCCGCCCTCCACCTTCAGCGCCCGGATGATCTTGATGGCGGAGTCGTTGAGCATCTTCATGTCGTGGTCGCTGAGGGTCATGATGGGGGCGACCACCATGCTGTCACCGGTGTGGACGCCCACGGGGTCGATGTTCTCCATGCCGCAGATGGTGATGGCGTGGTCACCCGAATCCCGCATGACCTCGAATTCGATCTCCTTGTAGCCCTTGACGGACTTTTCCACCAGAACCTGATGGACAGGGGAGAGGGCGAAGGCGTTGAGACCAATCTCCACCAGCTCGTCTTCATTGTAAGCAAAGCCGCCGCCGGTGCCGCCGAGAGTAAAGGCGGGACGAAGCACCACAGGATAGCCGATGCGCGTGGCGGCCTCCTTGGCCTCCTCCAGGGAGTAGGAAATTTCGGAGGGGATGACCGGCTCGCCGATGGACTGGCACAGCTCCTTGAAAAGCTCACGATCTTCGGCACGCTCGATGGACTCGCTGGAGGTGCCCAGCAGCCTGACCCGGCATTCCCGCAAAATGCCCTTCTTTTCCAGCTGCATGGCCAGATTCAGACCTGTCTGACCGCCGATGCCGGGGATGATGGCGTCGGGACGCTCGTAGCGGATGATCTTGGCGATATATTCCAGCGTCAGCGGCTCCATGTAGACCTTGTCGGCGATGATGGTGTCGGTCATGATGGTGGCGGGGTTGGAGTTGCACAGCACCACCTCGTAGCCCTCTTCTTTCAGGGCAAGACAGGCCTGCGTCCCGGCGTAGTCAAACTCAGCAGCCTGACCGATGACGATGGGGCCGGAGCCAATGATGAGAATTTTCTTGATGTCGGTTCTTTTTGCCATGGTGTTTCTCCTCTCGTTATTTGGCGGTATGGGTTTCCGGAGCGGCGTATACCAGCTTTCCGTCACAGATGGTGGCAATGCACTTTCCATTGACCTGCCGGCCCGCGAAGGGCGTGGCTCTGCCCTTGGAAAGAAAGTCCTCCGGGTCGATGGCGTATGCGGCGTTCAAGTCCCAGATGCTGTAGTCTGTCCCCAGAGGAAGACCGAAGCGTCTGCGGGGATTGACGCACAAAAGCTCCAATAGTTTGTTCAGGCTTAGAATGCCCGGTTTTACCAGACAGGTATACAAAATCGGGAAAGCGGTTTCAATGCCCACGATGCCGAAGGCGCTTTTTTCCAGACCGCGGGATTTTTCCTCGGCGGAGTGGGGGGCGTGGTCGGTGGCGATCATGTCGATGGTGCCGTCCAGAATTCCATGAATCAGGGCCTCCCGGTCTTCCTTCCCTCGCAGGGGCGGGTTCATTTTGAAACGGCCGTCCTCCTGCAGGTCGCTGTCGTCCATCACCAGATAGTGGGGGCCGGTCTCGCAGGTCACGTCCAGCCCCTCGGCCTTGGCCTTGCGGATGAGCGCCACGCTTTCCTTCGCGGAGACGTGGCAGACGTGGTAGGCGCAGCCGGATTCTTTTACCAGCTGCAAGTCCCGGGCAATTTGCCCCCATTCGCTTTCGGAGCAGATGCCCCGATGGCCATGGGCTTTGGCATAATCACCGTCGTGGATGTACCCGCCCCGCAAGAGCGAGTTGACCTCGCAGTGGGCGACAATGGGCTTTCCAAGGGCTTTTGCACGAAGCATGGCCTGACGCATCAGGTCGTCACTCTGCACGCCCCGGCCGTCGTCGGAAAAACCTACCACGTCGGGTGCCATGCCCTCCAGGTCGGAAAGCGCTTCGCCCTGTTCGCCGATTGTGATGGCACCGTAGGGGTAGACGTGGATGCAGGCGGTTTCCTCAATGAGACGGCGCTGAATCCCAAGATTCTCCACACTGTCCGGCACCGGGTTCAGGTTGGGCATGGTGCAGACCGCGGTATAGCCGCCCCGGGCGGCTGCCCGGCTGCCTGTGGCGATGGTCTCCTTATAAGAAAAACCCGGCTCTCTGAAATGCACATGCACGTCACAAAAGCCGGGGAAAATAACATATTCAGAAGAATCGAACCCGGAAAGACCGGGGGCGGAAAGGGAGGAACAAACCCCTTCGGAAAATACGGACCCCAAAGAAGCAGCGTAAACCTTGGCTTTCGTCATATCCGTCATGCTGATCTCCTTTCTAAAAAAACGTCCTGCCAAAAGCGGCAAGACGGGCGGGATGAGCCGCTGAACTTATCCATTAAATTATAGCATGGGCAGAAGTGGTTGTCAATTGGGAAAAATGGACATGGATACACCCGAAAACGGCGGGGCTTTTGGGCATAGGGGCGCGATTGAACTGCCCCCTTGTCTCTTTCTGGGAGAGGCGGTTGAGCGAAGCGAAGACGGAGAGGGAAAACAGGGAAAAAGCCCTCTCAGTCACCTTCGGTGACAGCTCTCCCAGAGGGAGAGCCAAGGGGTGTACCCTGTTTTATTTTTCTTCGCCTTCCGGGAGGACTCCCGATTCCTTGAGCCTGTCCAGCGCCGTCCGGTAGCCGCCGCCATATACGAGGCACCGGTTGACCCGGCTGATGGTAGCCGAGCTGGCACCGGTGGATTCCGAGACTTCGATATAGTTTTCGCCGCTGTCCAGCAGGCAGGCGACCCGGAACCGCTGGGACATGGCCTGCAATTCCTTGATGGTGGCCACGTCCTCAAAAAACAGGCGGCAGTCCTCCAACGTCCGCAGGGACAGAATGGCCTCGAAAAACAGATCTTCACCGGGATGTCGAATGATGTCCATAGCACGGATTCCTTTCGTCTTGGATGCTTTTTCTATACTTTACCACTTTAACCTGTTAAATACAAGACCCTTTTGGAGTTTTTCGCAGGAAAAAGGGGGGAAGAAGGGGCGGTTTTTGTGGGTTCCTCTGAAAAAGACAAATGTCCCTGTATGAGATACTTTTTTCTGCGCCAAATGCTTGACTTGCGCCTCCTGCGGTGCTAGAATTGGGAAATAAAATTTCAGAGAGGTGTTTACAATGGAAAGAAAAGATATTGACTGGGGCAATCTGGGATTTGGCTACGTCCAGACCGACATGCGCTATGTCTCCAATTTCCGAAACGGCCAGTGGGATGACGGCTGCCTGACCGATCAGGCCACCATTACCATGAGTGAGTGCGCCTGCGTTCTGCAATACGCCCAGACCTGCTTTGAGGGGCTGAAAGCATACACAACCGAGGATGGACGCATCGTCTGCTTCCGCCCCGACCTGAACGCCCAGCGGATGGCCAGTTCCTGCCGCCGCCTGAAAATGCCCGTGTTCCCCGAGAACAGATTCGTGCAGGCCGTAGTGGAAACCGTCCGCGCAAACTCCCAGTGGGTGCCGCCCTACGGCTCCGGCGCGACGCTGTACGTCCGTCCGTTCATGTTCGGCAGCGACGCCATCATCGGCGTCAAGCCCGCGACGGAGTATCAGTTCCGGGTGTTCGTCACCCCGGTCGGCCCCTATTTCAAGGGCGGCATCAAGCCCCTGAAGCTGCGCATTTCCGATCTTGACCGGGCGGCGCCCAAGGGCACCGGCGATGTGAAGGCTGGTCTGAACTACGCCATGAGCCTTTACAACATCGTGGATGCCCATGAGAAGGGCTACGACGAGAACGTCTACGTGGATTCCGCCACCCGTACCCATATTGAGGAGACCGGCGGCGCCAACGTGATTTTCGTCACCAAGGACGGCAAGCTGGTCACCCCCAAGTCCGACACCATTCTCCCCTCCATCACCCGGCGCAGCCTGCTGCAGGTGGCGAAGGATTATCTCGGCATGGAGGTAGAGGAGCGCCCCGTGGCGCTGGCGGAGATCGGCGAATTTGCCGAGTGCGGCCTGTGCGGCACGGCGGCGGTCATCTCCCCTGTGGGCACCATTGTGGATCACGGCAAGGAAATTCACTACGTGGGTATGGGCCCCACCATCCAGAAGCTTTACGATACCCTTACCGGCATCCAGATGGGTCGCCTGGAAGCCCCCAAAGGCTGGATCCAGATCATCGAGTAATGTACAATGTTCAAAAAAGGCAAGCCGAAAAACGGCTTGCCTTTTTTGCAAGGAATTACGCGAGAATAGGCTTCAAAGCGTCGGCGAGAACCTTTTCCTGTGCTTCGGCTTCCGCCAGATCTTTGCCCAGAGTGGTGAAATAGGTCTTGATCTTCGGCTCGGTGCCGGAGGGGCGGACGATGACCGTCGCGCCGCCTTCCAGATTGTACACCAGCACATTGGCGGCGGGCAGGCCGGTCTGAGCGGTGTTCTGGTAGTCGGTGATTTTGGTCACCTTGTAGCCGCCAATCTCTACAGGGGGCTTCTCCCGCAGAGAGGCCATGATACCGGCCATCTTGTCCATGCCGGACAGGCCGGGGAACTCAAAGGAGTTCACCTTGTTCAGATACCGGCCGTATTTTGCGTAAATGGCTTCCAGCCGCGCCTTGATGGACGAGCCGATGGAACGGTAGTAGGCCGCCATTTCACAGATCAGCATGGAGCCAATGATGGCGTCCTTGTCCCGGACGTAAGGGCCTGCAAGGTAGCCGTAGGATTCCTCGAAGCCCAGAATGAAGCGGTCCACCTCACCGGCGGCCTCCAGCTTGGCGATCTGGTCGCCGATCCACTTGAAGCCGGTCAGCACGCTGCGCATCTCCACGCCGTAGTGGGCGGCAATGGCATCGGCCAGCGGGGTGGACACGATGGACTTGACGGCCACGGGGTTCTTGGGCATGGTGCCCTTCTCGATGCGGCCTGCGCAGATGTAATCCAGCAGCAGAGCGCCCATCTCGTTGCCGGACACCAGCTCATAGCTGCCATCCGGGCACTTCATGGCGATGCCCACGCGGTCGGCGTCGGGGTCGGTGGCCAGCATCAGGTCGGCACCGGTCTTGGTGGCCAGATCCAGGCCCAGCTTCAGGGCGTCGAAGATCTCAGGGTTGGGGTAGGAGCAGGTGGTGAAGTAGCCGTTGGGGTACTCCTGCTCGGGCACGATGGTGATATCGGTGATGCCCATATCGTTCAGCACATGGGTCACGGGCACCAGACCGGAACCGTTCAGGGGGCTGTACACCAGCTTCAGGCCGGCAGTCCGGCACAGGCCGGGGCGCACCTGACGTGCCTCGATGGCATCGTACAGGGCCTTCTTGCAGTCATCGCCCACAAAGCGGATCAGGCCCTGCTCCACGCCAGCGGCAAAGGAGATGTACTTTGCGCCGGTCAGAACATCGGTCTTCTGGATCTCATCATAGACGATGGCGGCGGCATCATCGGTCATCTGGCAGCCATCCGGGCCGTAGGCCTTGTAGCCGTTGTACTTGGCGGGGTTGTGGGAAGCGGTGACCATGATACCGGCGTTGCACTCGTAGTAACGGGTGGCAAAGCTCAGGGCAGGCACAGGCATCAGGGCATCATAGATGCGCACCTTGATGCCGTTGGCGGCCAGAACACCGGCGGCGGTCTTGGCAAAGACATCGCTCTTCAGGCGGCTGTCGTAGCTGATGGCGACAGTCTGGCTGCCGCCCTGGGTCTTGACCCAGTTTGCCAGGCCCTGGGTAGCCTGACGGACGACATAGATGTTCATGCGGTTGGTACCGGCACCCAGCACACCGCGCAGACCGGCGGTGCCAAACTTCAGGGCCACGGCAAAGCGGTCCTTGATCTCCTCGTCATTGCCCTCGATCTTGCTCAGCTCCGGTTTCAGATCCGCGTCCTCCAGATCCGCAGCCAGCCAGCGCTTATACTCATCCAGATACATATTGCACACCTTACCTTTAATTCGTATTTCGCACAGGGATAGTTTTTCCAAACCTACTTATACTATAAACCCTTTCTTGGTACTGTGTCAATTCCATATTATGTAAGAATTTTTGCTCCGCAAATCATACAAATATTACAAAGATTTCAGCCTTTTCCATCATTTGGGGCTTTCGTGCTGTCCGCAGAGCCTGCGGCAGTGCCCGCGCATTGACAAGCCCACTGCCCGACACTATAATTGGGACAATAGAATATTTTGCCGAGGCCGGACATTTTCCCGGTCATTTCCCCGTCGGGCCGCAGACGCGGCGTGAGGAGGCCCCATGTATTCCGTTCTGAAAAGCTATGGTCTGAATGGCCTGAACGGCTTTGCCGTGGCCGTGGAAGCCGATGTCTCCGGCGGCCTGCCCGCCTTTTCGCTGGTGGGCCTGCCGGATTCCGCCGTGCGGGAAAGCGGCGACCGTGTCCGCTCTGCCGTGAAGAATCTGGGCTACAAATGGCCCGACCGCCACATCACGGTCAACCTTGCCCCGGCGGACATCCGCAAGAGCGGCCCGGTATATGACCTGCCCCTGCTGCTGGCGGTGCTGGCATCCTCCGGCCAGATGGAGGAGCCGCCCGCCGACGCGGCTTTTCTGGGGGAGCTGGCACTGGACGGCAGCCTGCGCCCGGTTTCGGGCGTGCTGCCCATGGCGCTGGCCGCCGCCGAAAACGGCATCCGCGCCCTGTATGTACCCGCCGAAAACGCCGCCGCGGCTGCCGAGGCCTGTGCCGACAGCATGGCCGTCTACCCGGCCCACACCGCCCGGGAGGTGGTGGACGCCCTGCGCGGCATCCGACCGCTGACCGCTGCGGCAGCCGTTCCCTTTGACCCCGCCGAGGCCTGGGCACAGGTGCCGGATTTTGCCGACGTGATGGGGCAGGCACTGGCCCGCCGGGCCATGGTCATCGCTGCGGCCGGGGGCCACAACGTGCTGCTGATGGGTGCCCCGGGTACCGGCAAATCCATGCTGGCCAAGCGCCTGCCGGGCATCCTGCCGCCTCTCACCCGGGAGGAAGCCGTGGAGACCACCAAGATCTATTCCATCGCCGGGCAGATGCCCGCAGGCCGGGGCCTCGTGACGGCCCGGCCCTTCCGCAGTCCCCATCACAGTATTTCGACCGCAGGCCTTATCGGCGGCGGACGCCCGGTGCACCCGGGTGAGATCAGCCTTGCTCATGGCGTCGTGCTATTTTTGGACGAGCTTGCCGAGTTTCCCACGGGTGTGCTGCAGACGCTGCGTCAGCCTATCGAACGCGGCTACGTCAGGATCGTACGCGTCGACGGGGCTTTTTCCTTCCCGTCGCGCTTTCAGCTGCTGGCTGCGAGCAATCCCTGCCCCTGCGGCTTTTTGGGCGATCGCGAGGTACCGTGTCGCTGCTCGGCGGCGATGGTCGAGCGCTATCGGTCTAAACTGCGCGGTCC
>ERZ780195.1981-NODE-1981-length-14964-cov-5.082165_pt1 | contig 14964 bp, 16 predicted proteins | sample MGYA00511017_ERZ780195 | MGnify/ENA primary metagenome ERZ780195 (study PRJEB29588, sample SAMEA2159974) | human gut metagenome | biome: human gut; feature: human-associated habitat; material: faeces | place: Denmark | collected 2008/2010 ...
ACCGGAAAGTGCCGACAAAACCATAACACGCGGAACGGATAAATCCGTTCCCTACGAGCGACCTTTGGCCGCAGTGAAGAGCTAATAGCTGATAGTTAATAGGTTTTATTCAACCCCTCGGCAGCAAAGCTGCCTGCTCCCCTTAACAGGTGAGCCAATGGGTGCGGCGCAAAATTCAGCAACGCACTAACGTTACGCGAAACGTTATGGTTTCTGCCATTATCCCGAACCGGGCAAGCGCAAAACGCAGCTTGCACTACTGGGTCGCGTAGCAGTCACGGTTTCCTCCGCAGTTCCGAACCGGGCACCAATATAAATGTATAGGAGCGGCGCTAAATCGCTACTAAAAAGATGGATTATAGGAATTTTAGATTGAGCAAAATAAATACCGACGAGTTCCGGCATGTCAAGCTGCTGCTGTTCTGGCCGCTGTTCGGCATAATGTTCTCGTTCGTCGAGCGGTTTTACCACGTCGGCTCGTACTACGTCATGCACTGCGCGTTTGACGATGTTATACCATTTTGTGAGTGGTTTCTCATACCATATCTGTTTTGGTTCGTGTACCTGATAGGCACATTGGTGTACACCTTCTTCTTCGACGTTCCGGCGTTTAAGCGGATGATGCGCTTTATCATCTGCACCTACACGATAACGATGGTCATTTACCTGCTGTTCCCGACATGCCAGAACCTGCGGCCCGAGGTGTTTCCGCGCGACAACGCGCTGACGCGGTTCATCGGCTGGTTCTATACCTTTGACACGAACACGAACGTCTGCCCGTCGATACACGTTCTCGGCTCGGTCGCTGCGATGTTCGGCCTGCTCGACTGCCGGAAGCTGCAAAAGCCGTGGGTGAAATTTGCCGTGTGCGTCATGGCGCTGCTCATCTGCGCATCCACGGTGTTCATGAAGCAGCACTCGATCCTCGACGTGCTCGCAGCCGTGCCGCTGTGCCTACTCGGCCACTTTCTGTGCTATCAGCGCGCAGACGAGCCGAGCACCGCCGCCGTGCATTAAAAAAATCCGTCCCAAGAGACGGACTTTTTTTGCTGCTATTTAAGCGTTATGCCGAGGAATGCGGCGCACTTGCCGTCGGCGCGGCGAGCGCCGAGAACAAAGCCCGTGTCGGTGCGCTTTTTGAATATCTTAAGCTCCTCGCCCTCCATGCAGGCGGTTATGTAGCGCGCCTCCATGGTCTTGACGGGCATGGACGCGACCTCGTCGGCGGTGAAGCAGTCGAGGAACGCACGGACATAGGCGACGTTATTCATATGGCGGCCTATATCAATACTTGATGTGCGCACGGTGAAGGTATAGACCTCGTCGTCATCGGTAAACTCATCGCGGAAGCGGCAGAGCTTGCCGCCGCAGGCGACATAGTCCTGAAACTCAAAGCCCTCGGGGAAGCCGAACTCGGAAAAGCGGACAAAGCCCGTTTCGCGGTTTAAAACGACCCACTCGGTAAGCCCCTCGGCGATCTGCTTATCGCCGACAAAAATATCATAGCCTCGGTAGCCGCGCACGGCGTTGGGCTTTGCAGGATTTACCCAAGTCGAAACGGTCAGCATGTCCAAAAGGTTCGCGTCGTTGTAAAAATCGATCTTCGAGTGCGTCGCCACCCAGTAGCAATCGCGCTCGGCCAGCGCCGCGGTGCCGTTGCCGATGGCTTCGGCGTGCAGGCTGGCTGCATTCTGAAACAGCAAAAACGCCGCAGGCGGCTGCATTTTAGGCTGCTTGCCGCACAGATCCGGCGTCAGCGGCTGAGTAAAAGAGAACTTCTTCATTTTTGTCCCTCCATGTAACCATACAAGCGTATAATTATATTATACCACTCTCCGTGCGCCATGGAGTGAAGCGTTTGTTAACAAAAAATTAAAAAACTCTAAGGAAAAATCCTTAGAGTTTTTTGCTTATATGAGTGTTTACAGCGCGGCGCCGAGGGCCTTGCACTTTGCAAGCGCCTGAGCATCCGGCTCGCCGTTGCAGGTGACGCTTTCATGGACGAGGTTAATGCCAGCTGCGCGGCAGTCGTCCTCCCAGATCTGCATCCAGTCGCCGTCGCCCCAGCCGTAGGAGCCGAAAAGCGCGACCTTTTTGCCGGCAAGGCGGCTCTTTACGCCATCGAACATAGGCTCAAATTCCGATTCCTCAAGCGCCTCTGCGCCCATTGCCGGGCAGCCGAAGGCTATCGCGTCAAACTCGTCGGCCTTTGCCGCGGAGAACTCGGACGCGGTGAAAAGCTCCGCGCCGGCCGCTTCGGCGACTGCCTTTGCCATGGCCTCGGTGTTGCCGGTGCCGCTCCAGTATACAACTGCTTTTTTCATGTTTAAATTCGTCCTTTCACTGTATGATCTCATCGAGAGCCTTGCCGCGGCTGCGGTGGGTGCAGCTCTCGAAGCTTTCAAACTTTTTTCTTGCCGCGTCAACGTCGCCGTAGACCTTCCAGCAGCCGATGAGCTTGAAGCCGGAGGCGCGGTTTTCGATGAAGCCGCGCACGTCCTCGGGCGGATAGCCGAGAAACAAGCCGACCTCGTGCGGAAAATCGGCGTTGTTTCTGAGCCTGCCTATAAGGCAGCTCAGGCAGCTTTCGGCGCGGCTGCATTTGCCGTAGCCGCACTCGCGCAGGATATCCTGCGCAGCGCTGTCGGCAAGATCGCGCCGCAGCGCCTCGGGACGATAGAGATATAAAAGCACGCGGCTTTGCATGAACCGCAGAGGCACGATGCGCAGTCCCCTCGGAACGAGCACGGCATTTAGCCGCCGCAGCTCGGCCGTGACTTCCTCGCGGCTTTCGTACTCGGCGGAAAACATATTCGCGGTTTTAAGCCCCGCAAGCGTCGGCGCGCACTGCGAAACTACCAATTCGTCGCTCATTTTATTCTCCACATCACAAAGCCGAGCTTTATGATGTCTCGTCAAAATTCAACACTATATCCTATCGTTTTACTATGTATTTATTATGCCATAAAAGACGGAGCCTTATCCGCTCCAAAAGGAATGAACAAGGCTCCAAACAGACATATTTGATTTTGCTCTTTTCTGCCCCATTTTCAACGCAGCATGAACACAAAAGCACGTCACCCGTGGCTGTGGATCTTGCGTTCAGGCAAGGCAAACCCCGATGGGAATACTTTATGTATCTCCGAGAGCTTCAACGCAGCACCAGCACAAAAGCACGTCACCCGTGGCGATGGATTTTGCGTTCAGGCAAGGCAAACCCCGATGGGAATACTTTGTGTATTTCCAAGGGGTTTAACGATGCCTGGGCGGAAAAGACACGTCACGGAAGCAGGTTGCGCATGCTGCGAAGCCCTATTCCCAATGTGGAGATGTTGTGCAGAAGGGCCGAGGTCGAGGGTGGAAGAACGCCGGCGACGCCGAGGACGATGAGTCCGGTGTTGAAGGAAATGATGAAGCGATAGTTTGCGTGGATGCGCTGCATGAGGCCGTCGGAAATGCGCTTGAGGGTGACGAGGCTCTCAAGATCGTCAGAGCAGATGGTGACGTCGGCGATCTCGCGCGCGATGGCCGCGCCGTCGGACATTGCAATGCCTGCGTCGGCCTCGCTGAGCGCCGGCGAATCGTTCACACCGTCGCCGATCATGATGACCTTGCGGCCCTTTTCGTGCTCGGCGCGGATGAACGCGGCCTTGTCCTCGGGCAGCACCTCGGCGTAGTATTCGTCAACGCCGGCATATTTTGCAACGGCAGCCGCGGTGCGCTCGCTGTCGCCGGTCATCATGACGAGCTTGTCAAGACCCAGCGCGCGCAGGGAATCCATAACGCCGCGCACCTCGCTGCGCAGAGGATCGGCGATGCAGATGACCGCCGCGAGAGAGCCGCTTATGGCAAGGTAAAGGTGCGAATACTGCGTGGGGAGCGAGGCAAATTTATCCCGCTCATCATCCGGTACGGTGCAGCCCTCGTCCTCGAAAACGAAGTGGTGGCTGCCGAGGACGACCTTTTGACCGTCAACGGTGCTGTGGATGCCGTGGGCAACGACGTATTCGACCTTGGAGTGGCGCTCGTCGTGGTTCAGGCCGCGGCGGATCGCTTCGTTTACGACGGCGTTTGCTATCGAGTGCGGATAGTGCTCCTCAAGGCAGGCGGCGAGGCAGAGCATCTCGTTCTGCTCGTGTCCGCCGAAGGTTATGATATCGGCGACCTCGGGGCTTGCGTGGGTGAGCGTGCCGGTTTTGTCGAAAACGACGGTGTCGGCCTTGGCGATGGCCTCAAGGAACTTGCCGCCCTTGACGGAGATGCCGTTTGCGCCGCTCTCGCGCATGGCCGAAAGCACCGCTATCGGCATGGAAAGCTTCAGCGCGCAGGAGAAATCGACCATGAGTATGGCAAGCGCCTTGGTCGGGTTGCGCGTTATCAGCCATGTCAGCGCCGTTGCGCCGAGGCTGTACGGCACGAGCCTGTCGGCAAGGTGATACGCCTGCGACTCGGTGTCGCTCTTGAGCTTTTCCGAGTCCTCGATCATGTGGACGATCCTGTCGTAGCGGCCGCTGTCGAGGCTTTTTTCGACCCTTATGACGCACTCGCCCTCTTCGACGACCGTTCCGCCGTAGACATAGCTGCCGACCTCCTTGCGAACGGGCATGCTCTCGCCGGTCATGGACGACTGGTTCACCGCCGCCGAGCCGGAACCGAGCTTGCCGTCAAGCGGTATCATGCTGCCCATGCGCACGATGATATCGTCGCCGACATTGACGTCGGAGATGCTTTTAAGCTCCTCGGTATCGCCAAGCTTGACCCACACCTTGTCAACGTTCAGGCTCATGGTGCGCGCAAGATCGTCAACGGACTTCTTGTGCGTCCACTCCTCGAGGATATCGCCGATCTTGAGCATGAACATTATAGACGACGCGGTGTCGGTATCGCCGCGCAGGACGGAAACGGTTATGGCCGTTGCGTCGAGAACGGCAACGTCGAGCCGCTTATGCCACAGCGACTTTACGCCGCGCGCAAAATACCGCGAGCATTTCGCAGCGCAGATAGCCGCGCGCCACGGCACAGGCAGGAATGCCTGTTTAAGCACCCTGCGCAGCACGACGCCGGCGAGCTTATCCTGATATTCGCGGTTTAATTCGCGCCCGGTGGGCTTGGGTTCGGTTATGCCGCAGGTTTCAAACGAAAAGCCCGAAAGCGCCGAAACGACGGCTGCGCGGTCGGAGTATTCAACGACGACGTCGCAGTTGCGGTCGAACACCTTGACGCTTTTGACTCCGGCGACAGCGCCGAGATATTCCTCAACGATGTCGGCCTGCTTTAGGCTCATGCGCGGCATGAAAAGACGCACGCGCATTCTGCCGTCAATTTCGCTGAGAATTCTGCATTTCATTACTCTGCCTCGGTCGCTTCGATGACTGCCGCTGCCTCTTCCTCTGCGCGGCGGGCGTTGATGCTCTTTGCTCCGGCGTAGATATCCTCGCAGTCGCAGCGGATATCGTCGGCGGTCTGCATTACGCAGTCCTTTGCGCGAAGAACGGCGGCGGTGACGTGGGTATAAAGCGTTTTTGCGTCGCGGCTTCTGAGGATCTTGATGCCGGCGGTGCCGAACAGCACGCCGCAGCCGAACATTTTTGCGGTGTCTTCAATGTGGAACTTCATGATTTTCAGTCTCCTTTTATCTATTTTGCAGCTCACCCGGCGTTGCGGTACTCGGTCGGGCTCATGCCGACGGTATCGCGGAACGCCTTGGCAAACTTGCTGCCGTTATCATAGCCGTAGCGCCCGGCTATCTCCATGATGCTCATTTCCGAGCGGCGGAGATCGGCCGCTGCGCACTGCATTTTCTGTGCGCGGATGTAGGAATAAACGGACTCGCCGTAAACCGCGCGGAAGCAGGACTTCAGCGCCGACTGCGACATGTGGAAGCTGTTTGACAGCTCCTCGAGCGTTATGCGCCTGTCCATATTCGCGGAAAGATACGCGCCGATGCGCTTTGCAAGCTCGACCTGAGTGTTGGATATCCTGCGCTCGGCAAGGGCGGAGCTGTCCAACTCCATTGCGCTCAAAAACAGCAGAAGCTCAAGGATCTTGACCTTGAAATAGCCCTTGCGGATGCTCTCGGGCACGCTGTAAAGCTCAGAGAAGATGTGCTCGATCGCCTGCGACGAGCGCGCAACGAAGCACTGCCCCTGCGGACAGAATTTTTCGCGCAGCGCATCCGGCTGAACGTTGACGTCGGCCAAAAAGCAGGACAGGCAGCGCGGCGCGTCCTTGCCGTTTATGCGTATCGTCACGCCCTCGTAGCTCCCGGTCGGGAAGCTTGAATGGGATATCGCCCCGTCGGAAAGGCTTATGGACAGGTCGCCCGGCGCGAGGTAGAAAAAGTCCGCGCCGATCCTGCACTCCATGCGCCCCGAGCGGCAGTGGTGGATCTCGAGCAGCGCCTTGCCCTCCTCGGGGCGGAAGTCGTGCTCACAAAGGCTTATGTCGTTGTAGATAAGCTCGATGCCGGGGAAAACGTTGTAGCTTGTAACGCGGTAGCTGCCCTCGGCGCCGGAGTATGCCTCAGTTTTGCTTTGCATCGTGGATATCCGCTTTCATCAGAGTGTAAACGCCAAGATCGTTTATCGTCTTGCGCAGGGTGTCCTCATCGACGGGGGCTTTCATGAGAACATCCACCCGGCCGGCGCCGGAGCTTGCCTTTGCCCACACGCCGTCGATGGCATTGAGTGCGTTTTCAACGCGCGTTTCGCAGGCCGCGCACATCATGCCGTCAACGGTGAGGGTCGCAGCGTAGGGATAGTGCGCCTTGTTTTTATCCGCTACCTTCACCTTTTTGGCCGTATCGCCGCCCGCTCCGCAGCAGCCGGCTGCGAGCTTTTTTGCGTAGCTTTTGATCACAAGCACGGCAAAAGCTATGAGAATAATACCGAAAATAACGTATTGCATAAATATCACTCCATATTCTTCAGTGCCTGCGCCAAGGGGATCCTTCCAAGGCGTTTTGTTTGTATGAGATGCACGACGAAATATGTCGCAGCGCCCAGGCCGAGCATCTCCGGCCATATCCACGGTGCGATATAGAACGTGAGCCAGCCGCTCATTTCGTGCATGTAGTAGTAAAACAGCCATTTCATGACGAGCGCCGAGATCGGGATCGTCACGATGAGCGACACGCCGACGGCGATGGCCGTTGCCGAGTTATAAAGCGAGCTTATCTCGCGCCGCGTGTAGCCGAGGATCTTGAGCATGGATATGCTCTGCGCGTTTTTCTCGATTATCATTTTCGAGAGCAGATACACCAAAAGCATATACAGCGCAAGCGAAAATCCGCACATGAGGGGGAACATGAGTCCCATAGAATCGGTCAGCTGATCGGCGATAACGGTGAGATCGTGCTCGGTTATGACGGTGGACACGGCCTCGGGGTCGAGGTCTGTGAGCCTTTCGTTTGAAAAATAGCCGTTAAAAAAGCGCAGATCGAGGTCAAAGGTCTCGTTAAAGCTCGTTTTGTCCATGAAAACGGCAAGCCCGGCGGCGTAGTCGGCGGCGCCGAATACGTTGAAGGAATACTCCTTATCGCCGTATTTTTCGTGCAGCGTTATCTTATCGCCGACGGAAAGGCCGTACTTTTCCAAAAAGCCCTCGGATACGAGGATGTTTTCGCTGCTCGCCGGGAGATAGGAAAAACCGGCGTATTTTGAGTCTGCCTTTATGCCGTAAACGCTGATCTCCTCATTGTCGCCGTATTCAAGCGAGGCAAGGCAGAACGGCTCTGCGCTTTCGTTTTCCGTCAGCGTCGGGGTCTTGAGGATATACTGATAGCCGGCAAGCTTTGTTTCGAGCACCTCTGTCTTGAAGTTATCCAGCACCGGCGGCATGATAAGGCCGAACAGCAGCAGGATGTTTGCAAACAGGATGCCGATAAACAGCGTTATGTAGGCGCTGCGGTTCTGCAAAATCACGCGCTTGCGGAAGCGCTCGGTTATGCCGCCGGCCTTGAGGCGCGGAACGAACTGCTTTTTTCGCACGCGCAGATCATGACGCAGAAAGCTCTGCACCGGCAGGCGCATCACGCGCCAAAGCACGAGGTAAACCGTCAGCGCGATGAGCACGCAGGGAACGAGCGTTGTTTTCACAAACGCCTCGGCGCTCCAGACGGTAACGTAGGTCGGAAGCGAGTAGCTGTGGTAATACATGCCGGCGCACACGTTTTTAAACACCGTGTAGCCGAGCACGTTGCCGATCGCGGCGGCAATGAGCGTGACGATAATTGGCATCGTCATGTAATGGCGGATAAGCTCGCCCCTCGTGTAGCCCGAGGCAAGCAGCGTTCCGACAGTGCCGGACTCCTGTTCGATCGTCGAGCGCGTGGTTATCGCAAACACAAAGCCGAGAATGACGATCACGACATACAGAAGAGTCGTCATCATTGCCTTATCGCCGCCCATATCCTCGCCGGTGAAGCTTATCGCCTGGTTTTCGCTTCTCTCGACGATATCGCTTATGCCGCAGTCGGCAGCGAGAATATCGCCAAGCTCGTCGGACTTATCGCGGCACTGCTTGTCGCTGAGCGTTTTGTCGTTATTGAGCCATGCGTAGCACAGGTGAATGTTTTCGTCAATTTCGTCGAAGGTCTCGGGCGTTACGACGGCGACGCAGAATTTATTCGCGTCGAGCATCATGTCGGTGTTGTTTTTAAACAGCGCCGAATAGTCCGACAGCGCGACCGCGCCCGTTATTTTAAGCCCGGCAAGCTCATCGCCGATCGCAAGGCCGTTATTTTCAAGATACAGCCTGTCGGCGGCTATCTCACCCTTACTCTCGGGCAGGCGGCCCTCGAGCACGTCGGCCTTATTTACCTCGCTGCGGTTTTTGAAAATGCGCACGGTGTTTTCGTTATCGAGCGTTGCTTCCTTGTAAAAAAGCTCATGCACCGAAACGCCGGCGGCTTCAAGCCTCGCTCTCGTCCCGTCCGGCAGCTTATCCTCAAGGATGAAGTGGCCGCTTTCGATATCGTATTTTTCAAAGCTCTCGTCATAGGCTCTGACCATGCTGCCGTCGGCTACGAGGAAGCCCGAGATAAAGCCCGTTGTGAGCGTCAAAAACAGAAACAGGGCGATGTATTTGCCGATATCCTGCCGCAGCTCGCGCAGCAGGCGGCGGCTTAGTGGATTTTTCAAGCGTGCGCGCCCCCTTACCAGTCAAGCTGCATTGCGCCGAGCTTCTCGCGGTTTACTTCATCCGAGCGGATCATACCGTCGCGCAGGCGGATAACGCGGTCGGCCATGCGCTTTATGGCGTCGTTATGCGTAACAAGGATAACGGTGTTGCCGTATTTTTTGTTCACGCGCTCGATGAGGTCGAGTATCTCCTTGGAGGTCTTGTAGTCAAGCGCACCCGTCGGCTCGTCGCACAGCAGGATGTCGGGGTTTTTGGATTACCCCCCTGCCGATGGCGGTGCGCTGCTGCTGGCCGCCGGAAAGCTGCGAGGGCACCTTGTCCCGGTGCTCCCACAGGCCGAGCGTTTTGAGGATATCCTCCGTCGGCAGGGGCTTGTCGGCAAGATACGCGCCGACCTCGATGTTTTCCTTGACCGTCAGGTTCGGGATGAGGTTATACGACTGGAAAACATAGCCCAGGTGCTTGCGGCGATACAGCGAAAGCTCCCTTTGGCTCATCGCGGCGATCTTCTGTCCGCCGATGCCGATGCTGCCCGAGTCGGCCGTTTCGATGCCGCCGATTATATTCAGAAGCGTCGATTTGCCGGAGCCTGACGGTCCCAGCAAGACGCATATATGTCCTTTTTCAATGCCGCAGCTTATGCCGCGAAGTACCTCGCAGCGGCTGTCTCCGCTGCCGAAGGCTTTATGAAGATCACGGATCTCAAGATACATTAAGTGTCCCTTCCGCGCCGCATCGGGCGCACAGCTCCTCGAGCACCTGCTCGTCAAGCTCCGCCACAAGGGCGCATGCTGCATTTTTTATGTCTGCCGCAGGCGGCAGGGTGCGCGCGAGAGTCGCGGCAACGGCGCTGTAATAGCGCCTGTACTTCTGCGTAAGCTCAACTCCGTAGCCTGTCAGGTGCGCTATGCCAAGCTCATCCTTCGTCAGGATCTCGGCGTCTTTTAAATTGTTGAGCATCGTGTGCGCGCTCGGTTTTTTGATATTGAGATATCGCGCAACGTCGGTCGTCCGTATTCCGCCGGCGCCCTTGAGCGCATCGAGTGCGAGAAGATATCGGATCACCGAGGCGGAAACCGCAAGCTTGGGGTTAGTCATTGCTTACTCCTGTTTGTAAAACCGGGAGGTGCAGAAGGGAATCACTGCACCTCCCGTCAGAATTTTAGGTGTTCTGATGCTTCAGGTTTTTAACATCCCTGAGGGCGCTGCCGCCGCAGCCCGATGAGCCGTGGCATTTTCCTGCCATGGCGCACGCGCCGCAGCCGCCGCATTTTGCGCCGCAGGAGGATATGCCTGCCTTCTTATCCCTGACGATCGACCGGATTATGAGCGCCACGATGACGATAAGTCCGGCGGTTATCAGTATAGTTCCGATATTTTCAGCCAACCATTCCAGCATTGCTTATTCCTCCTTTGAAAATTATTCGTTAAGTTATGTTGCGTTGCTTATTTTACGCTTGCAGTGGCTTCCTTGGTGCTGAGGGTCTCGGCTTCCTTGTAGGGACGGAAGAGCATGTAGATCATAAGTGCCAGGATCGCGACTGCGAAGATCAGGCCGATGACGTTGGTCTTGCCGACGAAAACGCTGCCGAACTGATTGATCATCAGGGCGATGCAGTAAGCAAAGCCGCACTGATAGCCGATCGCAAACCAGGTCCAGCCACGGTTGTTCATCTCGCGCTTGATCGCGCCGATCGCTGCAAAGCAGGGAGCACACAGGAGGTTGAACACGAGGAAGGAGTAGCCGGTTATGCCGGTGAAGGCTGCTGCGATGTTCTGGTAAACGGTGCCGTCGCCGCCGCCGTAGAGGATGCCGAGCGTGCCGACGATGTTCTCCTTGGCAACGAGGCCGGTGATGGAGGCGACTGCTGCCTGCCAGTTGCCCCAGCCGAGGGGCTTGAAGATCCAGGCGAGGACGCCGCCGATGGCAGCGAGGATGGAGTAGTCGATCTCGTCCTCGGACAGCATGCGGAACGTGCCGTCGACCGTGCCGAAGTACGTGGTGAACCAGACGAGGATCGTGGACAGCAGGATGATCGTGCCGGCCTTCTTGATGAAGGACCAGCCGCGCTCCCACATGGAGCGGAGCACGTTGCCCAGAGTGGGCCAGTGGTAGGCGGGCAGCTCCATAACGAAGGGAGCGGGGTCGCCGGCGAACATCTTGGTCTTCTTCAGCATGATGCCGGAGATGATGATGGCGGCCATGCCGATGAAGTAAGCGGAGGTGGAAACGATGGCGCTGCCGCCGAACAGGGCGCCGGCGATCATGGCGATGAAGGGCACCTTGGCGCCGCAGGGGATGAACGTGGTGGTCATGATGGTCATGCGGCGGTCGCGCTCATTCTCGATGGTACGGGAGGCCATAACACCGGGCACGCCGCAGCCCACGCCGATGAGCATGGGGATGAAGCTCTTGCCGGACAGGCCGAACTTGCGGAAGATACGGTCCAGCACGAAGGCGATACGGGCCATGTAGCCGCAGGCCTCCAGGAACGCCAGCATCAGGAACAGCACCAGCATCTGGGGCACGAAGCCCAGCACGGCGCCGACACCGGCCACGATACCGTCAAGGATCAGACCGCTCAGCCAGTCAGCCGCACCGGCAGACTCCAGCGCGTTGCCGATCAGGACGGGGATACCGGGCACCCACACGCCGTAGTCGGCGGGATCCGGCTCGTCGCCGATCTCGTCCAGCGTGGCCTTGGCCGCCTCGTAGTCCGCCAGCGTGGCTGTCTCCGTGGTAACTGCCAGCGTCTCCTCGTCCTCCACGTCGTAGGTGAAGGTGCCGTCGGCAGCCAGCGCGCCGTTCTCCTCGATATAGGCGTCGTAGCCGTCCACGATCAGGGATGCCTCGCCATAGGCGTCAGCCACCTCGTTGTACTCACTGGAGCCGATGCCCAGCAGGTGCCAGCCGTCGCCGAACACGCCGTCGTTGGCCCAGTCGGTAGCGGGGGCGCCCACGGCCACCATGGCGATCCAGTACACCAGGAACATCACCAGGGCGAAGATGGGCAGGCCCAGCCAGCGGTTGGTGACGATGCGGTCGATCTTATCGGAGGCGGACAGCTCGCCCTTAGCCTTCTTCTGCTTGTAGCAGCCCTTGATGAGCTGGGCGATGTAGACATAGCGCTCGTTGGTGATGATGCTCTCGGCGTCGTCATCCAGTTCCTTCTCGGCGGCCTTGATGTCCTCCTCGATGTGGCTCATGACGGTGGCGTCGATCTTCAGCTGCTCCAGCACCTTGTCGTCGCGCTCAAAGATCTTGATGGCGTACCAGCGCTGCTGCTCCTCCGGCAGTGTGTGCACGGCCGCCTCTTCGATGTGGGCGATCGCGTGCTCGACCGGGCCGGAGAACGTGTGCATCGGCACGGTCTTGGTGGACTTGGCAGCGTCGATGGCGGCTTCTGCCGCGGCCATGACGCCGTCGCCCTTCAGGGCCGAGATCTCCACGACCTTGCAGCCGAGCTGCTGCGACAGCTGGTTGATGTTGATCTGGTCGCCGCTCTTGCGCACGATGTCCATCATGTTCACGGCCATGACCACCGGGATGCCCAGTTCGGTCAGCTGCGTGGTCAGGTACAGGTTGCGCTCGAGGTTCGTGCCGTCCACGATGTTGAGGATGGCGTCCGGGCGCTCATCGATCAGATAGTTACGGGCGACGACCTCTTCGAGCGTGTACGGGCTGAGCGAGTAGATGCCCGGAAGGTCCATGATGACAACGTCGTCATGCTTTTTCAGGCGGCCTTCCTTTTTCTCGACCGTGACGCCCGGCCAGTTGCCCACAAACTGATTGGAGCCGGTCAGCGCATTGAACAGCGTCGTCTTGCCGCAGTTCGGGTTGCCGGCTAAGGCAATCTTGATTTGCTTTTCCATTCGGATGCTCCTTTGCGATATTCTCCTCTGCTGATGGGGGATCCTACCTTATGTAATAAATATTTTTTGCTTACAAATGTTTACGCCTGAATTTCGATCATCTCGGCGTCGGCCTTGCGCAGGCTCAGCTCATAGCCGCGGACCGTGACTTCCACCGGATCACCGAGCGGCGCGACCTTGCGCACATACACTTCGGTGCCCTTCGTGATGCCCATGTCCATGATGCGGCGCTTGATGGCGCCCTCACCATGCAGCTTCACCACCTTGACCGTTTCGCCGATCTTGGCTTCTCGCAGCGTTTTCATTGTGCTTCCTCCCTTAAATCATGATTTTGCGTGCCATTTCATCGCTGATGGCAACGCGGGATTCTTTGACCTTCACGATCAGGTTCCCGCCGATCGCCGATACGACCATGGCCGTCCCGCCGGGGACGAAACCCAGATCGGCCAAATGCTTTCTGGTCTCCGGGTTCCCGCCGACTTTCAGAATCAGTGTCTCCTCGCCGATGTTGGCGAGATTCAGCGGCATCATAGATATCCCTCCACTGGTAAATGGTTAGAGCGTGCTAACCCTGGATGAAAAAAGAACGGTTATATTTGCTTAACATAAGTTAAACTTCCCTAACCTTGCTAAAGTTTAATCTATCTAACAGCGCGTGTCAAGGGGTATTTGTAAAAATTTTTGCATTGCTTGCATTTTTGGTTAAGGTGTGCTAACCTAGAAGCAATTTTACGAAAAGGTTGGTGGAATCCGCTATGCAGATCTTGAGAGCCGCGGAGGACTATCTGGAGGCAATGCTGATGATGCAGCAGAAACACGGTTACATCCGCTCGATCGACATTGCGGAGCACCTCGGTGTCACGAAGCCGAGCGTGACCTACACGACCAAGCGTCTGCGCGAAAACGGCTACATCACCATGGACCGTGACGGGCTCATCACGCTCACGCCGAGCGGGATGGACATCGCCTCGAGCATGCTCGACCGGCACCACACGCTGACCAAGTTCCTCATGGAGCTCGGCGTGGACGCCAAGACCGCCGAGGAGGACGCCTGCAAGATGGAGCATGACATCAGCGAGCAGACGTACACGGCGCTGTGCCGCCACGCCATCGGCAAGCTCGGCATCCTCGCCGTGATCCTCGCCGCGCTGATCGTGCTGTACGAGTTCGGGCTGCGCTACCGCACGGTGGCGATCACGCGCGTCGGCCAGCTCATGCTCAAGGACATGCGCCGCGATATCTTCACGCATATCCAGACGCTGCCCTTCAGCTACTTCGATTCGCGCCCGCACGGCAAGATCCTGATCCGCGTGGTCAACTATGTGAACACGCTTTCGGACACGCTGAGCTCCGGTCTGATCAACGTGATCTCCGACGTGTTCACCTTCGTGATCACGCTGATCGTGATGTTCGTGATCGACTGGCAGCTGGCCCTGTGGAGCCTGATCCTGTTCCCGGTGCTCATCATCTGGGTGCGCGTGCTGCAGATCTTCCAGCGGCGCGCCTTCCAGAAGCTCTCCAACAAGCAGAGCAACCTGAACGCCTACATCCACGAGTCGATCGCCGGCGTGAAGACCACGCAGACCTTCGCACAGGAGCAGGCCCAGTTCAGGACCTTCCAGGAACAGCAGGGCGAGGTGCGTTCCGCGTGGATGCACGCCGTGCACATCCAGTTCCTCATGTGGCCGGGCATTCAAACCATTTCCGTCATGACGATCGCATTCATCTACTATGTGGGCGTCACGGGCTTCGGCGCGGTGAACGTTTCCACCGGCGTGCTGATCGCGTTCGTTGGCTATGCGAATAATTTCTGGAATCCGGTGATCAGCATCGGCAATTTCTACAATCAGCTGATCACTTGTTCCGCATATCTTGAGCGTATTTTCGAAACGCTTGACGTGCAGCCGGAGATTCGTAACGCGCCTGACGCGACTGAACTGCCGCAAATTG
>ERZ780195.1990-NODE-1990-length-14921-cov-5.928831_pt1 | contig 14921 bp, 13 predicted proteins | sample MGYA00511017_ERZ780195 | MGnify/ENA primary metagenome ERZ780195 (study PRJEB29588, sample SAMEA2159974) | human gut metagenome | biome: human gut; feature: human-associated habitat; material: faeces | place: Denmark | collected 2008/2010 ...
AACTCCGGCCATGATGACTTATAACAAGATTCTGCGCGCACAGCTGCTGGCAATAGATGATATCATGCTGTTTCCTGTGAAAAGAGAGGAAGCAACTGCCTTCTTCAACCTGATAAACACCCTACATGAGAAGACATCCATCATCATTACAACCAACAAGGCACCTACAGAATGGGTAGAAACATTGAATGATGAAATCCTTGCCAGCGCTCTGCTTGACAGGCTGCTTTATCGATGTGAAGTCATCAAGTTCACCGGTAGTAGCTACCGGTTAGAAAACAGGCAGACGATTTTCAAACGAGAAACGAACTTATGAAACCTTAGTTACTGGTGTATTCTGTGGCATATTTAACTTTTCTAAAAAAAGGCACAAGAAAATTTGCAAATTACATGCGGAATATGGTAAGCGTACAGTCCACGTTGGAACACTTCGCCACTTTCGGGTAGAACAGGATGCGCCCGCTGCCGCACTTCGGGCAGGGGCAGGTTTCACCGCCCGCAAGGGACAGTTGCACCGACAGCAGTTCCGCCGTGATTTGGGCGGCGTACACCTCGATGCCCTTTCGGAACGTGTCGGCATCCATGTCGCCCGCTTCTATCTTGGCAAGGGCGGTTTCCCACATGCCCGTCATTTCGACATCGGCAATCTTCTTGTCCTTGACAATCCTATAAACGGCAAGCCCCTTGTCGGTGGGTACAAGGTTCTTCTTATCACGCACGATGTACTGGCGAGCGAACAGCGTTTCTATAATCGCCGCACGGGTGGCGGGTGTACCTATCCCGGCATCTTTCAGGCTGGCTTTCAGTTCGGCATCTTCCAGTTCCTTTCCGGCATTCTCCATTGCGGCAAGCAAGCTGCTTTCCGTGTGCAGCGGTTTCGGCTTGGTCTGCTTTTCCAACAGTTCCACGTTGGAAATCGGCAGGCTCTCGCCCTCTTGGAGTGGCGGCAAACTGGCGGCTTCTTCATCCTCTCCCGTTTCTCGCTCAGCGAAAACAGCCCGCCACCCGGCTTCTTTCATTACTGACCCTTTCACCGTAAAGTCGGTATCTCCGGCAGACAGCACGGCGGTGGTTACGTCTTTCACGCACCTGCCCGAAAAGGCTTCCAGCATACGCCCGGCTACCAGTTCGTAAACCGCCCGTTCGTCTTTGGAGAGTTCACCGGGCAGGTTTTCTGTGACGATTAAGGCGTGGTGGTCGGTCACTTTGCCGTCATTCACGCTGCGGCGGTTCAGCGTTACGCCGTTCAACCCGGCGGCATACCCGGCAAGGCGTGGGTATTGCCCCAGCAGGGCGACACGCTCCGGCATTTCATCGAAAACGTCCTCCGGGATATAGCGGCTTCCGGTTCGGGGGTATGACATCACTTTCTTTTCATACAGGCTTTGCGCTATGGAAAGTGTTTTGTCCGCTGAAAAGTTTAGCTTCGTGTTCGCTTCCTTTTGAAGCGTGGTAAGGTCGTACAAAAGGGGCGGTTCTTGGGTGGTTTCTTTCCTTTCAATGGACTTCACCGTAAGCTGCCTGGCATCCTTTACCCGTTGCAGGGCGGCTATGGCTTCGGGCTGCTGTTCCCACTTGGCGGTCGATTGGGCGGTGAAACTTATTCCCCCGCTGGCGGTCGCCGCTTTGAGTTGCCAGAATTTGGTGGGTACGAAATTCTTGTTTTCCAAATAGCGGCTGCATATCATCACGAGCGTGGGTGTCTGCACCCTGCCCAGCGAGAACACGCCCTGCCCGGCTGCCACGCTCAACGCTTGGGTGGCGTTTATGCCTATCAGCCAGTCCGCTTCGCTACGGGATTTGGCGGAGAGGTAGAGGTTATCGTAACGCTCGCCCGGCTGCAAGTTATCCAGCCCCTCACGGATTGCCTTGTCGGTAAGGCTGCTTATCCACAGACGTACAAAAGGCTTGGTACAGCCTAAATAGTTATAGATGTAACGGTGTATCAATTCGCCCTCACGCCCTGCATCGGTGGCTACAATAATCTTGTCGCACTGGTCGAATACCTCTTTAATCACTTTCAACTGTTTCAACACGCCGGGGTCTGCCTTGTATCCTTTTTCGGCTTTCACCTGACGGGGGATTAGCTGGAAATCGGGCGGCAATATGGGCAGGCTCTCCCTGCGGAAGTTCGCCACGCCGTAGGCTTCCGGCATGGCAAGCTGGATTAAGTGACCGAACGCCCATGTCACCATGTACCCGTTGCCGGAAAGATAACCGTCATTCTTCTGTGTCGCCCCGATGATACGGGCGATGTCTTTTGCCACGCTGGGCTTCTCTGCTATCAATGCAATCATAATTCTTTACTTTTCAAGGGTGGGTACTACATTTTCATTCCTTTGGACTTCTTGGGTTTGTCCGCTTTCAGGCTCTTGTCTTGCGCCTTGTCCTGCTTCTCTTTCTGCTTGGCGGTAGGCTTCTGCTGTCCCTGTTTCATCGGCTCTTTGCCCTGCTTGGTGGCTTCGTTGGTCTTACCCCCTGTATTGACCGCTACCTGTGTCCGGCTCTCGGCGGCGGGGGTAACGTCTTTCGGCTGCACCTTGTCGGGGGATTTTCCCTGTGCGCCGGACTGGACATAACCGTTGAACTCAACGCCCTTGCCGTCCTTTAGCCCGGCTATCTGCTGCTGTCCCTGCTGCAAGAACTGGACAGCGGCACGGGGCAGGAACTCCAAGCCACGCTCCACCGCACTGACCTGCAAATAGGCACTGCGCTTCGTGCCGTCCCTGAATTGCAGGTTTTCCATTTTGACCGCTTGCCCGGCTTCAAAGGCGGCTTTCTGCTCCGGGCTGACTTTCACGTTGCAAATTGTATCGGGGCATTTCCATTTGTCAGCCCGCATGTACTCCAGTTCGTGCGTGTACCTGTCCCGGCTGACGAACACGGGGATTTGGTCGCCGCTTTTCGGGTCTTTGATTTGTGCGATACCGCCCAAGTTGCCGGTACCCTGCAAGTTGCCCTGTTCCTGCTTGGTGAAGTCGTATTCATGGAACGGGCGTTGCAACAGTTTTTCATCCATTTGTACGCCGTGCAGTTTGGGTACTACCGTGCCGTCCTTAGCCTGATAGAAAGAGAGTTTGACATCGGTAGGTTTGAGGTAAAAGCCGCCCACCGTTCCCGAAACGGTGTAGGTGTTACGGGACTTGTAGCCACGCATCACACGGTCGAAGTCTTTCGTGTTTTTCAGGGTGTCGGCGGTGATGCCGACTTTTTTCAGGTTCTCCCAGTCGATTTTTGCCGGGTCGAAGCGGTAGCCCTGCTTGAACTCGTGAAAGTCTGGCTTCGGCACTCGAAGCATTTCCGTTCGTTTGCTGCCCTCCGGGGTCGGGTTGCAGTGATTGTCCTCGATAGCTCTTGCTTGTTGTTCTGCTTCGGATGCCTTCACGCTGAAAAGTTCCAGCCCGGAAGTGTCTTGGAACTTGCGGTAGAAGTTGGAAAGGAAATTGTTGAACAAATCACTGTTCTTGTCCACCTGCATAAACTCGCCGCCGCGTGCCGGGGTGGACGGTACAACTTGCAGATTACCCTCCTTGTCGATACGCTTAACGGCACTCACCTTGCCCTGCTGTTTATCCAAGACCAGCAGCACGTCTTTTTCCTGCCCCTCTGCGGGCGGGGTCATTCTGTTTGCCATAAATAATTGGAATTTTAGTGGTTACGGGAATAGTCCCGCCCAAAGGTAGCCACTAAATATGCTATATTTGGATAGGTAGAAAGGAGTGTCCGAATTTGTCCTGCACTGTCCCGATTTGTCCGGGTGGATGAAATTCTGCGGTTAATGGTTGCAGAATTGGGAATGGGCATAAAAAAAGAGAACGAAGTTAATCACTCTCTTTGAATGAGCCATTTGTGAGCCGTTTGGATGTATTGTTTTCGACTTATAATCAATGATTTTACAAAAGTCGCATTATACTTGTGAGCCATTTGTGAAGTGTTTGGCAAGCCTTTGATTGAGTGTCCGCTATTCTCCTATTATCAGATGACACTACAAAAAGAAAGCATCTTCGGCAAAATATTTGTTATGTTTTTGCATGTAATTACATAATATACTATCTTTGCAGATAAAAACAAAGTACATAAATATGGCTTCATTCAGGAAAGAGATACTTGGGCAAATAGAACGGATAGATGTCGGACGTATATTCACGTTCCGGGATTTGTCATTCGATACGGAAAAGACCGCCAATGTTGCGGTGCTACTCTCCGAGCAGAGCCGAAAGGGGGTGCTGGTACGGATTGAAAAAGGGGCGTATTACCGTCCCAAGAAATCGGTGCTGGGACTGGGAAAGCTACCCGTCTATCAGGATGAACAGTTTCGTTACCTGACGGAAAAACTGGACGGCTATATCACGGGCGCATACGTTTATAATAAAATGGGGCTGACCGAACAGGTCGCCACAACCATAACGATAGCCACTCCTTATCCGGTACGCCGTTTCCGTTTCAAGAACTTGGACGTGGAGTGCGTGAAAGCCTACTACACGAACTATTCGGATGAAAGCCTTATACCATACTTGCGGTTGCTCGATGCGATAAAGGATATGAAGCGCATACCCGGAACAACCGGGCAGGACATCTATAACCGGGTCAAGAGCCAATATTTCAGCGGATATAGCCTGCCGGAACTGGAGAAAATCGTATCTTTGGCGAAAAGTTACCCGCCACGTGTCAGAAAGACTGTTGCGGACATACTGGGCGACATCAGACAAACCGTGTTGCAAACGGAAATGGCAAAAACCATTCTTCCCACAACACGGTTCAACTTGGATTATAAAACGGCATAAGATAGAGATATGGATTTACATTCGGACAAGGAAGCGTTCAAGGAAATCATCGCATTGGCGGCTGAACAGTTCGGCTACGAGCAGTCGCACGTGGAAAAGGATTATTGGGTATCGAAGATTCTGCGGGATATTTCCCTGTCCGAATATGCCGATAAGACCTACTTCAAGGGTGGCACTTCGCTTTCCAAAGCCTACGGGCTGATAGAACGCTTTTCGGAAGATTTGGACTTGTTCGTGTTCACGGGTGATAAAGGTGCGTCCAAGCAGGCGGAAAAGACATTGAACAAGAAACTTTCCAAATACATCGCCGAACTTAACAGCGACATATACAAGGATGATTTGTCGGAAACGGGCGGCAACTACCGCAAGCTGTATTTCTCGTATGAGAATGTATTTCAAGGCGTTGGACTGAAAGAACATTTGGAAGTGGAAATAAAGTCCTGCGACCTGCCGGACAAACAGCAAATGTTCTACCCTGCGAACAGGCGGACAATCAAACCGATTGTGACTGCTTTTCTTGAAAGCATCGGGCAAGAGAAACTGATAAGTACCTACGGGCTGGAAAGTTTTGAAGTGCAGTGCATCAACCCCCGAAAAACTATCTGCGACAAGATTTCAAGACTGGTAAAGTTATCCTACAACGAGGATGCCGCCGCACTATTGGCAAAGCATATCCGTGACGTTTACGACTTGTCGGCACTCTACCACAATCAGGAATACAATGATTACTTACGCTCAGAAGATTTCTTGGATGCCATGTACCGGGTAACGATAGAGGACGGACTAAACAAAAACTCCCGTTCGCACTTGTCGCTGGCGGATGCACCGATATTCAAGGATGCCGAAGCGGTCATGGCGTTGCCAGAAGTGGCTACGGCATACACCACTGATTTGAAAAAGCTGACTTTTGACAAAAGCAAGATGCCGCCGATAGATAAGGCGGTGGAAACGTTGAAGAACATATACAAAATACTGGTTAAATTTGAAAAATATAGAACTATACAAATATGAGAAGTAAAGTAACACTACGTAATAAGAGTATTGACAATGCAGGAATACCTTCCGATTATAAGTTAGCTATTGCTGAATATATTTGGAATAGTTTTGATGCAAAGGCTACAAATGTGAATATTCAATTTGAAACTAATGAAATTGGTTATATATCTCATTTTATTATTTCTGATAATGGAGAAGGAATAAACTTATCAACCATTGCTTCTACATTTGGTGCTTTTCTTGATTCGCAAAAGCAACAAACATTTCAACGGACATCAGAGGTTAGAGGAAAAATGGGGAAGGGTAGATTCTCATTTATAAACTTCTGTTCGAAAGCAGTTTGGAGAACACGATATGAAAAAGAAGATAGAACAATATTGCAATATGATATAACAATTAATGAGGGTGATAAAGACCATTACGAAACAGATAACAATCAGATAATAAAAAGTGGTAATACGGGAACAGATGTGTTCTTTTACAATTTAAAGAAATTATCATCATGGCATTTTACACAACCCTCTTTTAGCGAATTTCTTGCCCAAGAATTTGGCTGGTTTTTGCATTTAAATAAAGAAAAAGGGTACTCAATAACTATTAATGGAACAGCTATTGACTATGAATATTTGATAACTGAAGACGAAACTGTAACGGAGGTTATTTCAGACTTTGAATTTGAAATTTCATATATCCGTTGGAGTAAAAATATTGGTGATAAATTCTATTACTATTACTTAAATAGTAACAATTATGAACTTGGCAAGGAACTGACATCGTTTAATAATAATGCGATAAATTTCTTTCATAGTATTTATATTGTTTCTCCTTATTTTGATAACTTTTCCTTTGATGAAAAGCCACACCCAAGAATAGATGGAGTTAAAAATCAATCGGATAGCGTTTATAAAATTCTAAAAAAGAAACTTCTCTCCTTTTTGAAAGAAAAGGAAAAGAAATATGTAAAAGAAAGTGCAGCTAATAAATTAATCGCTGATTATGAGAAAAATGGCGTGCTCCCAGCATTTCGAGATAATAAGTACGACCAAGAAAGGAAACTCGATTTATTAAATGTAATCAAAGAAATATACTGCATACAACCCAAAATATTTAAAGGCTTAAAGAAAGAACAACAACAAACTTGTGTTGGATTCTTAAATCTTTTATTGGATACAGACGAAAGAGAAAATATACTCTCTATTCTTAGCGGAATCGTTACTTTGTCAACAGAAGAACGAGTTCAACTATCTCAAACTTTAAGAACAACATCGTTAAGCCGAATATTACGAACTATAAAAATGATACGAAACAGATTTGAAGTTGTTGAGCAACTAAAAAATCTCGTTTTCGACCTAAAAAAGTTTTCGACTGAAAGAGAACATATTCAAATTGCGATAGAAGAAAATTATTGGTTATTTGGAGAACAATTTCATTTGGTATCAGCCGATGATACCTTTGAAAAAGCGTTATCTAATTACTTATACATATTAGATGGTAATGAAGATAGCCAACAGATAGATTCAGCGGAACGGAATAGACGACCTGATATTTTTATGTGTAGAAAACATAAAGTTGCTGACAGTTCGGATTTTTCAAATATGTTGGAAGAAAATGTCATAGTTGAATTAAAGCGTCCGACAGTAACAATAGGCAAAAAACAATTTCGCCAAATTGAAGATTACTTAGACTTAATAAAAGGAGAAGAACGGTTTAATAGTCAAATGCGTTCGTGGAAATTCTTTGTTGTAAGCAACAAAGTTGATGATTTCATAAAAGACCAATATAAATCATTTCAAGATAAGAATAAACGGTTCTTAGTTCATATAAAAGAACAATTTGAAATATATGCAATGACTTGGGATGATGTATTTCAATTATTTGAGATAAAGCATCGTTTCTTATTAGATAAGTTGGATTTTGACAAAAAGATAATCGAAGAAGAAATTAAATTAAGCGTATGTAATCGTATAGCTGCTGATAATATTGTATTAGATATTACGAAATCAGAAACTATGTAATTAAATCAACTTAAAAACAAGAAGGGGATTGCATAATGTCCAAACAGAAAAATCCCCCTGCCACAACTATCTATGGCAGGGGGAATTTCTTCAAACAGGGAGTTTTTGATACGCCTCTTGCGATTATTCTTCCTCTTTTATCAGGTGGCATAACTCCGGGTCGTTCTTAATGCGGGTTATCTCGTCCTCGACTATCTGCCGGACTTCCTGACGGATGCGGTCGTAGTTGGCTTGTATTTCCTCCTGCATCCGGTCGTTGCCGTCCTTGTCGGTGAAGTCGATTATCTGCGGAAGTTTCACGTAGCGTGCGGTTTCCCGCTTCACCTTTTCATTGTCCACCACGATTTCACAGTGGAAAATCTTCTGTTCTATCCGTTCATCGAAGTTGTCCGCCACCGCACCCACGAACATGCCTTGCGTGAGGTTGGATATTTTGCTGGCGGGTATCAGACTGTCCATTTGGGTGCTTATCGAGGTGGATTTCTCCCGCTGGTTTATCGTCATGCTCTGCCGTTTCTGCAACACCTTTCCGAAGCGTTCCGACAGAATTTTCGCCGTTTCGCCGACTACCTGACCGCTAAACACGTTACCCACAGTATTTTGGATTACTTTGCTTTCCTTGTCCCCGTAGTCACGGGTAAGCTGGCTGTAATCCTGAAAGCCCAGCAGAACCGCCACCTTGTTGCTTCGGGCGGTGGCTATCAAGTTATCAAGTCCCCGAAAATAAATCGTTGGCAACTCGTCTATTACCACTGAACTTTTAAGCTGACCTTTCTTGTTTATCAGCTTCACTATTCTACTGTTATACAATCCCAGTGCCGCCGAATAGATGTTCTGACGGTCGGGATTGTTACCGACAACCAGTATTTTAGGCTCTGCCGGGTTATTTATATCCAACGAGAAATCATCACCTGTCATTACCCAATAAAGGGCGGGTGAAATCATCCTTGAAAGCGGGATTTTCGCACTGGCTATCTGCCCCTGCAACTGCTCTTGGGCATCAGATTCCCAAGCGTCCACGAACGGGGAAAGATAATTTTCCAGTTCGGGATAGCTGCGCAAAATCGTGAACACATCGGCGTATTTCTTGTTCAACAGTTCTATGGCATGGGGAAACGTGCAATACTTACCGCCCTGATAGATACGCAAATACCAAATTATAGCCGCCAAAAGGATAATCGGGCTTTCCACAAAGAAGTCGCCCTGCTTGCTTATCCAAGAGCGGTTCAAGTTGAGCATAATCGTGTAGCTGGCTTCGTAGGCATCCGCAATGTCCGACATGAAGCTGGCGTTTATCGGGTTGCATCGGTGGCTCTTGCGGGGGTCGTCAAAATTGATAATGTAGAATTTAGGCTTGACTTTATAGCCGTCCAAGTGGTTAAGCAGATGATTGTAAGCGATTTCCGACAGGTCGGGAAACTTGTAATCATAACAATAGAGTGCAAAACCTTTCTCGATTTGCTGTTTTATGTAGCTGTTTACCACAGCATACGACTTACCGCTGCCCGGTGTTCCCAATACAAGACTGGCACGGAACGGGTTTACCACGTTCACCCAACCGTTGTTCCACTTCTTATTATAATAGAACCGGGTCGGCAGGTTTACGGAATACTCGTTCTCGATAAGCCTTGTTTCCTGCTGGAAACTTTCATTTTCCATGTTAAAGACATCTTCCATAAGGTTGTTCTTCAAAAGCCGGGACATCCATGTGCCCGCCATGAGCATACAGATATAGCCCACCGACAGCGTGGCGATATAAAACACTGTACCAGCCGTGTGTGGTAGGGGAAGTTCCAGCAGCCACCAGTTCAGGAAGAACAGCACCACACCCGCCGCAAGGCTGCAATGTATCTTCGTCCACGTTATCTTTTCCTCTTTCACACCCTGAGTGCCGATGCACGACAAGGCAAGGAACACCACGGAGAAAAGTTTCGTCCAGAGGACGGACGAGAACAGCCCGGTGGTGCGCTGGAAGTTCCACAGTATCTTGTCTATCACTTCAAACGTCACTCCCCACTCTTTCAGGGTGGAGTAACAGAACCAGTACACGTTTATTCCCACGAATAGAATACTGACAGCCCGCATAAAGTCCATGACCCTTGCAAGCCCTCTCAAATCATCTTCTTGTTGCATGATTGTAATGTTTTTTTAAGTTAGTCAATGCGCCTTGTGCGCTTCTTTTTCTTCTTCTTTCTCTTTTGGCGGGCGGTGTCCTGCGGCTCGTCACCGCCTGATGTACCGCCGCCCAACAAACCACCAAAAGCACCCGGCACGGAAGCCACACCCGAAACGATGTCGGCTTTCGGCGTGAACCCCGGCTGTTCCTGATGCGTGGATTGTTCCTGCCGTGGTACTGCCATTTCAGGCTGGTGCATATTTTCTGTTTCCCCCGAAAAGCGTTCGTTGAACACGTTCGCCGAATACTCCTTGCCCAATCGTGAACCGTTCAGCACCACCCGGCTGTCGTGGTCGATGAACGTAACGCCATAGATGCGCCCGCTGTCGTTCTGACGGAATACCACGTCAATGCCCTGTTTCTTTAGCTGCTGTTCCAGTCCCTTGCGGCTGCGGGCGGTCTGCATGGTGGCGGCGACAATCTTCCGGGTGCGCTCTTTCAGTTTCTTGTCCTTAATCACCTCGCCCGATTTCTCCATTCTGCGCTGTACCGTTTCATAGCCCACCGACTTGCCGATGCGGGATGCCTTTACCGGGTTGCCCACCTTTTCGCCCTTGTCGTTCATAGCGGAATAGACTATGCCCTGATAAGGTTTGCCGTTTATCTCGCCCTTGACTTCCTCGGCGTACACGTTGTAAGTAGCAAGCAAAGCCTTGTACTCCCCGAACGACTGGAAGCGGTAGCCGTAGCAAGCCGCTTTCACGGTATTGCCGATTTGGTGTTTCACGTCCCCGGCGGTGTAGTCCACCTTTTTAAGTTCCGGGCGTTCGGCACGTTCCTTTCGCTCTGCCGGGTGAAGTCCATATATCTTTTCCAGTTCACGGGTTATCTGCTTGCTGCGCCGATGCTCGAACCTGTCATTCAACGGTCTGCCGTTCTCGTCCACCCGCAAGCCAACGATGTGGATATGGTGGCGGTCGATGTCTGTATGCTTGTACACCAAATAAGGCTGGTCGCCATAACCCAACTTCTGCATATACTCCCGTGCGATGTCGGAAAGCTGCTGGTCGGTCAGCACGTCTTCCGGGTGCGGGTTTATGGAAATATGAAGTATCGGCTTCTTGGTGGATAGCTGGACGGGCATCTGCATTTCAAAGCTGCGCATACACTCGCCGATAGAGAAATTCCCGTCCTCACTTAACAGCATCCGGTTGGAAAAAAGCACTTTTGCTTCTTCGCTATCCACCTTGTTTTGGTTGTATGCCAGTGCGCCGAACATATTGCCGCCCGTGCTTATTTTGGCAACCATAGTTCCTTACATTCATTGGTTAATGCAATGACTTGGCGGTTCAGCATCGCCAGTTCGGTGGTCGCTTTCTCCAGTTTATAGAGAAAAGCCAGTGCCTTTTTCTCCGAAAAGTTGCCGTGCAACGCCTTTACAATTTGGTTGTAATTGACCGCAACCGCCCGGAACTGGGCGTAAAATTCGGTCAGCCGGGCACAGTATTCTACCGCTGACTTGTCCACTTTTACCACCCGGAACGGCTCACCGAATAGCCGTGCGGCGATGAAACGGGACTTGCTCGTAACGCCCGACTGCTCCCACTGCGAGAGGAAGCGGGCGTTCTCCCGGTCGTTCAGGTAAAGGACATGGCGGTGCTTCGCCGGGTCTGCGAGGGCGGGACGACCGCCCTTGTTGGGTTTCCTTGTTTCCATACTTCTTTGAATTAAAAAATTACGACTTCGGAGTGATTTTTACCCCCGCAAGGGCAAGGCGTTTTCAGGCACGGAAAACGGTTTTGTAGCATACAAAACACACCTTGCTATTTTCTGACGAAAATCAAAATCCGTCACGGACGGATTGGGATCAGCGTGAAACGGCAAGCCCGGTTAAGCACCAGCCCGGTTTTACACCTCTGCCCCCTGCGGTTCGTTACTCCGGTGCAAAGTAACGGTGATTTATAATGCTGTAAAATAGGTGGTTGGTGGACAAAATGGGACATCGCGGGACAAATCGGGACACATCTAAAAACGGACGTTTTTTCTCCCTTTATTTGCATCAGATTTCAAGATTGAAAGAAATATTTCAAGCAAGGAAGATTGGCTGAAAGCATGATTTCAAGAAAACATGATTGCAGGATTTCAATCTTTCAAGAAAGAATGAAAGCAAGAAAACAAGATTGAAATAAAACATTCTTTCAATATTTCAAGACGGCAATATTGAAAGAATGAATGAAAGACAGAATGATTGAAAGCAATAAACAAATCTATCAACCAATAATGAAAGAAAGCAATATGGAAAACGAGAAAACACCCCTTTATGTCGCCTTTTCCACCCAAAAGGGCGGGGTCGGCAAAACCACCTTTACCGTGCTGGCGGCGAGTTACCTCTACTACCTCAAAGGCTACGATGTGGCGGTGGTGGATTGCGACTACCCCCAACACTCCATTGCCGGGGTGCGCAAGCGGGATGCCGAACAGGTCGGGGCGGATGAAGATTACAAGCGCATGGCGTATGAACAGTTCACCCGGCTGGGAAAGAAAGCCTACCCGGTGCTGTGCAGTTCGCCCAAAAAGGCGATAGTCACGGCTGACGAGTATGTAGCCACAGCCGGACACGTGCCGGATATAGTGTTTTTCGACCTGCCCGGCACGGTGAACAGCGAGGGCGTTATCAACTCCCTTGCGGGCATGGACTATATCTTCACCCCGATTTCAGCCGACAAAGTGGTGCTGGAAAGCAGCCTGTCGTTCGCAATGGCTATCCAAAAGCTATTAGTGAAGAATGAAGCCTGCCGACTTGCCGGGCTGTACCTCTTTTGGAACATGGTGGACGGGCGGGAGAAAACAGACCTTTACACAGCCTACGACAAAACCATTAAGGAACTGGAACTGCCGCTGATGAAAACCTTTATCCCCGACACCAAACGCTACAAAAAGGAACTGGTAGCGGATAAGAAAGCGGTGTTCCGCTCCACGCTCTTTCCCGCCAGCCGCCCGTTGGTAAGGGGAAGCAACTTGGAAGAACTGATAACGGAAATAGTGTATTACATCAAATTACAGTGATATGGCAAAGCAAAGCGGCGGTATGCCGAAGATAGACGAGGATTTCATGAAAGAACTTATCTCGCAGGGTGTACCCGCCAAGCGGGAGAACCTGCCGGATGATGCGCCGCAAGAAACGCAGGCGGAAACAGCACAAGTGGAGAAACCGACACCCCGCAAGCGTAAGGGCGGCACGGGCGACTACCGGGAAACCTACTTTCAGAAAGTGGAACTGGCAGACCGACAGCCCTTGTACGTGAGCCGAACCACCCACGAGAAGCTGATGCGTATCGTGACGGTGATAGGCGGGCGAAAGGTAACGGTAAGCAGCTACGTGGAGAATATTCTACTGCGCCACTTCGAGCAATACCAAAACGAGATAAACGCCCTGTACGAAAGCCACTTCCAAAAGCCCTTTTAGCTATGGTAATCTATTGCATACTTACCGGACTGGCGGTGTACTATATCGTCCTGTGGCTGTGGTATCGCTACACGGACAGCCGGACATCAACGGGCAAAGCGGATGATGCGCCACTTTCCAAAAATGAAGTGGCAGGTTACACGCTGGTAGGTGAAAGCCGCTACAAGGGTGGACTAATCGGGACAGCGCAGGACAAACCGGGACACCTCCCGCAAGCGGCTGGAAATGATACTATTTTTGCGCCGCAGGCTGATGACAAGCCCGAAGAAAGCACTTCGGATGCAGCACCCGAAGCGGACGAAACACCCGGTTACGAGAATGACGAACCCGACTACGAGGACGAGGAAATAGCCGGGTACATGGACGGTGACGATGATACCGGGCGGGCTGCGGGCGTGAGCTTTGACGAACTGGGCGAAGCGGTACGCACGGCGAACGCCGACACCCCCACCGAAGCGGAGAAACGGCAAGCCGCCGGGACGCTGGCAGGCATCGAGGGGACGAACCTCTACGATGCGGTGGTGGAGAACATCAACGGCGGGGTGGAAAAGGTGGCAGAACTGTTGGGGCGCAACGAAGCGGAACTGGCTGCGGCTGCTCCTGCCGAAGCTGGCGATACAAGCGAGGAATACGAAGCGTTCAACATGAACGAGTTCCTATAATATAATAATGTATAAGCCTGACAACATGAAACAGCGTGACTACGGTTGATTGGCAACCTGAAAACCAAACGGGCATGTTCCCGACCACTAAAATTTCAAATTATTCATCCGCCGTATGGCAGCGGACTATCCACCCGCTGCCCCGGCATTAAAATTCAAATCACAATGAGAAAGAAAATCTTCTTATCGGCAGCTCTCCTTGCCGCCGTGGTAAGTGCCTACGCACAGGGAAACGGGCAGGCGGGCATCACCGAAGCCACGAACCTAATCACCGGGTATTTCGACCCCGGAACAAAGCTGGTGTACGCAATCGGGGCGGTCTGCGGCTTGATTGGCGGGGTAAAAGTATATAACAAATTTAGTTCCGGCGACCCCGACACCTCAAAGACTGCCGCCAGTTGGTTCGGGGCGTGTATCTTCCTGATTGTCGCCGCCACTATCCTGCGGTCGTTCTTCCTCTAAAACGGCGGCTATGTCTGAATATCCGGTAAACAGGGGTATCGGAAAGCCCGTGGAGTTCAAGGGGTTAAAAAGCCAGTACCTCTTTATCTTTTGCGGCGGCTTGCTCGCCGTGTTCGTGGTGTTCATCATCCTGTTCATGGCAGGCGTGAACCAATGGCTATGTATCGGTTTCATCGTGTCGGCTTCGCTGCTGCTCGTGTGGCAGACGTTCCGGCTCAACGCACGGTACGGCACGCACGGGCTGATGAAAGCAGCCGCACGCAAAAGACACCCACGCTTCATTATCAGCCGAAAGGCGATACCCCGGCTGTTCAACTACAAAAGAAGAAAGGAAGAAAGAACATGAGGAATACATTAAAGGCTACCACGCTGGAAAGGAAATTTCCAATTTTGGCGGTGGAGAACGGCTGCATCATTTCA